>JGIcombinedJ21911_10000613_pt1 | contig 11718 bp, 4 predicted proteins | sample BarGraNGADG00211_FD_21911 | JGI IMG/M metagenome (IMG submission 21911)
CAGAACAGCCCCCAGCCTTGACAGAACCGCCGGAAACCTCTGTTATAACGCCTGTTACCCATGAAACCAAAGAGGCGGAGATCTACCGTCCGGGGTATGAAAAACTTGCCGGTCCGAAGATCATTGATAAAATAGAACTGGTTACTGAAGTCAAGAAGACTAAGGAGCAGGTTGCCGAAGCGCGGCAGAAGCATGATGACAGGAAAAAGCGTGAGAGGATAAAAGCCAAACCGAGGGAAAAAGTTGCTCTCGATCAGACACCGGGCCAGGTCGCCGAAGTCAAGAAAGACAAGAAGCCGGTGAGCGGCGGTCCCAGGGATCATCGCCCCGACAGGAAGAAATCTTTCCGGGCATTGCGGCCGGAAGTTGACAAGGAAGATGTCTCCAAGAACATCAGAGACGTGAACCTGCTCATGAGCAAGAGCAAGTCGAAGGTTGCCAAGTACCGCCGTGACAAGAGAGATGCTGTCAGCCAGAGAATGAGGGATGACACTGAGAAGAAAGAACTCGAAAAGAGCGTACTGAAAGTTACTGAGTTTGTCTCTGTGAACGAGCTGGCGACCATGATGGACGTGCCGGTGATTGACATTATATCAACCTGTATGAGCCTCGGTCTTATTGTGTCAATAAACCAGAGGCTTGATGCCGAGACGATGGCTATGGTAGCGGAAGAATTCGGTTTCACCGTTGAGTTTGTCAGCGCTGAGCTGCAGGAAGCGGTCAGGGAAGAGGAAGATGATCAGTCTAACCTCGCTCCGCGCCCACCGATCGTCACCGTCATGGGTCATGTCGACCATGGTAAGACAAAACTCCTTGACTATATCCGTAACACTAACGTGATAGCGGGTGAAGCAGGAGGAATAACACAGCATATGGCGCCTATAGCGTGTCTCTGAATAACGGAAAAATCATCACTTTCCTTGACACCCCGGGTCACGAAGCTTTCACAGCCATGCGTGCAAGAGGCGCACAGATAACTGACATTGTTATTATTGTTGTGGCTGCCGATGATGGTGTCATGCCTCAGACACGTGAGGCAATAAACCATGCACATGCAGCAGGTGTGCCTATAATATTTGCCATCAACAAGATTGATAAGCAGACTGCTAATCCAGACAGGATACGCGAAGAGCTTGCCTCAATGAATTTCCTCGTTGAGGAATGGGGTGGCAAGTACCAGTCACAGGAGATTTCTGCCAAGAGCGGACTCAACATTGACCTGCTTCTTGAGAAGATCCTCCTGCAGGCTGAAATGCTTGACCTGAAAGCTAATCCTGACAAACTCGCCCTCGGCACCATTCTGGAGTCTTCCCTTGACAAGGGACGCGGCTTTATGGCTACCATACTTGTGAAAGCAGGAACGCTTCATCTCGGTGAGGTTGTTCTTGCAGGTGCATCATTCGGACATGTTAAGGCAATGTACAACGAACGTAACCAGAAGGTGGATGAAGCCGGCCCTTCAGCGCCGGTGCTCATCGTCGGTCTCAATGGTGCTCCGCAGGCCGGTGACAAGTTCAATGTAATGGAATCTCCCAATGAAGCGAAAGAGATAGCTACCAAGAGAGCACAATTGCAAAGAGAGCAGGGATTACGCACTCAGAAACATATCACTCTTGATGAGATCGGACGCCGTATAGCGATTGGTAACTTCCAGGAGCTTAATATCATTGTCAAAGGCGACGTGGACGGTTCAGTTGAAGCTCTGAGTGATTCTCTCATCAAACTCTCAACTGAGGAGATACAGGTTAATATCATCCATAAAGCTGTGGGGCAGATATCCGAATCGGATATCCTGCTTGCTGCTGCATCCAATGCAGTGGTGGTTGGCTTCCAGGTAAGACCATCGTTCAGCGCCAGGAAGCTTGCCGAGAAGGAAGGTATTGACATCCGCCTCTACTCAATTATATACGATGCTATCGAGGAGATCAGGGCAGCAATGGAAGGCATGCTTTCACCTGAGATCAAGGAAGAGATAGTGGCAACAATTGAGGTACGTGAAGTATTTAAGATCGGTAAAGTCGGTACCATAGCCGGATGCTTTGTCCGCGAAGGCAAGATCACACGTAACACCAAGGTGAGGGTCATACGTGACGGCATCGTGGTTCACACTGGTGAACTTGGCTCACTCAAACGGTTTAAGGATGATGTGAAAGAAGTTACATCAGGCTACGAATGCGGACTGAATATCAACGATTTCAATGATATCAATGTAGGGGATATTGTTGAAGGTTACCAGACGGTTAAGGTGAAAAAAACCTTGTAGATCGTCGATTTCCGATTTAAGGATATCAATCGCAATTCGTCGTAAATCGCAAATCGCAATTTGCATATAAAAGAGGGTGTCCTTTTGAGACACCCTCTTTTATATAATTATCCGGAGGTTTATGCTCCGATCAGTTTCTTATATGCCTCGGCATCAAGCAGTGCATCTATCTCTGATGCATCATCGACAGCCACTTTAATCATCCAGCCCTTGCCGTAAGGATCGCTGTTGACCAGCTCGGCTGCATCGTCTAGTTCTGAGTTCTTCATTGTTACAGTACCGCTCACAGGCATGAAAAGATCAGACACTGTCTTTACTGCCTCAACAGTGCCAAAGACTTCACCGTGTCCAAGCTTCTCTCCCAGGGTCTCTATCTCAATGAAAACTATATCGCCAAGCTCACGCTGTGCAAAGTCAGTAATGCCAATAGTAGCCTCTTTGCCTTCAACAAGAACCCACTCATGATCCTTGGTGTACTTCAGATTTGCAGGAACATTCATCACTTTATAATTTAATTAGTTTAACTGGTCCGGGTAAATGTCAGGTTTTCAAAAATACATCTTTTTTAATATTAAAAAACTGATTTAGGGAATATTTAACCTTACTCCTGAGGCCGTTACTGTACAAGGGTAAACCTGAGTGTGAAGCCGAAATTGGTGTTAGAGGTAAGGAAGGTGTTGGCCACAAACGGGTCATTAAGGTTATGATCAGCATATATCTGCAGCATGAATCTGTCGCTTAGCACGTAGTCTGCTGTGGCTCCCACGGTGAAGACCCTCTGNCCNGCGACGGGCTGGTTGACGTCTTCTATCAGTTTGCGGGCCAGGGTCTTGTTATTCCTCATCGAAAAATCAAGCCTCAGGTTCAGGTCGCTTTCCAGGGCACGCTGGCCTCCGCGCGACTTAAGGGTGATAGCAACATTGTCAAACCTGTAACCCGCCCCGATGGTGATCTCATCATTCCTGATATCGGCGACCTGGTTGCTTGCCAGGTTAAGGGTGATGGTNCGCGATTTGCGATACTCCAGCCTGGTCGTAAGCGAGTTCTTCCATCCCAGGTCTATGTTGATCAACGGACTGAATTGCTCGTTGATAACGACAGCGTTAATCTCGTATTGCGGAACGAAGTTCGAGCTCATGTCACGTATCATGCTTAATCCTGAAGCATCAGGGTCATAGTAGAGGCTGCTGTTAAATGAGCCTATGGTATATGTGGACCTGTACTGGTGAGAGAGGCTTACAGAGTTGAATACTTTTCTTANCGCTGCAAACTTGGTCAGTCCCTCAAAATTTATTCGCCAGTTGGGCATCATATGTACCCATGAAGGGAAAGTCCCAAGCGGGATCTTTTCCGGGTCCCTCTTAGTGTATGCGGCGAGGAAAGCCGGCACCAGAACCTCGCTTGATGTCATGCTATAGCCGCTTGCGTAGGGTCCTTCAACAGGATCCCCGGTGACAGGGTCAACGTTCGGGTCATAAGAGGGGTCAGTTGCACTGCGTTCATCACCCCTCCTCTGTGAGATAATGGATGTATATTCCTTGAAATTCTCAAATGTCTGTGAGACATAATCACCTGACTTTGGTATCTTCTCGAACGCTGTACCCCATGATATCACTGAGATGGTGAAGTTACCAGTCATGCGTGTGTTGCGGGTGCTGTCAGGGAAGTTGCCGTTACGGTCTGCCCTCAGGTATGATGAGATCGTCTCCGAATAACGGCGGTCACCGGTAAGATCGATACGCAAGCCCGGGAACGGTTCGATATTAGCCCTGAGGTTTATCTGCTCACGCTGGCTGTATGCCGCAGGATTGTTAAGCAGAGTATCCGTAGTAATCCACCCGTTTCTTACTGCCTCATCAAAGAAACGCTCATCAGTCCTGCCTGCCAGAAAACGCCATCCCGGCGCTGATATGCCCCCGTAGTTCTGCTGTCCCAGCGCAGTTGTTCCAGGGAGATAGCCGGGCAATATATGTCCCTGATCGCTTGTATATGTCCCGGAGACGTTCCGCACCATCATGAGGGCGCGGATAAGATATCGCCCGGCAACGCTGGCCATGCTGGGCTTCTTCTCTACCCTCCCCTTCACCACTATGCTTGCATTGGTGACATCTGTATCGGGTGTATAGTCTATTCTCATATCGGAAACAATATCGAATTTTCCGGTCACCGGAGTACCGTCAGCTGCGGTAACAGTGACAGTGACATCTTTTGATTTGAGGTTATGGTTTATAATTCGTGCCTTGCCGGCCTTCAGCGGCAGGCCGTTCCTGGTATGAGTAACCTCCTCGTAACCCAGGCTCATCCTGCTTTTTACCCCGGGCTGCGTCGTAGCCTCAACCTCCTTGAGAAATTTGCTCTTGGTATAGAGATTGGTCAGATTGGCCTGTACGGTGAGCTGCCCGTTGCTTGAGTTCTTGATTGTATTGCCTGTCTCAATGTTCATTGAATCGGGGAATACTGTGCCTGCCAGCCAGTCATACCTCGCATTATAACGTAAATTGGAGGTTACCCATGATAAAAGCGGCAGCTTGTTTACGGGAATATTATAGTTGATGTTGAACAAGTGATAGTAGTTTGTTGTCCGTCCAAAATTGGAGAGGTTTGTCATGACTGAATCACGCCATGCATCATAGATGTCGGGATAGCGTACCTTGTCAACCCCGCCCTGAGGTTCATCGATGCGCGCAATAGTGCTGGCAGTAAAGTCGAACTTCAACTGTTTTGTGATGTCATACTTTATGTCATAAAACCTTGACCACTGAAAGTCTTTTGTAAAAGTGGGCTGGATAAGCAGGTTGGGATTATTGATATTGCGCGTCTTGACCTCGTTGTAATAACGGTAGATGTCAGTTCTGACGGTAATATGCTTCGGAAAGAGATAGATATTAAAGTCCTTGATCAGCCTGAAGACGGGTGAGCTGAACAGTCCTGATTTCTGGAAAGGAGTGTGGTTCTTCGGCATTGCCTCATAGTCATATGATATACCTCCCCTGCGGGTCTTTTCAACGTCAATCTCCGTTTTGGTGCCTGAGCTGTATATCTCATTAAAGGTATAGCTTACTGACAGATTCGCAGGGTCCCATGCATGCGGTTTCTTTCCCCTTCGTGATGTACCTGCATTACTGACTGTTATAGTAGTACGACGAAGATAATCCTCTGCCAGATTGAGTATAGAGTCTCTTTCAGTCTTATTGGCCGCATTGTCAAGGGCCTGATTAAGGGGAACATCCGGATTAAGAGGGTCATATTGCGGCCTTATGCGGTTCTCTGAAAAGCCCATATAGACCGGTATCCTCATGGCGGCTTTTTCAGGGAAGAATTTACCCAGCTCCAGGTTCGATGACAGATCATACTGTATGACCTGCTGCATGCTGCGTTCATTTACTTTCTTCTCGATACTGCCCCATCCGGCGGTGCTTGTCTGGCCAACAAGGTTTACTGTGCCAAGATCAGCGAGATGCGCCTGCAGCTGAGCATTGGCAGCCCAGCCTCCGTCTTCACGAAAGTCGCTCAGGCGCAATTCGTTTATCCACACCTCGGCTGACTTGGGAGCACCATCGTCATTCAACGGATCACGTGTCCTGATCGGGTTCCTGACACCTGACATAATTACCTTTATATTGCTCAGGTTGGGGTTACCGCTGACAGAAATGCGGGCACCGTCGACATAAATTGAATAAATATCTCCTTCGCTGAGCGTAGATCCGTTTGCACGCATTGCGGCGTCACGTGCCTGCTTGGCATCTAGAAGTTTCGACAGGTCAATCTCTACCTTGTTCTCCTTTGGCCAGACAATCGCCCTGTCTTCCTCGCTTTCGTTGCTGTACCTGCCATAGGGAGTAAGCTTGAGAGGTATTTCATATTCGTAGAAGTTATTCTTATGGTCTGAACCGAGCCGCACAAATACGGTGACTTCATCAGCCAGTAAAGGCTGGCCTATGAGCGCTTCAGCATGCACCTCCATCTTTAGTTTCCGGTATTGCCGCATGTCAAGGGTAACATCCTTGTATGTCGCCCTGGCATCGCCATCGGCAAGCTCCCTGACACGCAGCACCATCGACTGCTCGTTGAGTTGTGTCAGCTGCGGGTTTGCAGGATCAATGACACGATCAAAGCCCGGAGGCAGAACATAATTCACCGGTTCCTTGCCGGCATTCTCCTCAATGCTCACTGAGCTGATCTCAAAAGTGCCATCCTCCTCCTCGGGGATGGTGATGCGTTCACCGCCCTCGAAGAAAGTGAGATTATACTTACGCCACTCTGACCTTACAAGCTCCAGGCGGGCAAAGCGCATTATAACCTCTTCATCGAAGTTACGCATGAACATACGCAGGAATCTGATTGATTTGAAATCGCGTATCGAGCCTATTACCCTCTCATAATCAGTTACAGGGATCTTGAACTGGTACCACGTCACAGGTGATTTTTCTCCGTTGGCAAAGGTGGCAGTGTACTCAATGGCATCAACAATAAAGTTTCTTCCGACAACCATATCCTCCGGCCTCAGACTCACATGATACTGGTAATAACTCTCTGTTTCACTGAGGGTGTTGTCGCGGTTGGCGTCCTCCATATCCGGCAGCGTCGAACCACTTGTTGGATATGATTCACCCGACATCTCAGAAGTAGGTGAGTTCCCGTCGGTGCCGTTGAAATTCTTGTACCTCTCGAGAATTCCCAGCTCATGGAGGTCAAAATCACNGCCCCTGAAATAATGAAAATTATCGTTTGAAGGATCNAGAAGGATCGAGTCAAGCACCTCGGGGCTGACCACCACACCGACAGCCTGGAGAAAACTGTCAAAGAAAGCCAGCTCGTCTTCATCGCTAAGCCCGTCAAGGCCCACATCCTGGTAACGCCGTGACTGAGGGTCATTGTCAAAAGCCTGCACCACAGCCTGAACAGTAGGCACACGGCCCCAGACCGTAGTGTCAATGTTGACCAGAACAGGTGATGTTGGCAGCCCGTTCTCAAACATCTTTCGCGAATCCTTAAGAATATCCTCGGAGACATTTCCAAGATTGAAATAGAGATCACCGCCGTCATGACCGGGATTATCAACGAAGGGATCCATGACCCAGAACTTAAGATACTGGATATTTGCCGATTCAAAATCATTTGTCAGAAGCTCGCGCATCATCCCTCCCCATCGCGTGCCGGGAGCATTCAACAGACCGTCGGCATTGATGCCGGCGGAGTAACTTCCGGGCAACACGTCGAAGTTGTACGGACCTCTCTCATCAGGATAAAAGGCGACGTTAAGCACTGATATATTGGTTGGAATGCCACTGGCGGATTCTTTATACGGGAAAATCTCCGTCTCGTATATTTCCCTGACGAAATGGCTTGACTGAAGGTCGGGATTAGCCTTTATATGATCAGGAGTGGTTGAGCCGTTGCGCAGAAAGAGGGGGTCAATGACGTACCATGCCGTTTTGGCCCTGTTGAAACCCGACCGCAGATCTTTGCTCAGTCTCGCTTCAGGGAAGAGCAGATCTTGTCCCTGCGGCACACTCGCCAGCGACCAGGCATTGAAGGCCCGCAGGTCAAGGGATATCTCACTGGCCTCAAAATCATCAATATAAACGGCCCCTTCAGAGGTGATGGCCCTGCTGTGCCCGGGAACAAGCTGTGCAAACTCACCAAAAAAATCTATTGATGAGGGCGCATTGGTCTCAATGAACGGCAGCCAGTCAACAGCATTGGTAAGAAATGCCGACTCCGCCCTGTAAGATGCATCAAAGCCGAAAATAGTGTTGGAGATGGGATCATCACCGTAAGTGACTTTCTGCGTATANGGTCTCTCGGTAAGATGCAGTATCGTACCGCCAAGGTTAAGCCGGTCAGAGACCCGGTAATTAAGATGGGTTCCGAGCAGCGATTTGGTCTGTAACCCAAAAAACTGGTTACTTTCAAGCGAGACCTGAACAGGTGTCCCTGATTCAATAATGGCCGCGTTGATGATCTTGACGGAACCGAGATTGTAATCAACGGTATAATCCACATTCTCGTTGAGTGTCACACCTCCCGCAGTCACTTTTACAGAGCCCTGCGGTATATTGGCGACGTTAAGCCTGATCTCCGAACCTGTCGCTGATGTAAACTGTCCGCTGAGTATATACTTGTTCTTCTCCGCCATCTGCCTGGCTACCGTCTGGGTTGAATCATAAAGCTCGGTGAAGACATATTTTTTTATTTGTTCGGGATCAGTTAAATACTTCAGCAGGTGTCTCCCAAAAGGCTCCCTCACGGGAAAGATTATGCGTCCTTTGTCCGCCATCACCGTGATGCCGTCAACAAAATCAAATAACCCGTCAGGAACCCTGTCCAGCTGTGAGTTGAGCTGATCGAGACCAAGAGCCTGCAACAGCACCTTGTCACTGAGAGGTGTGCCGGGCAGGTAGTTCAGCGCGTTGCCTGTCTTATCATCCTGGTACAATATGTTGACTTCAAATTTACTTGCCTCAATACGCCCCGAGCCGATGTTGTAAATGTTTTTCATCATCAGTTCCCAGGTGGGGATGCGCGGACTGAGTGTAGTTCCCTTAATCAGCTTAAGGATAAGCGCGTCAGGGGCATTGATACCGTCTGTAGAGAACTCTCCCACCTTGAACACCTCACCGTTGTATGTGTATTCATAGGCTACCGCCAGCACCTCATCGTTGTTTAGCGCCACATTCAGTGAGATGTAACCCAGTTGCCTGTTTATGGTGTACTCGCGCTCAGTGAGCTTCCGTGCGTTCTCTATCTTTTCGAAGTCGCGGCCGATCTGAAAACCCGGATAGAGTGAGGCAAAGGCATCAGCAACCTGGTCGATGTTCCTTACACTGTTGTAGGTGGTGTTAAGCTCCCCATACAGTGCATTGCTGCTGTTGGCCGGGTTGACCGGGGAGCCGGGCGTGCTCTGAAACTGCGGTAATGTATTGTAAATGTTCGCCTGGTTCTCGGCAAGGTCGAGGAAGGCAACTATGTTACGGTTGCTCACATCTTCAAAACGGCTGGTAGCGTTTGTGATCCAGACCTCGATCTTTTCGATGTTCAATCCTGAGCTTACTATCGGGAGGTTCTCCAGTGCAACATCGAAGTTATCCTTGAAATGCTGTGACAGGAAGAAGTGCCTGTTGGCTTCGTAATTATCTACGGTGATCTCATAGTCAGTCAGCTGAGCCCCGCCCTTCATCTCCACCTTAGATGACTCACCCTTCTGCTGTGAAAAGATCGAAGTCATGGTCAGCTTGCCGAACTTTAACTCACTTTTCAGTCCGAAGAGGCTGTAGCTGCCGGTAATAAGCGTACCGTTCAGCGGAAGAGTGACATCTCCTGCCTCAAGCTTCTGGATGATCTCGTCTTCCTTGCCGGAGTATTGCAGCTTGGTGCGGTTCTCGAACTCGAACATCGCCTCGGTGTTGTAGTTGATGCCCAGCTCCATCTTGTCACCGATGGTGCCGGTGACGTTCATTTGTATCTTTTCCTGAAAGTCGAAGGTAGGTATGGTGCGCAGATTCTCCGACAGCGTCGGGTTCTCGGTATGCGAGATGTTTATTCCGAAGATGAGCTCGGCCGATCCCTGGGGCACAATGTTTATCACATTGCTGCCGAAGATCTTGTCAAAAGTCTCACCCCCGACCTCGATCTGGGGTATCAGTGACGATCTGAAACCTGTGACATCACCACGGAGGTTAGCATCCCAGTACTCACGCATTGCCTGGTCAAACTCGTACTTCCTGTACTCGTCCGGATTCATAAAGACAGGCTTGCGGTAATCGAGTGTGCCTATCCTCTGATAGATGATATATTGATTATTGCGACCGTCATAATCAACCCTGGTGGTGATATTCGACGGATTGTCAAGATAAAGCGGGGATGATTTTCTTGCTTCCCAGGGCAGGGCAGGATCGGCATTGAGTTTCAGGAGAGAGTCGGCAGCGGTCTGGGCGGACAGAGACAGAGAGGCAATTGAGAGGGCGACTAGAAGTCCCCCCCTGATTATCAGACCTCTATTTTTTAAAGAAAACTGCAATCCGGCGCCTCTGATTTATAAGAGTTTCAGCGCCCTCCTCACTATTTCTTCCACCTGAAGGGTTCTGTTCTCCTTCAGGAGGTTATCAATAACCTTCGTGGCGCTGTTCCTGGCAAAGCCAAGCATTACTAAAGCAGATAACGATTCTTCGCGCGCAGTATTGTCGGAAAATGCAATAATTTCACCGGAACCGGCATGTTTTTCTACCTTGTCTTTCAGATCGACGATTATTCTCTGTGCAGTCTTCAATCCGATGCCTTTTACGGACTTGATAAGATTGACATCGGCCTCAGCGATTGCACGGCTGAGATCAGCCGGTTTAAATGATGAAAGCATGATGCGGGCAGTGCTGGCACCGACACCTGAAACAGATATGAGCTGCCTGAACAGATTACGTTCCTCGGCTTCGGAAAAACCGAACAGCAGGTAAGCATCTTCACGAATGGCTTCGTGCACCAATATTTTGCAGGTGACCGCCTTCTCCAGAACAGCATAGGTGTTCAGTGATATGTTGAGGCTGTATCCTATACCGTTGCACTCAACCACCACACAGGCTGGATTGAGTTCAGTGACTTTACCGGTTATATAATCAATCATAGGGCGTGATCATAATTTTCCGGTTCGGGAGGAAGCTCATCCGCATGATCGGCATGTATCTCAACCTTCTGAGGCTGCAGCGGATTACGCATAAGCTCATCATACATCTGCCTGTTTCGGAAAATATCACAGGCAGTATAGATAGCCTGGCGCATCGAATTGCCTGAAGCTTCGTTTTTACCTGTTATGTCAAACGCAGTGCCGTGCACCGGGGAGGTCCTGATAACCGGCAATCCTGCCGTATAATTTACACCCGTGTCAAAGGCAATAACCTTGAAGGGACCCAGCCCCTGATCATGGTACATAGCCAGCACGGCATCGAACCTGCTGAAGGCACCCGATCCGAAGAATCCGTCAGAAGAGTAGGGCCCGAAAGCAAGTATACCCTCCTCATTGGCCCTGGCAATTGCAGGGATAATTATGTCTTTCTCCTCGGTTCCCAGAAGGCCGTTTTCACCGGCATGAGGATTGAGGCTGAGAACAGCTATGCGTGGTCCGCGTATCGCAAAATCCTGGAGCAGAGAACGGTTCATCAGCTTAAGCTTGTGCATAATGTGCTGTACCGTGAGCGCACCGGCAACATCCTTAAGCGCCATGTGTCCGGTGGCAAATCCTATCTTCATGCTCTCACATAACATGAACATCAACACATCCGATGCATTGAGCTTCGACATCAGATAGTCGGTATGCCCTGTAAAATGAAACTTGTCCGATTGCATGTTATGCTTGTCGATGGGGCCTGTGATCAACACATCGATCTTATGACTTATCAGGTCAGCCACACCTGCCTCAAGCGCTGCCAGAGACGATTGACCTCCTTCAGACGTCGATTTGCCCA
>JGIcombinedJ21911_10000623_pt1 | contig 11680 bp, 10 predicted proteins | sample BarGraNGADG00211_FD_21911 | JGI IMG/M metagenome (IMG submission 21911)
GCTTCCAGCAACGCCTCGATGTCGGTGGCCGAACCCAGATAGCGCTCGGAGACCATCTTGGGTTTGCCGTCCACCCGCGCCATCTGGCGCAGATACCAGTAAGGCTTCCCGTTGATCACCTTCTTGTACAAACTTGCCATACTTTAGGTCATACACTATTTGAGCCTTCCGGAACAGCCGACACGCCGAGAAACCCCAGGTCAGGTCGGGTGCGACGCCCGACTCACCCGATCAAGAACGAAATAGCCCGGAAGGTCCCACTAGTCCTTGAGCCCCGGAAAGTCGGACTCCCAGAACTCAAGCTTGCTCGCCCTNTCCAAGGCACTGTCGCCGGCCCCGGCCCCGTGGACCTCTTCCTCGCGACCGCGCAGTTCAACACGGCGAATCTTGCCCGAGATGGTCTTGGGCAGGTCGGCGAACTCGATACGACGAACCCGCTTGTACGCCGCCAGGTTCTTACGCGCATAGGCCAAGATCGACTCGGCGGTCTCCGCCGTCGGTGAGTTGCCCGGCGCCAGAACGACATACGCTTTCGGCACGGCCAGGCGGGTCGCGTCCGGCGAGGGCACCACGGCCGCCTCGGCGACCGCCGGGTGCTCGATCAGCACCGACTCGAGCTCGAACGGGCTGATCCGGTAGTCCGAGGCCTTGAACACGTCATCGGCCCGTCCCACGTACGTGATGTAGCCGCGCTCATCGCGCGAGGCCACGTCGCCGGTGTGATACGCACCCTCTCGCATCGACTCTGCTGTCCGCTCGGGGTCGCCGTGGTAGCCGGCCATCAGACCCACCGGGCGCCCACCGGCGCCGGACAGGCGCAGGCACAGCTCACCTTCGGCGCCGTCCCCGAGCCGCTCCTGCCCAGTTGCCGGGTCGAGCAGGATCACGTCGTACCCCGGCAGAATCCGTCCCATCGAGCCGGGCACGACCTCCTGGCCGGGGCTGTTGCCGACCTGGGCAGTCGTCTCGGTCTGGCCGAACCCATCCCGGATCACGATCCCGAGCCCATCCTGGACCTGCTGGATGACCTCAGGGTTCAGCGGTTCTCCGGCGCCCACCATCTCGCGAACGCTCAGTTGCCGGCGCCATGGTGCCAGGTCCTGCTGGATCAACATCCGATAGACGGTCGGCGGGGCACAGAAGGTGGTCACCGACTCCTGCGCCATCGTCGCAAGCAGCGCCGCCGCGTCGAAGCGATGTTGGTTCACGACCAGGATGGTGGCTTCGGCATTCCACGGAGCAAAGAACGACGACCATGCGTGCTTGGCCCATCCGGGCGAGGAGATGTTGAGGTGGATGTCACCGGGCTGCAGGCCGATCCAGTACATCGTGGACAGGTGCCCCACCGGGTAGGACAGATGCGTGTGCTTGACGAGCTTGGGCTGGGCGGTCGTGCCGGACGTGAAGTACAGCAGCAGGGCGTCCTCGCCGCCGGCCTTCTGCGAAGGCACGAACCCGGTTCCGGCAGGGTATGTGGCGCCAGAGTGTGACGCGCCATAGGTCGTCCAGCCTTGGACCGGGTCTCCGACGGCGATGCGCGTGTAGCTGCCGGGCACGTCGTCGAACTTGCCTGCGTCGGCCGACGCGGCCACGACATGTCCCACACCGCCGCGGGTGATCCGGTCGTCCAGGTCGGCGGACGTCAGCAATGTCGTGGCCGGGATCACCACCACGCCGAGCTTGATGCAGGCCAGCAGGGTCTCCCACAGCTCCACCTGATTGCCGAGCATCAGCAGGAGGCGGTCCCCCTTGGCTGCGCCGATGGAGGACAACCACGACGCCACCTGCGAGGAGCGGGCCGACATCTCGGCGTACGTCACCGAACGGCTGGTCCCGTCGCCCTCGACGATCCGCAGGGCAGCCCGCGGGCCGGTCGAGGCATCGGCAGCCACCTGGTCGAACCAGTCCAGAGCCCAGTTGAAATCCGCAGTCCGTGGCGGGTCGTAGCCGGCCAGCGCCCGGTCGTAGTCGGTCCGTGCCGACAGCAGGAGGTCTCGGGCACTACGGAACTGCGCGTATGCATCAGCCATGGCATGACCATAGTCACAGATCTCCTATTACGCCGTTCGACATCTTGGGGGACCGGACCCGCCTGGATCTGACATTCTGAACCCATGACCGACACGGACGTCCGCCCTGATGCCTATCCGGTGTGGTGGGAAGCCGACGTCGTGCTCCGGGACGGAGGGGTGGCTCATGTGCGTCCGATCGTGCCGAGCGACGCCGACCGCATCCGACGCTTCCACGCAGGACAGTCCGCCGAATCCATCTACCTTCGCTTCTTTGCCCCCCTGAAGATGTTGAGTGACAAGGATGTGGCCCGGTTCACCCAGGTCGACTATGACTTGCGGGTGGCTCTGGTGGCAACGGTGCGTGAGGAGATCATCGGGATCGCGCGCTTCGACAAGCTTGACGAGCGCACCGCCGAGGTCGCGTTCCACATCTCCGACGCCCATCAGGGCAGGGGAGTGGGGTCCGTGTTGCTCGAGCACCTGGCGGCGATCGGACAGGAGCGCGGGGTGACCAAGTTCGTGGCTGATGTACTGCCCCAGAACCACAAGATGATCCAGGTCTTCACCGAGGCTGGGTATGAGGTCANCTACCACTTCGATGACGGTGTCATCGCGGTGGCCTTCACGATCGAGCCGACCGAGCAGTCCCAGGCAGTCCGACTTTCGCGTGAGCACCGCGCCGAGGCTCTGAGCGTGCGTTCTTTCCTGTTCCCGGACTCGATCGCCGTGATCGGGGCCAGCCGGCGGGTCGACTCGATCGGGCATCAGCTGTTGACCAATATCCGTGCCGGCGGATTCAGAGGTCGGGTCCACGCTGTCAACATCGAGGCCCGGCACGTTCAGGGACTGCAGGCCCACTCACGAGTCAGCGAGATCCCCGACCACGTTGACCTCGCGGTCGTTGCCGTCCCCGCGGAGTCGGTACAGCTCGTGGTCCAGGACTGTGCCACGGCGGGTGTCAAGACCCTGCTAGTGGTCTCGGCAGGTTTCGCCGAGTCCGGACCGGCCGGTGAGAAGCGTCAAGAAGAGCTGTTGCGCACGGCACGCAGCAGTGGCATGCGGGTCATCGGTCCCAACTCCTTCGGGGTGATCAACTCCCATCCCGACGTCCGGCTGAACGCCACCCTGGCCCCCGAGCTGCCACCTGCCGGAACCCTGGGGCTGGTGGCTCAGAGCGGAGCGCTGGGTATTGCAGTGCTCGCCCTGGCTGCCCGACGCAACCTTGGCATCTCAGTCTTCGCCTCGGCCGGAAACCGGGTCGACGTCTCCGGCAACGACTTCATGCAGTACTGGATCGATGATGATGACACTCACGCGGTGGGCCTGTACCTGGAGTCGGTGGGAAACCCTCGCAAGTTCTCCAGGATCGCGCGACAGCTCGCACTGCGCAAACCGGTGATCGTGGTGAAGTCCGCGATCAGCTCCTATGGCGTGCCGCCCGGTCACCGGGTCCGCCCCAGCAGTGTGCCGCCGGCGGCCTTCGACGCGATGTTGCGCCAGGCCGGAGTCATCCGCGTCGAGAACGTGCACCAGCTCTTCGACGTGGCCCAGCTCGTGGTTCACCAGCCGCTGCCACCTGGCCACCGGGTGGCCGTCGTCGGCAATTCGGACGCTCTGGGAGCGCTCACCGCGCAGGCCTGCGTCAGCTGGGGGCTGGAGGTCACGCACGGTCCGGTCTCTTTGCCAGCCGAGGCCAGCGCCGCGGAGTTCTCGACCGTTCTTGACGCGGCCTTCGGTGACGAGCGCGTGGACAGTGTCCTGACCTGCTTCATCCCTCCCTTGGTCACCAGCGGCGAGGATGTCGCCCATGCGGTCGTCGAGTCCGCCGGCAAGTCGCAGAAGCCTTGTGCGGCAACATTTCTCGGCATGGTGGGGGTCACCGAGGCGCTGTCCGGGGGCAAACGCACAGACCGCGACGATGATGGCGCTGATCGGACAGAGCGCACCCCGGTACGGGCGGTACCGGCCTACGCGATGCCTGAGGATGCCGTTCGCGCGCTGGCGGCAGCCACCCGGTACGGGCAATGGCGGGCTCGCGACCGTGGGGAGGTGGTCGAACCCTCTGGGCTGGACGTCGCAGCAGCCGAGAGACTCGTCGAGAACGTGCTGGCCCAAACCCCTGCGGGTCGGACACTGACCCCGACCGAGTCCGAGACGTTGCTGGCGGCATACGGCGTGAGGCTCTGGCCGACAGTCCCGGTGTCGAGCGCCGATGAGGCGGTCGCCGCGGCCGAACAGCTCGGCTACCCCGTGGTGGTCAAGTCGATCTCGCCCGTCGTGCGGCACCAACCGGGGCAGGCCGCCATGCATGTGGACCTTCAGACCGAGGCATCCGTGCGGGATTCCTTCGAGTCGCTNTCGGCGCGGCTGTCGCCGCTGGGCGCGGACACGTTCGTGATGCAGCGCATGGGCACCCCGGGGGTTGCCTGCGTCGTCCGCACATCCGAGGACCCAGTGTTCGGCCCGGTGGTCGCCTTCAGCATCGCCGGGCCGCCGACTGACCTGCTCGACGACATCGGGTACCGCATTCCGCCGCTGACCGACGTCGACGTCACGGACCTGATCTCCTCGGTCAAGGCCTCGCCTCTACTGGATGGGTACCGCGGGGCCGCGGTGGCCGATCGCGCAGCGCTGGCCGACCTCATCGCGCGCNTCTCCGTTCTGGCGGACCGACAGCCCGACGTGGCATCACTGGAGATCAACCCCGTGCTGGCCCATCCCGGCGGGGTTGATGTGCTCGGGGTCGAGATCGTGGTGATCCCCTCGACGAAGCGCACGGACGCTGAGCGGCGGGCCCTGACGTAGCGTCGAGGCGCCGCCAGGGCGCGGCGCGGACACGAGGAACGGGCCGCACAGTGCGCGCCAGGGGCAGACATGGGCGAAGATGGGTCTCATGGGTGACATTGCCGATCAGATCACAACTTCACGACGTCCGCTGCCGAGCTCACTGACCAGGGACATCGAGGCCGCCGGATACTACCCAGCCCTGGTGGCTGACGTGGTCGAGTCGGCGGTCGCCGGTGGCGAGGTCGTCTCACACCTCGTACACCAGGAGACGACGTTCGACCACGACACCGTGCGCCGTCACATCACGGTGCTGGCACTGACGGCAAACCGGCTCGTAGTCGCCCACGCCGATGACCACGCGGCTGAGGAGGAGCACGGTGAACCCAATGATGCGGACCCCCTGTCGATCGCGACCGCGACGGCGACATCCGAGTGCGTGCCTCTGAGCGCGGTTCGGGGCGTCATGCTGACTCACGTGGTGGCTTCTCCGGCGACCTATGAACCCGGCTCTCTGGGACGCGAGCTCACGTTGACTCTCGGCTGGGGTGCGGTCAGCAGGGTCGACATGATCCCTGCGACCTGCGGCGACCCGAACTGCGAAGCCGATCACGGCTATGAGGGCACCGTCACCACAGACGACATCGGGCTGCGGATCAGCGCCGATGCCGACGGGGAGCCCGCACTGGCGCACGCCATGGAGTTCGCGCGGACGCTGTCTGCTGCCATTGGTCGTTGAGGTCGCGGCTGTGTTCGAGCAGAGCATGATGCCCGCCTATGACGCGTCGGGGCTGGCCGGCGTGCTGCCAGCCGTAGTGCGGTCTTTGGGGGTGGCCGAGCCCGAGCCAGGCCCGGGCATCGGCCTGGATCTGCTGCCGGCCAGGCGCGCGGTCGTGGTGCTCGTTGACGGGCTGGGCTATGACCTCTTGCGCCAGCGCAGCGGGCACGCACCGTTTCTGCGAGGGTTGTTGCCCGCGGCGTACCGGCTCAGCGCCGGCTTCCCCTCCACCACCGCGACGAGCATGGGCACGTTCGGGACGGGGTTGGCCCCCGGCTCCCACGGACTCGTCGGTTACGAGGTGCTCGTTCCGGGGGAAGACCGCTTGCTCAACGAGCTGTCCTGGGACAACGGCCCCGATCCGCGCCTGTGGCAACCGAGNCAGACCGTGTTCGAACGGACTGTCGCAGACGGCGTGGCCGTCATCCGCATCGGCCCGGGGTTCTTCGACGGCTCTGGGCTCACCAACGCGGCGCTACGCGGCGGAACCTTCACAGCGGCGCGTTCCCTTGATGCCAGGGTGGATTCGGCACTGGCGGCAGTGCGGGAGAGCAAACGTGCCCTCGTCTACCTCTACTGGGGAGAGCTCGACAAAGTGGGCCACGTTCATGGCTGCCAGTCATGGGAGTGGGGNGATGAGCTGGAGCGGATCGACCGGTGCCTCGCCCGTCTCGTGGCGGGCGTGCCTTCGGATACNTCCGTGTATATCACCGCCGACCACGGCATGGTCGATGCTCCGCATGCCCTGCGGATCGACCTTGCCCACGACGNCGAGCTGGCTGCAAACGTCCGACACGTGGGCGGCGAACCCCGATCGCTTCAGCTGTACTGCGAGCCGGGTGCGGTCCAGGACGTGCTCGCCACCTGGCGCGGGCGGGTGGACGCCCGCGCCTTCGTGCTCAGTCGGGACGAGGCAGTGGAACATGGTCTGTTCGGTGCCGTCTCTGAGCGTGTAATGCCCCGGATCGGCGACATCGTCGTGGCGATGCGTGACAACTTCGCCATCGTGGACTCCCGGACCGCAAGGCCAGCACTGTTGGCCTTGTTGGGTCTTCACGGATCACTGACCCCAGCGGAGATGGCGATCCCGCTCCTGCACGTGCCCGCAAGGGACAGCGTCAAGGGATGGTGACTGCGCCCGACTGGCCGGGAAGTCAGATGGCTGGTCGCGCCGTAGAGTTCTGCGTCATGGCTGAACTTGTCTTCTTCTCCGGCACGATGGACTGCGGCAAATCCACCCTGGCACTCCAGATGGACCACAACCACGCCGCGCGGGGTCGGTCAGGGCTGATATTCACCAAGCACGACCGGGCTGGCGAGTCGGTGCTGTCATCGCGTCTTGGTCTGGCCACCAGCGCCCTGGAGGTGGTGGACGATCTGGACTTCTGGGACGTCATCGTCAGCCGGGCCACCAGTGGCCAACGGGTGGACTACCTGATCTGCGACGAAGCCCAGTTCTACACGCCGGTACAGGTCGAGCAGCTCGCCCGCATCGTGGACGAGCTGCGGGTGGACGTCTATGCCTTCGGCATCACCGCCGACTTCAGGACGCGACAGTACCCACGTTGAACCTGTAGATACCCGGCGCTGGGGCGGCCAGGGGCGGTGTGTAAACGTGCGGGGAGGGTCACCGAGAGAATCTCCGTTGACCACGATGACGCGCCGGTCTAAGGTCCGAGGACCGCTCGATTGAGCACGGCCTCGGCCGTCGCGAGAACGACGACCGAGACCTACCGATCCACCTATGCGACAGGAAGACCGGCATGAGCCAGCCTCTCACCATCACCCCCAACACACACACTCTGAGCGACGTCGAGATCGAGGGCCGCGCGCTATATGCCGTTTGCCTCGCGGAGGCGCGCGAGGACCTCGCGGAGATCCTCGGCGACATCGCGGAGGCGGTGCCCACGGTCGCATAGGCCCACAACGACGAACGGCCCCGTCCTCATCGAGGGCGGGGCCGTTGTCGTGGGCGGTCGTTACGCGGGGTCATACATGCCCGCGTTTACGGTCGCGGCGGGATCTCAATTCGTCCAGCGGGTCAGCGACGACCACCTCGGAACCATCGAGGGCGGCGGCCAGGGTGTCGCGGAGTTGCTTTGTCAGTGCGGCGACAGCGGAGCCGGTCTCGGCCGGGTTCAAGATCCGAAGGGTGATCTCCATCGCGAGTTGACCGAGGGGTGTATCGAGGACCGAGGCGGCCTCTAAGGCGCCGCGGGTGCTCAGGAGTAGGCCCGACGTCTCGGGGTCGGTGGTGGGCGCGGTAGAGGGGTTAATGGGCGGCGCGGAAGGGGCGCCTATTGACCTTGCCGGGGAACGCGACGCGCGGACGCGGCACCTCGGAGAGCAGAAGCGAGAGGCCGCTCTCCGTGCTTCGTAGTCCTCATGGCAAGAGTCACATTGGCGGGTCATGCGATGCACCTCCTGGGCGCGTAAAGGGTTACGTATCTTGGGAAATAGGCATAATATTTCGCACGTGGCTGCGGGGTGAATCGCCTTTAGCCTCACCAGAAATCAAAATACTCAGAGCGCGCACGGAACCGACCCGATCGAGCCGACCACTCACTGTGCAAACCGCCAGGGCGGCGAAGGGGTGACCGGCTCGGCCGTTGTGGTCGTGCGCGCGTGTGGTCGGTCGGTCGTCGAGGTCGGTGCCGTTGTCGTCGAGGGTGATGTCGAGTGCCGACGTCGACGCGAGGGGCGGCGCCATCACAGAGGCGGCGCCCCTCGCGGTGACGGTGGCGAGGTCGGGGTTAGGCGGCGCTCGCCACAGGCGCATGGCATGGCCTGTCGTACCCGGCGCGCGGGGAGGCCCTGCGCTACGTTGCCTGCATGACTTCGCGGGCGGGGAAACGTTTCGGATTTATGGCGGTGATTGTCGCGGCCACTCAGAAATGGCGCTACTCCTACGAAGCATCTAGCCTCGCCTTATGTTGAGCACCAATAACCCAGCGGGGCGGCTCCACGACATCTTGACGAGATACGAAAAGGCTCGCGTGGAGAATCAAGGGCAGACCCTTCGAACGATCTGGAGCAAGGCTCTCGGGGCCGACGACCCGACGGCCGGGATGGCCCGAGTCGCAGGGCTCATCCCCGCCGTCGTCGACGCTGCACGAGCGTACGAGGAGGACACAGATGACGGGGCGCCGGGCAAGACTGTCGCGGCTTACGCGGCCCAATGGGCCGCGCCGCTGTTCTACTCTACGGTCGGTTCCACGCAGGGCCTTAACGGCGCCGCTGGCGAAGTCCAACAGGTCGCGATGCTTGCGCTGGAGAACCTGTCCTCACTGCTGCGGCTGACTCGCTCGGAGGGCCGCGATGTGGCAGAGAGCCAACGAGCCTCCTTGCGCGAAGAACTTGACCGGTTGATCGCGCAGGTGCGCGAGGACGAGGACCTCGACCCGAGTTTGCGGTTACTCGTCCTCCAACGTCTACACGACGTGGCCACGGCGCTTGACCACTATGAGGTGACCGGGCCGGGCGGCCTGACCGCCGCAAGCGAGCGACTCGCCGCGGCGGTTGCGGTCGGTTCGTATGGCAAGGATGAAGTGCGGAAACGCTTGCAGGGGGTCACGGATTTCGCCAGCAAGATCTACGTCGCCGTCAGTTTTCTTGGCGCGACCGGCGAGGCTGCAATCGCTATCAGCATGACGGCTAATTACCTCGGGATCGGCAACTGACCCGGCACACCTGCTTGGCATGCCGGAGGCAAGCGGAAGCGGAACCGCGCTGTGTGACCTTCGGGCGAGCCGCCCCGGCACGTGTGGGCGCGGGTCAGTCGAGGCGGTACTCATGGCCGGGCCCGGCGATCCTTGCGACGATCGCTCCATCGTCGACGAGACCGCGGAGGGCAGCGAGAGCGACGTCGGGATTCACGCCGAAGAGGGCGGATAGTTGCCGGGTCCAGATATGCGCCGGGTCGGTGAGGTTGCGCTCGATGCGCTCGCGGGCCTTGGCGAGGCGGGCGTCGGTGGACATTGGCGGATCTCCTGGGGAGTTAGTTGAGGGTGCGGCGTGGAGGCACTAGGCGGGCGTGGGCGGTGTCGGGGAAGGCGCGGGGGGGGGTTAGATATATGACCTCCCCCGACCTCCCCCGACCTCCCCCAGCTAGTAATTGGGGGAGGTGTGACCTCCCCTAAACGACCTCCCCTAACTCAACTTGTTGAGTAGGGGGGAGGTCGGGGGAGGTCAACAGTCGATATATGAAGAGTTGACCTCCCCCGAGATCCTGGGGGAGGTCAGAACGGCGATTCAGCCTCTCCACCCTCATCCGGGTCAGCCTGTCGGTAAGGCTTAACGGATTGCTGCAATTTCGCGTTACGCGGACCGAGGCGCGTCGAGATGTGACCGTGCGACAGGAGCCAGCCCACGGCCGAGACGGCGGCGCTTCTGTTGCCGCCGACCTCCTCCTCGATGCGCTTGCCCGAGATCCCGTCGGCGCCTGCCTCCTCGATGACGCGGGAGACTCGCTCGCGAAGGACGCCCGCGCGATGATCCGCCAGTGTGTCCGGTGTCTCAGGCGCGTCCGGTGAACTGTTGGGGACTTCCCACGTCACGATCGGTGGGTGGTCCTTGTCGCGGGAGTCGACCACGACGCGGACGATCTCCTGTGTCCGGTCCGACTTACGGAACGGGCCGCCGTGCTCGCGGACGGCGCCGGGGCGATCCTTGCCCACGCGGACAGAGATCACACCGAGGCGCCCCGGTGCGAGGGCCTGCTCTACCTCGACGATGTAGGCCGCGCCGGTTAGGCCGGACATCTTCGACTGTCCACCGATAGCGAACCGGCCACGGTCGCCGGATGCCTTCGTGACGTGGTCGATGACGGCCACGGCCGCGCCGGTCTTGTCGGCGATCATCCGCGGGATAACGCGGTTCCATTTGGTGATGTCGTCGTTGTCTTTGGTGGCATATCCGAGGAGCGCGAGCGAGTCGGTCACACCGTCGACGACGGCGAGATCGAAACGGCCGGTGAGGAGGTTCTCCCACGCGGCTATGTCGAGGTTCTCCTCCGGCCTGACGTAGGTCAGATTCGCGAGTGATTCCCTGGTCGCACCGAACGCGCGCAGGCGGGCAACGATCGAGCGGGGGTCGCTCTCGAAGTCCACAAACAGGACCGGGCGCCCTGCCATGATGAGGCGCACGGTCTCGAATTGCAGGAGCATCGACTTACCGGATTCGCTCTCACCGTGGAATGAGTGAGTGAGTCCGGGATAGATCAGGAATACGCCGTCTGATCTGGGCATCATCGTGGTCTTAGGCCCTTCGTCGTCGGTGTCGAGGTATTGGCTGAGATCCCGCGGCGCCCATGAGGACAGGAGCGGCGCGGGAGGAACCTCGGCGACGCTGAGGGCCTTTGGCAGGATGGTGAGGGCGTCGGCGTGCGTGTAAACGGCGAGGCGGCCGTCGGTGATCCTTGCCACCGATCCGGCGAGAGCGCGGGCGAAGTCGTCGACTCCATCGGAGCCTTTGACGGTCGTGTAAGCGGCCTCGGCCATCGCCAGCGCGCTGGGCACTCCCTTGGCGCCACCCGCCCCGGCAGCGGCCAGGGCGTCGACGGTGCGAAGCATCGCGCCGTGACGATCGGGGCCGTCGAGGGCGGCCTCGAAGTCCGTCAGGAGGCCGCTCACACCGGCTGTAGGGGCGCCGTCAGGGAGGCCCGCTAGGAATCCCTCGACGTCGGCGTCGCGGGTGCTAGAGCGGGCCGTAGACGGCCGGGAGAGGTGCTCTACCCATTCGGCCGGGAGCGCGGGCAGCGTTGCGGGTGAAGGGATCTCGGCGGGGGTGCCGTCGCTGTTCCGCCAGACGTAGACGCGCCCCTCAGGATGGATCGAGGGCGCGACGACGGCATAACGCCATCCGGCGTGGATGACCTCGATGTCGTCGGCGGGGTCGGACCAGTCGAGACCGGCCGGGACGGTGAACAGGCGGATGCCTGAGCCGTTGTCGTGGGCGCGGTCGCGGTTGGCGGTCATCACGGTCGGCGGTAGCGCGCCGAGGCGCGTCTCTAGCGGGAGTTTCCTGGCTAGTTGGATCGTGAGCGAGTCCGACTGACCTTCGAACGGACCGAAAACCGGTATTGACCTGCGCAAATACGCGTGTCGGT
>JGIcombinedJ21911_10000624_pt1 | contig 11677 bp, 9 predicted proteins | sample BarGraNGADG00211_FD_21911 | JGI IMG/M metagenome (IMG submission 21911)
GACAGAACCTCTTGAAATAGCATTCTCAGGTGAGAATCCAGGAAAAACTTTTTTACATATCTGTAGTTTGAAATGTATGTCTTGAGTTTAATCAGCATGCCGACATTCCTGAAATTAGCAAACTGGAAAATATTATCAAAATTGCGTCCGCTAAGCTTGTTTATGCCTATGTGAAAAATCTCATATCCGGTAGCAACATATTTTTGAGATTTTGCAAAACTTCCGGGTTCGATCTTTTCATGTTGAATCTTCATTTTTTCTTTATCGGTTGAAAAGGCGATAACATCATTATTGTCGAAATAGATTTTGTAGAGATCTTCCAGAGGATTTATATCATTTTTTTCAAAAAGAGGAATCCCTAGTGATTCAAATATCTCACGATAGATTCCCGGCATTATCAGCATTGTAGCCCCAAGGTCGAACCGGTGGCCGTCGCGGATCAATTGACCGCAGCGTCCGCCCGGGGAGGAATTCTTTTCGAAAACAGACACATTATATCCACTTTTAGCAAGATAGACAGCAGTTGCAATACCTCCGATCCCTGCCCCAATAATAACAGCCGATTTTTTCCCGGTCATATCTTTTAATTCATTTTAATATTTCAAAATTTGAACTAAAGACTTGAAATAATTTCCTTTGTCCCTTTTTTGAACGCGCAAATTAGTATTTTCCCTGTCATTCTTTGATTTAATGTGCCGGGTTTTTAATATTAATAGGCCGGTTTCAGGACAATTTTTTTATCTTCTGTTATCTCGAAAAGCCATTTTTCAAACGCCGGGGGACCAAACTTTCCAATGACATTATTAGAAAATCCATAACCTTCAGTTGGTTTTCCAACCAGATTTGTATCCATTTTCCCATTAAGGTTTTCATCTTGATAATAGCGTACAGCATATTTCCCCGGTTTGAGGCTTGGGATAGAAAATGAACACTTCTTATCCTTTATCGGACTTTTCTCCTGGATAAGTACTTTTTCATTCTTATCGAAAAGCTGTAACATAATATTTCCTGTATTATTTCTGATTTCTATGATTTCTATTTCAAGTTTCATTTGTGAAAATGAACAATTTGAAATAAAAAACAGACCAGAAAAGAATATTATAAGTCTTTTCATAATCAGGTTTACTTCTTATATGAGGTTTTAAAGATATATTCTCCCGAAGATATTTCACATAATGTTTTTCCCGAGGATGCTTTTACTCTCCTTATAATGTTTGATTGTCTAACAGGTAGTCCACTTTCCACGACCCTGGCAGGATCGCTCTGAGGAATAGCAACAATGGCTTTGCAGTTTATCGGCACTTTTACCTTTAAGATGAAATTACTATCTTCAATTTTCCAGCTGGTCGCAATTTCACCATGAACGGTTTTAAAAGTCGTTTCGGCCCAGGTAAGATCACCCACAGTTTCCGGTGAAATCAGAATAGTGTCATACGACTTTGAGTCCTTTCCTTGACGAATACCTCCGATACCGCTGTAGAACCATTCAACCAGATGGCCCAGCATCATATGATTATTTGAAACATATTTTAAAGCTGCCCATGACTCAGTCAGCGATGTGGCTCCTTTTGAAAGCTGATAGCCGTAGCCAGGGACATCTGTTTTGGAATTCATTTCATATATCAGTTGGGATTGACCTTCCTCTTCAAGGGTTCTTAACAGATACCTATAGCCGACATCTCCGGCAGTAAGGGCTTTATTATTATTATTTATTGATTTTATAAGGTTTTCCACTACATAGTTTTTACAGCTGTCATCTACTATGCCAAAAAAAAGCGGCATAGAATAAGCAGTCTGACTGCCTGTGGAATAGCATTTAGTTAGGGGATTATAGAATCGAGTGTTGAACGCTTTTCTGATTTTCTCTGCCATGCTACTATAATATATAGCATCTTTATTTTCACCCATAAGGATGGCCATTTTAGCAAGTAAACTGGCATCATAAAAATATATTGATGTGGCAGTTACAGCTTTTGGTGTAAGTTGTGCTTCACCTGGAATTTTAAGACCTAAATCGTACCAGTCCCCCAATCCGTGAGAAAGAATATTTTTATCTGACATTCCATTCAGATACTTGAAATATCTTTTCATCATAGGGTATGCTTTTTTAACAGCTTCCAGATCACCATACCATTCATACATATCCCATGGAAGTATTATGCAGGCGCTCCCCCATTCAGGAGAATCACGGAATCCTCCATCGAAGGGTACAAACTCCGGAGCAATATCAGGAACAAGTCCGCTATCAAGCTGTGCCTCAATCATGTCATCAATTATCTTATTATAAAGATTATGAATATCAAATATGAATTTAATCGAATTACCCATCAGGTGAGTCTGTTCAAGCCAGCCAAGTTTTTCACGATGGGGACAATCTGTTGCAACGCTGGCCAGATTACTTTTTATAGACCATTTGATGAGGTTATAGATTGAATTAAAAAGTTCATTTGAGCATTTAAAACTACCTGCATCAGGAGATGAGTTTCTGGTGTGAAGAAGCTGTATCTCCGTAATAACAGGCAGATTCCGCGGGTTAGGATATTTGTCAGGAACCGCACCATTAACCTGTACGTACCTGAAGCCATAATATGTGAACTTTGGCATCCAGACCTCTTCATCTTTTCCTTTTAAGATGTAAGAGAAATAATATGGCTCTCCGGTAGCCTGCTGTGTTACAAGGGAATCTTCCCCTAGGAGTTCCCCTGGTGTAAAACGGATTTCCTTACCGTTTTCTCCCCTGATTTTTATTTTTATTATTCCGGAGGCATTCTGTCTGAAGTCATAAACATATATGCTATCCTTTTGGCGCGATGCTTTTTTATAATCTATAACTTCGGAAACATTCAGCGGCCAATCTGATTCAGGCCGAAGAATTCCAGCGGGCTCTTTTACAAGAATAACATTTTTCCACGATTCATCTTTGAATCCGGATTTGTTCCATCCATTCTGTTCCATCCTGGCGTCATAATCTTCCCCTCCGTAGATACTGGAAAAAGTTGTAGGAGAAGAAGATGTTTTCCAGGATTCATCGCTTACAACTACCTTTTTCGAGCCATCACTGTAATGAACCTCAAGCATGAGTATCATTTTAGGAGCCCCATAGGCAATAACCAGTTTCCTGTAGCGCTCCCTNTTAATATTATAAAATCCGTTGCCAACAATTGTTCCGATTGAATTAACTCCTTTTATCAGGTTTTCGCTAACATCAAAACTATTGTATAAACATGTTTTTCTGTAATCTGACCAGCCTGGAGACAGAAAGCGATCTCCAATCTTTTTGCCATTTATATATAACTCATATTGTCCAAGCCCGCTTACAAAAACGAAGGCCTGCTTGATCTTTTTCTCAAGCGAAAACTCCTTTCTGAAATATGGTACTATTGTCCGTTTTAAGGCTATGCTTCCAAGATTGTTACCGGCTCCATGAACACCGGGCACCAGTAATAAGGAATCAGGAATATCCTCATATCCTATCCATTTTGCTCTGCTCCAATCGCCTTTTTCAAATAATCCTGTAACAAAATTCCCTGTTGTACTCCAGCGAGTTGGCGTATCATTTTGATCCCAAACCCGGACTCTCCAGAAATATTCCTTACCTGCCTCCAATTCATGTCCGGCATACGAAATACAGGATGATTGCCCATTAAGAATCTTTCCTGAATGCCAGATGTCACCTATATATTTCCTGGTTATTTCTTTGTCTGAACCGATAATAATCTGGTAGGCAGTCTGAACCTCCCCGGGTTTATCAGATTTAAGTATCCAGCTGAAACTGGGAGCCCTTCCTGTTCCCACAGGGTTCTCGAATCCATTACATTTTATTTGCGAAACAGTTAGAGTGGTATCTTGCTTTTTACTGCAGCAGTTCAATATCATACAAGAAATCAGAGCTATTGAAACAGAAATTCTCATCTTTGAAAGAAATATAGCATAATTATTAACCCTATGATTTTTACAATATATAATCTATTGTTTTCCTTCGTTTTCCTTCGTTTTCCTTCGTGTTACCCTTTGTGTTCCTTTGTGGTAAAAGATATAACCAGAAAGGGTCATAAAGATCTAGTATAAGCTTTAATTTAACCTGTTTAGATTTTCACCGAACCGGTATTCTTTTCCTTTTTCAGTATTAGCTATTTCAATGACTTTGCCTGCATAGCTCAGTTTCAAAGGATTTCCCAGTTTTGAGGTGATCCTTGCCTGTTTAAGTTTTCCGTTCTCCCAATCAATATCGACCTGAAATCCGCCACGTGCCATAAGTCCGTGAATATACCCTTTCACCCAGGCTGCAGGCAGAGCAGGTATAAGCTCAACCTCTCCTGCATGACTCTGGAGAAGCATTTCAGTAATGCCTGCCGTACTGCCAAAATTACCATCGATCTGAAAAGGAGGATGATTATCCAAAAGATTATTGAGAGTAGACTTCCTCAACAGAGCGAGTAGATTCTCGTATGCTTTATTTCCGTCCTTTAACCTTGCATAAAAGTTGATGATCCAGGCCCGGCTCCAACCAGTATGTCCTCCACCGTTTGCAAGGCGAAACTCGATAGTTTTTCTGGCAGCCTCAAGGAATTCCGGATTATGCTGTTGTGTGATCTGATTCCCCGGATGCAATCCGTAAAGGTGAGAGATATGTCTGTGGCCCGGTTCGGGTTCTTCAAATTCTTCAGTCCATTCCATAATTCTCCCATCCGATCCTATTCTGATCGGGGCAAGTTTCTTAAGTGTCTTTTCCATCCTGTTACGGAACTGTTTATCCAGATCAAGGATAGTGCTTGCCTGAATTGTGTTTTGCAAAAGATCCCGTATTATCATATGATCCATGGTCGGCCCCATAACCATGCTGGCAGTTCCATTACTTCCGGGAATTTTGAATTTGTTCTCAGGTGAAATTGACGGACCGGAGACCAGATACCCTGTTTTAGGATTAACTACCAGCCAGTTGATACAGAATTCAGCGGCTTCTTTCATTATCGGGTAAGACTTTTTTCTGAGATATTCCTTATCTCCGCCAAACTGATAATGGTCCCAGATATTCTGACAACTCCAGGCAATTCCCATCGGCCACATACCATAACCGATCGCACCGGTTGGTTCCGTGAAATGCCATGGATCTGTTGTATAATGAGCTACGATTCCCTTCATTCCGTAAACTTCTCCGGCAGTACGTCGCGCGTTAGGGCGAAGAGCATAAATGAAATCGATGAACGGTTCCTGCAGCTCACTGAGATTAGAAATCTCAGAGGGCCAGTAATTCATCTGTATGTTAATATTTATATGATAATCAGCACTCCATGGCGGACGCAAACCGTCAGCCCAGATACCCTGAAGGTTTGCAGGCAGACCTCCGGGACGTGAACTGCTGATAAGCAGATACCTTCCGAACTGATAATACAATTCTATCATATCCGTATCGACATATCCGTTTTGCATAGCTGCAATCCGGGCGTCAGTGGTAAAATAATTTCCATCACTTGATCCAAGATCAAGATCAACACGATTGAAAAACGACTGATAATCAGCAATATGAGATTTTTTTACCTCAGCAAACCCATTATTCACAGCCGCATTTATTTGTGAAGCGGTTGTGACAGACGGATCAGCGCTGAAGTAATCTGTTGCAGCCGTCAGAAATATGGTTACGCTATTTGCTTTTTCCACTCTGATACTATCTCCACCTGAACTTGTGATGCCTCCATCAGAAATCAGTTTAAGTCGTGAGAACATTTTCACTCCGATTCCATCGCCTACGTGCTCATTCATGTCGATTTCATTATCAGTTGTTAAAACTGTGGCCTTGTTCCCCTGGCGCGAGAGATGAAGAGTAAAATTGATAGATCCCTGTTTATCAGCAGTAAGTCTGATTACCAGTGCCTGATCAGGAGAGCTGGAAAAAACTTCCCTTAGATAATTTACCTGGTTGGCAGTATATGAAACTCTTGCTATTGCTTCTTCAATATTGAGTTCACGCTTATAGTTGGCAATTCCACGCTGAGGACCAAAGTCAATATAAATATCTCCAAGAGCCTGGTATGTGGCAGCCGGGTTTCGGGGTTTCTGTCCTAAAATACTTTTCTGTGCCATTTCTTCTGCCTCCTTGTATTTTCCATCAAATAGAAGTTGACGAACTTTTGGAAGACTTTTAAGTGCCTCCGGGTTAGCATCCCATCTTGGTCCGCCAGTCCATACTGTTGCTTCATTCAGTTCAAGGTGTTCCATTTCAATGCCACCAAAGATCATAGCTCCCAGTCTCCCGTTACCAACCGGCAACGCGTCATTCCAGTTAAGTGCAGGCTGGTTGAACCAGATCTTCATATTTGATGGTTTATCCTGTCCGGATAACAAAGAACCGGAGATTGAGAGAAGGCAGAATGAAAAAGTAGTCAGAATCAGTTTTTTTAATTTCATCATAAATTTTATTTATAATGGTTCTTTCAGAGCATTAGACAGCGAAGTTTATTTCTTAAGCAAGTCGCGTATTTCGGTAAGAAGGATTTCTTCTTTTGACGGTGCAGGTGGTGCTGCAGGAGCCGCTTCCTCTTTTCTTCTTGCCAATACTATTGCTTTTATTAAAAGAAATACAGCAAAAGCAACAATCAGAAAGTCGAAAGTCACCTGCAGGAAGTTACCATAATTCCACGTTACAGCAGGATGTCCTTCAGTTGCTGCTTTCATTACTACTTTAAGATCAGTAAATGTAACGCCACCGATAAGCAACCCCAGAGGAGGCATAATGATGTCGCTAACAAAAGAAGCAACAATTTTACCGAAAGCAGCGCCAATAATTATACCGACTGCCAAATCGACAACATTGCCTTTCATTGCAAAAGATTTAAATTCATCTACTAGTTTCATAATTTCAGATTTGAAGTTTTGACTATTAAAAATTATAAGAAAATCCCACGCCGAGTATTTCTTTAAACTGAACTAAAGATCCTATAGTCTCTCCGGATTCGATCGTTCCATTCTTGTTTCTATCACCCGGGACTTTTATTTTATCATCGTAAATAAGTTGAGTATTAATATTCGCAGAAATGAATTTATTTACCTTAAAAGCTATTAATGTTTCCCAGTTTACAACAATATTTTGTGGCTTATCCAGGTAGTTTGAGAACAGGTCAATTTTAGTGGTAAATGTGACATTTTTGAGTAATTCATTTTTGAAATCATTCCTGGTATAGATAGCCCTGAGGTATCCACCGAATTCGCTTAATGACTTTTTACCGGGTTTAACTCCGAATGCTCCGGCATCAGAAAGTGTCTGATCTGTGACAATGGTTAATTTCCCTGTTAACGGGGCAATAAATGCACTGATATGGTCATTGGGTTTATAGTCCAGACCAAGGGCCAAAATGAGATATGCCGGAGAAAAATGGTCAGAGATCTTTTCATTTCCGGAATCAGCATATTTATATCCGGGAGCCATTTGTGTCTTAAAATTGAAAAGAGCTGCATAGTAGAAGTTTTTGACTGCCTCATATCCGTATTTTGACAGGAAGTCGAATTTATCGTCGGTTTTCCTGTAACCTGTACCTCCTTGTTTCAGTAGTCCATATCCGATATCAAGGGAGTTGACCCAGACTGTTTTATTCCTTTTATAGTTGGCAAAGGTACTGAGGAGCCCGTTTACTGCAAATGAATTCTGACCTCCTGCCGCCCAGTTGGTCAGAGATGTCTGTGCAAGGTTTAAGGAAATGACGCCGCCTTTTTTCCATCCCTGGGTACTATCGGCAGATTTGGTAAGTAATTTCTTTTCGGCATCAGTTACCTGGCCAAACGATATAGTATACAAACATATTAATAGAATTGGCCCAATTAATCCGAACTTCATTTTCATTTTTTTGTTATTAAGGTTTTAGTTGATATATATTTTAGATCAGCTTATTTTGATTTAAACCAAAATTAAACAATTTTGACAATTCTTAAAACCATTTTCATCAGGATCAGGAATAAAAATTTGAGCAATTCAACATAAATCGAATATGTTTCTTTTTGGTGAATACTGGCTAAACACTTAAATTGCGCTGTCGTTCATTTAATTAAAATCCCGAAACCATGGACAGAAAAAACTCTTTTATATCTCAAATAAATGAAGGCTATACCTGCAATGGTGATAGTATAATTCTCGGCGCTGCTATGCTCGATGGTGAGCCGATTGCCGGAGCCCAGGTTAAGATTCCGTTGAAAACGATGAACAGGCATGGTTTGATAGCAGGTGCAACAGGAACAGGCAAGACCAAAACTCTTCAGGTTATATCGGAACAGCTTTCTGCACGTGGAGTACCTGTCCTTCTTATGGATGTGAAAGGTGACTTAAGCGGCATTGCAAAACCGGGAGAAGAGAAACCATTTATTTTAGAACGGCATGCTAAAATCAACCTTCCGTTTACAGCTAAAGGATTTCCTGTGGAATTAATGTCTTTATCTCAACAGGATGGTGTACGATTACGTGCTACGGTTTCTGAGTTCGGTCCTGTCCTACTTTCCCGCATTCTCGATCTGAATGATACACAGGAAGGGGTTCTTTCGGTGATATTTAAATATTGCGACGATAATAAACTGGCATTACTCGATCTGAGAGACCTTAAGAAAGTTGTTCAGTATGTAACTGAAGAGGGCAAGGAAGAGATTGAAAAAGATTATGGTAAAATATCCACCGCAACCACTGGTATAATAATACGAAAGATTCTTGAGCTTGAACAGCAGGGTGCTGATCAGTTCTTCGGCGAAATCTCTTTTGATATCAGAGACCTGATGAGAGCCGATAAAAACGGCAAGGGATATATTAGTATAATCCGCCTGACGGATATTCAGGATAAACCAAAACTCTTTTCCACTTTTATGCTTTCACTCCTTGCTGAAGTATATAGTCATATGCCGGAAAAGGGTGATGTGGCAAAACCTGAATTAGTTATATTTATCGATGAGGCTCACCTTATATTTAACCAGGCCAGTAAAGCATTGCTTGACCAGATTGAAAATATTGTAAAACTGATCCGCTCAAAAGGTGTCGGAATATTCTTTGTCACTCAAAATCCAATGGATGTTCCGAATGGAGTCCTGGCACAACTTGGACTTAAAGTTCAACATGCGTTAAGGGCTTTTACAGCCATTGACCGTAAAGCAATTAAGCTTTCAGCGGAGAACTATCCTGTTTCGGAATATTATAAAACAGATGAGACAATAACAAATCTTGGAATCGGTGAGGCCCTGGTAACAGCACTGAATGAAAAAGGGATCCCAACCCCTCTTGCTGCAACAATGCTCCGGACACCGGAAAGCAGGATGGATATTCTGTCACAGGATGAAATCGCAGCAATAAACAACTCATCTGATCTGGTTCGCAAATACAACCAGGTTATTGATCCCGAAAGTGCCTATGAAATTCTTAGCAGAAAAGTTGCTACAGGATCTAAAGAATCTGTAGATGCGGGACAAAGGAAAGAGTGGGAGACTGGGAGGATGGGAGAAGGGGAGATGCGGCAAACCCAAACCTCTTCACGTACATCTTATGGAAGAAGCAGCAAGACACCTCAGGATGAAATAGTCAAAGTCCTGACAAGTGCAACATTCATAAGAGGTGTCTTCGGAATATTAAAAAAAGTAATGAGATAGATATTACCGTCTAACCTTTACGCTGTCAACAAGATATGGTGAATCGCCACGCCAGAAAACAGTCGAGTTTTTTTGCCTGTAATGTACAATAACAGTCATTCCCTGCAGAGTATCAAACTGCCTGATGATTGATTTATTGGTTACTGAAAAGAGGAATTTTTCTGATGCCAGAGCAACATCTCTATTACTGGAGACACTGCTCAATATAATTTCTCCTTCATAGGTTTTGAAGATGGCCCCTTTATGAGAAAATTTTTGCAATAACCCGGCGCGGTAGCCCTCACTGTAAGTGTAGAAATACTTCCAGTAAAACATACTGATCCCTATTACTATAATAAGGATTAAAANCCATTTAAAAACTTTTTTCACCGTATTNTTAAANTCAGAAACTACGGGAGATTTGGGAGAAGATAACTGTTGATTCATTATCAGTTTTATAAAGTGAAATATTCGATAATGCAATTAAAATTGAAATTATTGCTTTTTTGCCAGTTCTTATCACAAAGGTACACAAAGGATTCACTAAGGAACACAAAGGGGATTCCCTTTTCTTTTCATTTTTGCATTTTTCTTTTCTCTTNGCGATCTTTGCGGTTTGATAATTTAACTAGTAAATGCTTGAAAACAACTGTTAATAAATCACTGACATTGCTCGAATTTCTCTTTGAGCAGTATCCCGATTCACCAAGAACGAGAATAAAAAAAATGCTGCAAAGCGGTACTGTCAGGGTAAATAATAAATCCGTCACATTACATTCATATCAGCTGAAACAGGGTGATGTGGTTGATTGCAGTCTGCGTATCGGAATTGTTACTAAAGCGAACCTGCCTTTTCCTGTTTTATATGAAGACGACTATGTAATTGTGATTGACAAACCTGCCGGTATTGCTACATCGAGCATCGACGGCAGCACAAATATTCAACGGATCATTTCAGAGTATATGAAAGACATTAGTAAAGGAAATGTCAGGACGTACGTGGTACACCGTCTTGATAAAGAGGTATCAGGTGTGCTGTTACTTGCCAAATCGGAAATTGCAATGGATGCTATTAAAGATAAATGGGAAGAAACAAAAAAGCATTACTTTGCTTTAGTTGAAGGGAAACCTGAAAATCCTGAAGGAACTATAAAAAGCTGGTTAATTGAAGATAATGCGATGAAAATGCATTCTGTTAATGAAACTGCAAATGCCAAATTTGCCATTACTCATTATAATACAATCAAAGTTGTAAACAATAATACTCTCCTCGATGTGAAAACCGAAACCGGACGTAAAAACCAGATAAGGGTACACCTCTCAGATATTGGCTGTCCGATAGTAGGAGATCGCAAATATGGTGCGGCTACCGATTTTATCCGACGTGTCAGACTACATGCCTGCTCCCTGTCATTTCCACATCCTGTTAACGGAGAAATTATTACNGTAGAATCCCCGATGCCTAAAGGCTTTTTATCATTAAAGGCTGAGGATGAGAACTATAAATAGACCTTCACGATTGATTTATTTATAAGGCTATTTACCTAGTAGTTTGATCCTTGCAGATTCAATGCTTTCATTAAAGAATACCCTAATGTATGTTCAGTATAGAACAATAATGCATTGTCTGTAAGGTTGATATTCTTATTTATCTCATCAGGTAGTTTAACTACTGCAATGGAAGCCATTGAGAGACCCGCTTCATTTTGCAATCAGTGAAGAGGATGCCAGCCGGGTATTTGCTGTTTCCCGTGCGGAAGCACCAAAACCGTCCTTGTTTTTCACTTCCCAGATGGGCGCTCCATCGGTATAAAATGAATAGATTTNCATCCCGTCGACAGTCAGATCCATGCGTGCACGNGTAGAACCGCCCCAGGTTCCCGGTTCAAACCATGGTTTTGCCCTGAAAACATTGTGGTTCATAACCGACAGGGAGGTCCTAAGAAGCTCTCCAGTCAACCATAAAGGGTCAAAGGGTCCCGTTCATCTACAAACAGGTCAACCTCGCTTAAAATGTCTCTTTTGTGCTTATTCAGGACAATCTAGCAGGTCTCGTTTCGGACAGAAGTCATTTCGAACCCCAGAT
>JGIcombinedJ21911_10000630_pt1 | contig 11650 bp, 15 predicted proteins | sample BarGraNGADG00211_FD_21911 | JGI IMG/M metagenome (IMG submission 21911)
TATTACCGCTGTTTGCGGCTACCGGCGCGATCCCACCCCTGGGCCTCGACCCACCGAGACGTCACGTTCAACCTGACCACGCCTTCGTGGACCTCGGCGACGGCCGATGGTGGCAGATACAGCTTGGACCACAAGAGGCCGCGGGATACGGTCAGCAGGGTTTCGCCCGAGCTCACAACCGTTCCGAGCCGCGTCTCGTCGCTGTCCTGGACGAGCCATCCTCGCGCGATGTCGGCGAACCGGAACGTGCGTCGTGGCGGTCCGCCCCGCCCACCGACGATCGGCGAGCGCGCCGACGCGCTCCTCCTCCGAAGCGGTCCATACGACATCGGCGTAACCCGAGCCCGAGGGCTCGACCGGGGCCGCCGCGTGATCGNGCAGTCCCAGATCCCGGGGCGACTGTAGCACCGTGCAATGGGCGTGACGAATGGCTTCCCTTGAATGCCGTCACNNNCNGCGCATAGCGTTGGCGCCATCGCGTCGGATAGAAGCGAGCGAACCGCTGTGTTGGGGGCGCGCGGGAATGTCACTCGACCAGTCGGGGCGCCGTCGAGTCATGCTGATGAGGTGCTAGACCGTGCGGATCACAACTGTCCGCGCCGCGATGTCGTGCCAGGCCCTCTTCCGCGGCTCGAAAACAGCCCAGACGAAGCCCACGGTAACGAAGGGGAAGATGCCGAGCTCCAGTAGGAAGACAACGAAGCGAACGATGATCATGACCAAGGTGATGTCGCCTAGATCTTTAGCCCTGACCACCCGCACGCCGACGACCAGCTGACCTAGCGTGGCTCCAAGAGCCCACCACAGTGTGGGCGCGTAGAGCACGGCGACCGCGATCACCAGCGGCGCTGTTGGGGTCGTGCGGAACATCAGGTTGACCAGACCAAGAATGGCCGCATCGAGCACGAGGGCGACGAACCTGACCCAGACGCCTGCGTATCGCGCGCCCGCGAGGCCCGCCTCGGCGGATTCCGGAGCGGCCAGGGAGATGCTCGCCAGGTCGCCGTCACCGACCGGCCCGACAGCCGCCTGGAGCCGCCGCGGGCCGAACCGGTCGATGAGCGAGTACCAAAGCGCGAAGCCGAGCAAGAGAGCGAGGAAGGGCCCAATTTCAAGAAACGGCGCCAACCAGAAGAGAAAGACGCTCCACAGTGCCCCGCTCGCCGGTGCCACCGAGCTCACGGGCGCCCAGCAGGTGTCGATGCAGATTGGGCCGCCGAAGCCCACCTGCTGGCCCAGCGCCGCCGGTAAGACGGGGGCGGCCGCAATCGCCACGCACCAGGCCAGCAAGAAGGTCAGCAGCGCGCCCGCGGGATTATGGCTGACGCGCCCGCCGAAGAACCCGGCGATCAAAGCCGAGAACAAGACCGCTCCTGCAGCAGCCGTCCACCTGGCGGGATCGGACGGCGCAAGCTGTGCCACGTCGAGGGGCAGGTCATTGGAATAGGCGTACTCCTGCAGTGAGATCGCAACGAGCGGCAGAGAGACGAGCGCCAGCGTAACCGCCAGCACGGTCGGGCCCTCGCGTCGTGCCAGCAGCCTGCGAAGAGCGGCGGTTGCTGCTTTATCTCTCATCGACTCCCACCCTCGGTTCCGTTACTAGAGAAGATAGCGTCCACTTCTCGGGCGTGGCTCAGCCCGATGCCTCGCGACAGCACGCCATGTCACAGCGACGACCGCTCGAGCGGCCGGCGGGCAAGAACCCCGCGGAGCAGACTCTGTCGTTCGGTGGAGTGCTGTCCCGAGCGTCGGGCCGTCGCTGAGCCCGTCCCTTCCAGGCTGCGTCGCTTGCCGATCCGCGATACCAGTCACGACGTGGTCATAGTGTTGTGGACAACCTGAGTATGCCAGGAGGCTCGCCCACATCGCCGCTAGGCCGTGGGTGGCACAGGTGCCGGGGTCAGCAAGCGGCCGTCGACCCAGCCTCGCCATCCAGTCGCGACTCTGACCTGGGCCCAGGCGCCAACGCTCGCCTACGCCACGAGCTCATGCTCGCCGGGTGAGTTTCGTGCCGGTAAGCGGGTCCGACTGACCAAGGTCGTCGCCCTCGCCCGCGGCTGCACACGTTCCACGGGGACTGGAACTACACCGTGCACCCCGGCCAGGGTAGATACAACCACGCTATTTTGCAGAGGCCCCTGTGCCTGGGCGCCGATGTGGGTCGTGCCATTCCTGTCGGCTCCGAATCTGCTGCTCGGGTTCAGGCTCGATCGACGGATCAGCCGCCGAGCTTGGGGACGACGAGCTTGGCGAGGTTGGTCGATGCGGTCTCATCGGTCGACCCGTTGGCCGCGCCCACGGAGAACAGCGCGTACCCTGCGCCGACCTTCACGAGAAGCTTGCCCGTGGCGGCGTCCCAGTGGGCCTCGGTGCCGACGCCGCTGACGGCGGGCATGGCCTGGAACCGCGCCCAGACGGGGGCCTCGAACCCCGCCGAGGCGCCCGTCCAGATTTCAACAAGCGCGCCGCCGGCGCCCGGCTTCAGTTGCCACCCGCACTGGGCGTCGCCGGTGCCAGCGCCCAGGTCGCTGACGACCGTCGCGGACGTGGCCCCCGTGAGGCTCTGGAGGTCGCTCGCGCTGACGAGACTGCAGGCAGACCCAGTCGCACCGCTGGCTGCGGGTGCCGACGGGGCGGAGCCAGTCGCGCTCGTGGAGCCCGTGGCCGTGCTAGTGGAGCCCGTGGCCGTGCTCGTGGAGCCCGTGGCCGTGCTCGAGGAACCACACGCAGAGACCATAGCGATGCAGGCGAGGGAGAACGCGATGCCGGCGTAACGGCGGAGAAACATGTCGAGACACTTTCAGGAGGAGAGAAATAGTCAAGACTTGTGGATGGGCCTAGAAACAGTAAGTGAAGTAGTCAGTGTTCGTAGATGCGCTAAGTCTGTCAAGCGCGAAGGCCCGCGATCCGCCCGCGGTGGAATCGAGGCAGCCAGAAGGAGAGCGGGTTATCTCGGCCTCAAGTCCCCTCGCCCCGAGGCAGTTCCTCACTACCAAGCCATAGGGTTGGGCGTATCCGCCGGTCTTTCACCTGGCCTGCAATATCCGCTGAGATATGGCTTCCGATCGGGCAGCTTGCTCAGATCGAGAGGAGGCGATCGAAGAACGACCGGTAGCGCCGCAGAGCCATCCGTAGATCCTCGGTCGAGATGTCCTCGCCTTGAACCAACTGCGGTTCGAGCTTCGAGCGTTCATCGGCGAATGTCTTGGCGAGCTGCTGCATGACCTCGGCGACCAGACTGTCGGCCTGCTCGACCGCGCGTCCCGGCTCGTCGACGAAGCTCGTCTGAATGTCCAGCCACCGAGACCGGAAGGACTCGGCTGGACCGGCCGCAAAGAGCGGAGTGCTGCTCTCATCGTTCGTCTGCGCTGGCCTGGCGGGCTCCTCCGCGGCCTCTGCGGGGGTCGGAGACTCGGACTCGGGCTCGGGCTCGGGCTCGGGGCTCTCTTCCGGCGGGGCCGTCGTCTCCGTCCGCGCCGCGTCTGTCGTTGCTTGATTAGCGCTCTCGGCGACGGCGACATCTGCTGGGGTCAAGTCTCCCGAAGACCGATCGCCATACGTGTCCGGGCTCGACTGATTGTCGCTTTCGTTCATCGGTTCATCGATCGGTTGATCTTCAATCATCAGGATTCCGCCTTAGCTGAGGTATCTGGGCGAGTCTCAACGGTCTGCGNCTCCTCGAGGAGCTCAGTGAACAACGCGTGGTAGTTGACCATGGCCTGGCGTAGATCCTCGGTACTTGCCTGACCCTGGGCGTGGCGGAGCGCGATATCGTGCGCGGCGCGGTAGTGCTCGACGACCGTCGGATGGTCCACCGACACATCGGCGGAGCGCTGCTCGAAATCGCCCACCGGGTAGCCCCGGGCCTCCATGACTCGCCCGACCAGNGCGTCGGCATCGNGAACGGCGGTGGACGGATCGTCGACAAAGCGCGCCTGCACAGCCCGCCACTCGTCGTTGAAGCTCCGGCCCTCTTCGGCCGTGAGGGGCCTGATTTCGAGCTGCGATACGCGCTTCTGACGGGCCGTCAGGTCGTCTTCCGCGCCGCGGGTGTCACCCTTCTCGGCCACGGTCCGCTCGTACTCGGGCCCGAACCGCTCCCGGAGCTTGGCGCTCCGCTGTCGCATTGAGTACCACCGTACGGCTACGATCAGGATCGCGACGATCACGATCGCGGCGATGATCAATGCTGCATTCGACATGTGGATCTCCTCGTTCGACTTGAGCCCGAATGCGCTCCATCGGGGGTGCGAGAAGCGATACCAGGGTGGTATCCCGACACCGCTGCATCACTCACGCTAGGCTGGATCTGGCGCTCGCCGCGAGGATGAAAACTCTCCGGGCCGTACTGTGGCTTACGTGAGGCCGAGGGATGACGCTACGCGGCCATCATGCCTCCGCTCCGCACGTTCACCCGCACACTTTCGGGCCCAGCCCTGTTGCCCCCACCGTTCTCTCTATCGCGGCAGGAGTCGCCGCCTACCTATCAGTCCGCTTCCTGAGCCGCTACTTCACCCACCGAACTCTCATGCCGTTCGCGGTCTACTCGCTCGTTGCGGGCGCGCTCGCCCTCATCTGGTTTGGGCTCTAAGACGGGCAATCCCGTCGAGCTGCGGTCTTGCGCTCCTGTGGCTTCTGACCCAACCTTGGAAGCATGGAAGCGATCCGGGCTCAACGCATCCTCGTCGTCGATGACGAGCCGCCGCTGGTCGAGCTCGTGCGCGGCTATCTGGCTCGCGAGGGGTTCGAGATACTGACTGCCGCCGATGGCCCGGCCGCAGTCCAGATGGTCCGCGACGAGGCGCCCGACGTCGTCGTCCTCGATGTCATGCTCCCGGGCTTCGATGGGCTCGAAGCATGCCGGCAGATCCGCGCCTTTTCCGATGTCTACGTTCTAATGCTCACTGCTCGCGGTGAGGAGATCGATCGCGTGGTCGGGCTTACCGTCGGCGCCGACGACTACCTCGTAAAGCCGTTCAGCCCGCGCGAGCTCGTTGCCCGAGTCAAGGCGCTTCTGCGACGGTCGCGCACCACCGGCCCTCGTCAGGCTCCGCTTCCGGCAGGTCTCGCCTTCGACGCCGGCCGGCGCGAGGTTGGTGTCGACGGCGCGCCAGTCTCGCTGACCACCACCGAGTTCGATCTGTTGGCCATCCTCGTTGACGATCCTGGCGTCGTCGTGCCGAGGTCGCGCCTGCTCCATCGGGTCTGGGGCTCCGAGTTCATGGCCGACGACCATCTCGTAGACGTCCACATCGGCAACCTTCGACGAAAGCTTGGCGATGACCCGGCGGCCCCGCGATTCGTCGAGACTATCCGCGGCGTTGGCTATCGGTTGAGGACATCGTGATGCGGCTCCCGCGCTCGCTCCGGATCCGCCTCCTCGTTGCCAACTTGGTCGTGGTCGGCGCCGCGCTCGGGACCGTGGCCGTCGCCGTCAGCCTGGTCGGTCCTGGCTACTTCGCTTCTGCGATGGGCCACGGCCCGGGCGACGCGATGGGCCAGGCCATGAGCGACGTGACCCGCGCCGCATTCGTGGATGCCGTCCGGAATGCCCTGATCGCGGCTTCCCTGATTGCTGTCGTCACCGCCGTCATCGTGAGCGTCGCAGTCTCGGGACGCATAGCCGGTCCGGTTGGCCGACTATCAGCGGCGGCACGACGGATCGCGGGAGGCCACTACGCCGAGCGTGTGCCCGAAGCAGGCGAGGGCGAGATCCGCGATCTGGCCGAAACCTTCAATGCAATGGCTGGCTCGCTCGAGGCCACCGAGCGCCGCCGGTTGCAGCTCGTGGGGGACGTGGCGCACGAACTGCGCACCCCGCTTGCGACCCTTGATGGCTATCTCGAAGGTCTCGAGGACGGCGTCATCGAGTCCAAGGACGAGACGTGGCGGCTGCTTCGCTCGGAGACTGCTCGATTGACCCGGCTCGTGGACGAGCTGGCAGAGCTGTGGCGGGCGGAGGCACATCAGCTACCGCTCAAGATCGAGCGCATCGATCTGGCCGAAGTCTGCCGTGATGTCGTCGAGCGTTTCACACCCCTGGCCGAGGAACGCCACATCGGCCTCGCCCTCGACGTGCCCCCGGCGACTCTTGCGAGGGCCGACCGTGATCGTGTATCCCAGATCGTGGCCAACTACCTCTCGAACGCCATCCGCTATGCACCGTCAGGTTCGTCCATCGCCGTCTCGGCGCGCGTGCACGGATCAAAGGCCCTCGTGGCTGTCGCCGACGAGGGCGCTGGCCTCGCCCCAGACCAGCTCGAGATCGTGTTCGAGCGTTTCTACCGAGTGGATCCGTCCCGCACCCGTGCCCTTGGTGGGGCCGGCATCGGGCTCGCCATCGTTCGAGCTCTCGCCGATGCCATGGGCGGCCGAGCCTACGCGGAGAGCGAGGGGCCGGGGCGCGGATCGCGCTTCCTCGTTGAGTTGCCCTCCGCCTGAGCCGCTGGGCGCTTGACCAAAGCTTGAGGTAAACCCGAGTCCATCTACATGGACTTCCAGCCCGCGTCCGCCGATCCTCGATTGTGTCGGACGAGCACCAATGCCCACCCGACAAGGAGGTCGTTGGTGATGGGTCCGGGCTGGGAAATGAACTTCGGCGGCTGGGCATGGATGGGAATCTGGATCGTTGCGCTCGTCGTGATGGTCTGGTTCATCACCCGCTCGCCCGATACGCATAAGTCCACGCAGGAGCCGTCGGAGATCCTCCGCACCCGCTTCGCGCGTGGTGAGATCAACCAGGCTGAATACGAGCAGGCTCGTCGCGTGCTCGATCCCGAGAAGGAGCCGAGAACGTGATTACTCGTCGGACAGGATTCATTGCAGGGGCAGCCCTCGCTGCCGGCCTTGCCATCGGATTTGCCGGCTCTGTGCTGGCCGCGAACCCAACCGCCACGCCCGGATACCCGTCGATGATGGGCGGGCGCGGAATGATGAGCGGCGCGAGCTTCCCGCCGGGATCCACCTATGGCTCGGGCATGATGGGCGGCTTCAACGCCGCCGGCATGATGGGCGGAGCGAACTGGAACGTTGGCCCGCAACCCGGAGCCGCCGGGTTCGTCGCCGGCACGACAACCTCGCCCCGAGTGATCCATGTCATCGCCGGCCCCGGCTATGCATTCAGCCCCTCGACGATCACCGTTGAGCGCGGCGAGACCGTGACGTTCGTTGTCACGACCATGGGTCCGCTCATCCACGAATTCATGGTTGGTCCCGCGGACGCCGTTGCAGCCGACCAGGCGGCCACGCCCGAGATCGCCGACATCGGCATGATGCAGACCAAGTCGCTGACCGACACGTTCGATGGATCGGGTCCCTACGCCTACGCCTGCCACGCCGACGGCCACTACGAAGCCGGTATGCGAGGGACGATCGTGGTGGTCGGCTGACCGCTCGAAGCGGCCACGCGACCTTCAACCCGATGGTCGACCCCCGACGGAACAGTGAGGAGCGGACTCTCATGACTTACCGGCGAACCTCAAGGCTCCACGTTGCAGAGCCAACGGCGAGGAAATCCGGAGCGAAGCTCAACACGTCGGCGCCCAAGCCGAGTCGTATCCGTGCCATCGCCTTTGGAATAGTCGCCGTGGCAATCCTTGGCGCCGGCATCTACCTGGCCGGCTCTGTCTTCATGGGCCAGCGCGACAAGCCCTCGACTCCGGGTGCGTTTGCGATGCGGATCAGCATGGACGGCTTCGATCCCAACCCGATCACAGCTAAGCCGGGCGAGACTCTGACCATCGACTGGTGGAACACCGACGCAGCGATGCACCTGACCAATGGGATGCACACCCTGGTGTCGGATGCACTCAAAGTCAACTTCGAGCTCCCGGCCGAGGCACGCAAGACGATCACCATCACCGCGCCGACGACTTCGGGCGACTACGACTTCTGGTGCGACTCCTGCTGCGGGGGCAAGGACAACCCCAAGATGCACGGCACTCTTCACGTCGCGGCCTGAGCATGAGCCAGCGCCTTGACGCCAAGACGTGGATATCTCTCGCGACGGGCGACGGCCGTTTCCCCCTCACGGCCGTCGCCCTGTTCGCCGGGCTCGCCGGCGTCGCGATCGTCGCCTTGGCGACAGTCGCCATCGTGCCGTTCGAGACCGCCCGGTTCGGCGGCCTCACCGCGCCGATCGTGCTTGGCTCAGGCTTCGCCGATGGCTTCAACCCGTGCGCGTTCGCGCTCCTGGTGCTGTTCGCGACCTACACGCTGACGCTCGTGAACGCGGTCACCGCCGACGGCTCGCCGACACCCTCGGCGCGGCGGACCTTGCTCGGTGCCGGCTCGCTCTATGTGGGCGCGGTGTTCATCACCTACTTCCTGATCGGGCTTGGCCTCTTCAGCTTCCTCTCGTGGCTCGGCGAGGACCATCTCGTCGCTCGAGTTGCCGCGGTGGTGGCATTGCTCATGGCCGTCTGGATGCTCAAGGACGTTTTCCTGCCCGGCTGGGGGCCGTCGATGGCGGCGCCGTCGGGCACGCATGGCTGGATGAACAAGGCGATGCAGCGCGGCGGACTCGCCGGGATGCTCATCGCCGGAGTCCTGGTGGGCATCTGCACGGTCCCGTGCTCTGGCGCCGTCTATCTCTCGATCATCACGGTCCTCCACGCGTCCGGCGGCGGTCCGGTTGGGCTTGCCCTCCTGGCGCTCTACAACGTGGCCTTCATCGTGCCGCTGCTGATCTTCCTGCTTGCCGTCTCGAACCGTCGCGTCCTCGGCACTCTTGGCCGCTGGAACAAGCGCAACGGTGCCGTGGTCAAGAGCATCCTCGCCTTCGGGGTCGTGGCCATGAGCTTCGGCCTGCTGCTGTCGATGTGAGGATGACCGAGCATGTCCGGTTCCCGATTGAAGGCATGACCTGCACTTCGTGCGCCTCCCGTATCACGCGGGCGGTCCGCAAGCTCGACGGCGTCGAGTCGATCAAGGTCGATCTGGGCTCCGACTCTTGCGCAGTCTCGTTTGATCCCGACCGCACCTCGCTCGTCGCGATCGTCGAGGCCGTTCGTCGCGCGGGCTACGAGTCGCAAATCGACCGAGCCGAGCCGTTCACACCGACCGCCCATTGCGGCCTTCTGGCGCGGCTTGGCTTGAGGTAGGCGACATGCCCTTCGTCATCGACATCGATCCGGTCCTGATCCAGCTTGGACCGGTCGCGATCCGCTGGTATAGCCTCGCCCTAATCGGCGCGATCGCCGTCGCCTTTCTGATCGCCCGGAGAGGCACGCGGAAGGCCGGCATCCCCGACGCGATCCTCGCCGACGGCGCCATCTGGGTCGGCCTGGCCGCACTGGTCGGCGGCAGAGTGCTGTTCGAGATACAGAACGACCTGCCGATGCTGGCCGTCGATCCGTTCCACGTCTTCATGGTCTGGGATGGAGGCCTGTCCTTCCTCGGCGGTCTCATAGCCGCTCTGATTGCCGTGGTCATCTACGCCCGGCGCAACGGCCTGCCGGTCGGCATCGTGGCCGACGCGGCCGCTCCGGCGGCAGCCATTGGACAGGCAATTGGCCATCTCGGCTGCATCGTCACAGGCGATTCGTCCGGCATCCCGACCACGCTTCCCTGGGGGTTCATCTACAGGAACCCGGCGGCGATGGCACCCCACGACATCGCCCTCCAGCCGACCCAGGCCTACGAAGCAATCGCGCTCGCGGGCCTCTTTGTCCTTCTGTGGGTCGGCCGTGAGCGTCTGGCCGATCTTGGCGCCGGCGCCTCCGCGGCCGTCTACCTCGTTGCCGTTGCGATGATCCGGTTCAGCCTGTTCTTTCTGCGCGACGAGGCCCCGGTCTTTGCCGGCCTGAAGACGGCCCAACTCCTGTCGGTTCCGATCGGTGCCCTCGGGTTGCTCTTCCTTGCCGTGCTGGTCACCCGACGATCGAACACGCCTCGCCGCTCACAGTGGAGTGCCAAATCATGACCACCCAGACGCACTCGGGCAGCCAGCAAGCGGTCGGCCGCGCGTCTTGGCCTCTCTCGCTCGCGGCGGCCGTTGCCGGGCTGCCGACTCGAATCAAGGTGGCCGCGGGTCTTGCCGTCGCGGTCGCCGTCCTCCTGGTCGCCGGCGTCCCGCTGTCGACGTTTGTTCCCTTCGCAGGCCTGGCAGGGTGTCTCGGGATGCACCTCTTCATGGGCCACGGCCACGGCGACCACCACGCCGCATCGGATGAGCATTTGCCAGAACCGGATCAGGGCGTCGTTCCGGTCGAGATGCCGGCCGTTGACCGGTAGGCACGTCCTACGACTACTGCTTCAAGCAGAGGAGGTCTGCGTCGAAGCCCTTGGCGGAGTACTGCGCCAATGCGACACCGCCGTCGGTAAAGCCGCTTCCCCCGCACTTGCCTGCCGCCTGGCGGGCCGTCGTGGCACCGGCCACCCAGCTCGGATAGCTCGTGAAGGCGCTGACGAAACTGGTCGCTGTGCCGCCGGTTATCTGGGTCCATTGGTATTGAGTCGAGTAGAAACCGATGTTTGCAGGGCTCACTACCAACTTGAGGTAATCGACCGCACCCTGGAGAGCTTGCACGTTGAAGGCGACATCGGTCCGCCAGCTGTTGCTGGTCTCGACGTCAAGCCACCACTTGTTCGCGGCCGGCGAGCTGGCGGCCAGGCCCAGGGAGACGTAAGCGTTGACCGCCGTGTTGTACGAGTCGGCCGCCGCGTTGTAGCCATAGTCGTAGGCGCAATTGGCGGTGTCGAATCCCTGCGACTTTCCTGCGCTGCAGTCGTCTGGCGAAGTCTGGGTCGTGGGCCAGTGCTTCGACAGCACAGGTCCGGGGTTACCGGTGTTGGCGTAGAGCTGCGCGTTCACCCCGCCGGCCCAGGTGAGTTCGGACGGGCCGTCGCCTGCACCGAGGCACGGGTTGGGGCTGAAGACGATCCCGTCGTTCACGCCCACGATCTTGAACGCGGCGTTGGTGGGGAATGGCCGGCCACACTGCGGGTAGGAGATGTCGTAGCCGACGGTCGAGCTGACGTTCGAGATGACGGTCGAGCTGCCTCCGGCGCGCCCGGCCGCGACGGTCGCCGGGGCCGTCAGGAACAGTGCAAGGACGGCAACTGCCGCCATGATCGCGCGGGCGAGAGGTCGGACGGAGCTGCCGGACGGGGACATGGACTACCCTCTTGTACGGAAGACGGGTCAGCATAGGGCGAGCCGAATAGTAAGTCAATCGCTGCGCCTTTCGTCCCGGTGGCCGATTCCCGGCAGGGCACGTGCGTCGTCAGGCGAGCACGATCGGGTGTTAGTGCCGAGTCAGAGGCTGTCAACCTCGCACCCCGATCCGGCATGTTCGGTCGGAGATCCTGCTCAAGACGCGACGCCGACCGCAACCAGCCGACCACCCTACGACCGTCAAACGCGGTCGCCCAGAGCCTCCATCAGGCCCAGGGCGGTTCAGTTTACGTCACGAGGGGAGGAGCAGGCCCAATGACCACTCAGCCCCTCGGCGTTGGAGGTCCGGGTCTTGGGTAGGCGAGGTCCGGCGCCGCTGCCGACGAAGGTGAAGATCCTCCGCGGCGAAACGCGCCCGAGCCGCGTCAACTACCGCGAGCCTATCCCGTCGTCAGACGCCCCGAAGATGCCCGCCGACATGGACACCGCGGCGAAGGCCGTGTGGCGACGGGTGATCAGCGCCATGGGCCAGTT
>JGIcombinedJ21911_10000636_pt1 | contig 11594 bp, 9 predicted proteins | sample BarGraNGADG00211_FD_21911 | JGI IMG/M metagenome (IMG submission 21911)
CTGGCCACCGACGGCCTGGCCATCGGCACCGGTATTGCCGTGGCGTTCGCCCGCAGCCCGATGGTCTCAGCCCAGGCGGCGTGGATGCTGGCCGACGCCACCGGGGGTCGGTTCACCCTCGGATTGGGCACCCAGGTAAGAGCCCACGTGGAGCGTCGGTATTCCGCTGCCTTTGACCACCCGGGGCCGAGNCTGAAGGAGTACGTGGCCGCCGTNCGTTCGATTTTCCGAGCCTTCCGGCGCCAGGAGCGGTTGCGGTTCGACGGGGACTTCTACTCGTTCTCCCTCCTGCCCGATATGTGGTCNCCGGGTCCCATGGACNACGANGATCCGCCCATCTACCTGGCCGGCGTCAGTCCCTGGATGTGCCGGATGATCGGAGAGGTGGCCGATGGGATGCATGTCCACCCGCTCAATACCGCGACCTACCTCGANCAGGTGGTCCGCCCGGCGGTCGCCGAAGGTGAGATCCGTGCCGGCCGTCGCCCCGGCCAGGTGGCGCTGGCCTGCCCGGTCATGACCATCGTGGGGGACAGTGAGGAAGAGTTGTCAGCTCAGCGTGAGGACGTCCGGATGCGCCTCGCCTTCTACGGTTCGACGCCCGGGTATGAAGTGGTCTTCGACACCCATGGCTGGTTCGGTGTCGGTGAGCGNCTCAATCAACTGCAACGGGCCGGCGATTTCGCCGGGATGGCCGCCACTGTCACCGACGAGATGGTCGACGCTTTCGCCGTCACTGCGCCGTGGGAAAGACTGGGCCAGGCACTGATCGATCGTTACGCCTCGGTTGCCAGTCATGTTATCTGCTACTCGGCGTCGCCTCAGTGGACGAGCGTTCCGGCCACCTTGGAGCGATGGAGCGACGTGGCCCGCGCCGTGGCCACAGGGAGTCCTGGGCTTCCCCCGGTTTGACGGGAAGGTCGCTGGCCGGGTCCGGCGGCGGGTCGTCCGATGCCAGTGCCATTGACGAGTGGGTAGCGACCCACGGGACCAAGGTCTCCTCTGGCTCCTCGTCGAGCGGAATGCTGCGCTACGTGAGCACCGCGACAGCGACATGAGACAGTAACCCGGCCGACGGGCTGCCCGTCTACCGGACCGACGGACCGACCAGGTATCAGTGAGGTGGTGCACACCGGCTTTGGCCCTCCGTTAGCCTGACCAGATCGTGCCGGTACACCTGACCCTCAGAATCTCGCGGGTGACAGTGTCGGTGCGCGCCATGTGGATGCGCGCACTCGTCATCGCTGCAGTGTTGGCTTCGGTGTTCGTCGTGGCAGTGACCATGCCAACGCCGGCCGCACACTCGGCTTCCGTCACCAGCATTTCGTCTTCGAGTTGGGACACCACGCCGACGTGGACGGACACCCTTGAAGACACCGACCAACCCATCGCCATGTCGTCGCCCGACGTGGCCAATCTGGATGGATCGCCGGCGGTGGTGGTGGGGGACCGGCGGGGATTTGCCTACGGGGTCCACCTGTCCGATGGATCTGCAGTAGCGGGGTGGCCGGTGACCGATGGCAGCCCGCCGGTGGACTCGACGCCTTCGGTTGCCTCCCAGCCCGATGGCCACTCCACGGTGTTCTTCGGGTCTGGAAATGATGGTGACCCCGTCCCGGGCGGGTATCAGGCCTTCAGCTCCACCGGCGCCTTCAAGTGGTTCACGCCCGTCGTCAATCCGCCGACTGACGCGGCGCCGGACTCGGGTGTCCAGGCCGGCATGAGCATCGGGTCGCTTCAGGGTGGGACCGATGTGGTGGCGGGCTCACTGGGTCAACAGTCCTATGCCCTCGACGCCGTCAATGGCGCTGTGCTCGCGGGTTGGCCGTTCTTCAACTCTGACAGCACCCACTCGACGGCTGCTCTCGCTGATCTGTACGGAACCGGCCAGACCGAGGCGATCATGGGTGGCGACCAGTCCGAAGGCGCCGGCCAGGGCCAGCAGTACCGCGACGGTGGCCACATTCGCGTTCTGAGTGCCCAGGGCAATCTGATCTGCCGAGCCGATACCAACCAGGTGGTCGACTCCTCCCCGGCCGTGGGCGGATTCCTCCCCGGAGGAGCCACCGGCATCGTGACCGGTACCGGCGACTATTTCGCCGGAGCCTCCGACACCAATACCGTCAAGGCCTATGACACCCACTGTGGGCAGCGGTGGTCGACGACCGTGGACGGCAGCACGTTCTCTTCGCCGGCACTTGCCGACATCGCTGGGAACGGATCCTTGGAAGTGGCCGAGGGAACCGACAACGGGAACTCCGGGTCGATCTGGGTACTGAACGCCGCCAACGGCGCTCCGATCTGGCATCACGCCGGTCTGCCTCGGGTCATCGGCTCGGTGGTGACCGCCAACCTCTTCGGTCTCGGCGACCAGGATGTGATAGTTCCGACCATCAACGGCGCCTTCATCTTCGATGGAATCACCGGCGCCCAAGTCGACGTACTCGACCCCAATCTCGGGCTCCAGAATTCGCCTCTGGTGTCCAGCGACCCGAACGGAACCGTAGGCATCACCCTGGCCGGTTATGTGGCCGCCGGCAGCCCGGTGCATCTCTACGGGAGGATCGAGCACTTTGAAATTCCCTCGTCCAACGGTGCGCTGGCGGTGGGGAGAGGTTCGTGGCCGATGTTCCATCACGACGCCCAGCTGACGGGAAACGCCGGTGGCACCACGCCTCGCGGATCGGTCGCCGCCTGTGACGTGCCCGGTGCCGCCAACAGCGGCTACAACCTCGTCGCCTCCGACGGCGGCGTCTTTTCCTTCGGCGGTGCGCCCTTCTGCGGATCGACGGGAAACATCCATCTCAACGCCCCGGTAGTCGGGGCGGCGATGGCCCCGAGCACTGGCGGCTACTGGGAGGTGGCCTCCGACGGCGGCATCTTCGCCTTCGGCCAGGCCGGGTTCCACGGATCGATGGGTGGTCGTCCGTTGAACAGCCCCATCGTGGCCATGGCGGCCACCCCTGATGGCCGGGGGTACTGGGAGGTGGCCTCCGACGGCGGCATCTTCGCCTTCGGCGATGCCGGGTATTACGGATCGATGGGTGGTCGTCCGTTGCGGGCTCCGATCGTCGGGATCTCCCCATCGACAAATGGGGACGGGTACCGTCTGGTGGCCTCCGACGGCGGCATCTTCGCCTTCGGATACGCCCCGTTCCTGGGTTCCATGGGTGGCCAGCCCCTGCACGCGCCCATGGTGGGTCTGACCAACGACAGCAACACCGGCGGATACTGGGAGGTCGCCTCCGACGGCGGCATCTTCGCTTTCGGGGGCGCCCCCTTCCTCGGTTCGGCCGGGGGATACCCGCTGAACAGACCCATTGTCGGCATGACGGCGACGTCCAACGGCAGCGGTTACCGATTCGTGGCCTCCGACGGCGGCATCTTCAGCTATTCGGCCCCCTTCTTCGGATCTATGGGCGGGATCCCACTGAACCGGCCCATGGTGGCCATGGCTGGATTCTGAGCCTTCCGGCGTCGCCCGGTACGGGACGTAGACTCCCCAGGTGACCGAGGTTCTCGCCGTGGCCAACCAGAAGGGCGGAGTGGCGAAGACCACCACTGTTCATTCCTTGGGCGTGGCATCGGCGGAGCTCGGGCGCCGGACGCTTGTCGTCGATCTCGATCCTCAGGCCTGCCTCACCTTCTCGTTGGGCTTCGATTCGGATGCTCTCGATGAGTCTCTGCACGATGTGTTCGTGCGCCGGGCCAAGGTGGGCGACGTCCGCCGCCCCGTTCCCGGAGTGGCCGGCCTCGATCTGCTTCCCTCCACCATCGACCTGGCCGGCTCCGAGGTGCACCTCCTGACCCGAACCGGTCGGGAACACGTCCTCGAACGAGCGCTCGAGCCGGTACTCGCCGATTACGACCTCATTTTGATCGACTGCCCACCGTCGTTGGGAGTACTCACCATCAACGGCCTTACCGCCGCCGACGCCGTACTCATCCCGCTGCAATGCGAGGCACTGTCGAATCGGGGAGTGGGCCAACTTCTCGAGACCATCGAAGATGTGCGCACCTTCGCCAACGGGGACCTGAAAGTACGTGGGATCATCGCCACCATGTATGACCAACGCACAAAACACGCTCGTCACGTCCTCGAAGAAGTCGAGAGCCGCTATGGAATCCCCGTGCTTCAACCGCCGGTGAGGAAATCGATCCGGTTTGCCGAAGCACCGGCGCGAGGGAAGTCGATTCTCCAGCATGCGCCGAGTTCGGCGGGAGCCCAGGCCTACCGGGATCTGGCCAAACTGTTGCTCGACACGCCGGTGAGCGCAGGGACCACCCGTTGACGCCTGAGGGTCTTGACCCATTGGGAAAGCGGGCGCTCTACTGGATGCCGGTCGATTCCCATGTGGCCGTTTCCAGAGGGTCCGAAGCCGAAGAGACAAATTCCCGGGGGAACGACGTTCCGCTGCCGCCGACAGGCGGCCGACGGGCCCGCCCGGCGGGGAAGCATGCGCTCTACTCGACGGCTGCACCGCCCAAAGAGACCGAGGCGGCGATCTTTACCGATATCGGAGCCGATCCACTGCCTCTGCGGGGGTTGCTGGCGGTGGAGTGCTCTGCCTGTGGGTCGGTGACCCGGGTCAGCGTTCTCGACTTTGTGTTGCTGCAGCTCCCGTTCGGTGCCTGGGTTCCGGGACGAACGTTCGACCACCGAATGACCTGCCCGGCGTGTCGGCGTCGAGCCTGGACGAGCGTGACATTGTCCTCGTCGTCGTGACCCCGACCCCATGACGGTCCTAACGGCCGGCCATCTGTTGCTCGCCACCAGCACTTCTCACGGCTCGAACCAACCGACCGGGTTCGTCGGCTCACTGCTCCATTTCCACGGACCGGCGGCCTACGCGTTGGTGGGCTTTTTGGCATTTGCCGAGGCGGCGCTGTTGGTCGGCTTCTTTCTCCCTGGTGAGACGGCGGTGGTGATCGGCGGCGTGCTGGCTGGCCTGCACCAGGTCAACCTGGGATTGATGATCGTCATCGTGGTGGTATGTGCCATCGCCGGCGACTCGGTCGGCTACGAAGTGGGGAAAAAGGCCGGCCCCTGGATTCTCGACCATCGCCCCATGAAGGGGAACCCGGGGGTGGCCAAAACCACCGCGCTTCTCGAACGGTACGGAGGCCCAGCTGTCTTCCTCGGGCGGTTCATGGCGTTCGCCCGGGCGGTGATCCCCGGGCTCGCCGGGATGAGCGGAGTCCGGTATCGGACGTTTCTCTTCTACAACGCCATCGGGGGGGTGCTGTGGGGAGTCGGATACACGTTGCTCGGTTATGTCGTGGGCAAATCGTTTGAGCGCATTCTGAAACAGGTGGGGTTGTGGTCGGCGATCGCTATCGTTTCCGTCGTCGTCGTGGCGTTCGGAGTCCACCACCTCCTCAAACGGCGGAAGGACCGGCCGGTCCAGCCGACATCGGTGTCCGCTGCCGACGACAAGACCTGATCGGCTAGCCCTCAGCCAGGGAGAACCGCGCTGGGTCGGTGCCCTCTCGGTGGATTCTGTCGTGAAGTTCGAGTAGTACACAGTGCGCCAAGGTCTCGCCGAAGGCCTGTCGTTGCATGAACGATTCGATCTCGTCCCACGGACGGGACCAGTGGAGCCGGAGGGTGATGTCCCATGCCGTCGACGCCGGATGCTCTCGGAGCACGTTTTCGATTTCGTCGAGACGGTCGGCGTGGTGCTGGATGAGCTCTTCCAGACGGCCGGCCAAGTCGGCGAACCGATATTCGTGCCCGGGAAGCACTTCATCAACCCCGAGATTCTGGACCTTCAACAGCGATGCCAGAAAGTCTCCAAGTGGATTGTGAAACTGCTGGGTATGGACGGAGATGTTCGGTGTGATGCGTGGAAGCACGTGATCACCGGAGAGCAACAGCCGACGATCCTCGCTGTAGAAGCACACGTGCCCGGGAGAGTGCCCGGGGGTCCAAATGGTGCGCAGGTTCCAACCCGGAAGTTCGATGGCCTTCTCGTCTTCGAAGAACACGTCGGGCTTGGCCATGGTGACCATCGACTTCATCATCATCGAGGACAGGGTGAGATCGGGGAGCTTGTCAGCCGGCACCCCCGAATCGACCAGAAGGTGGGTCATATTGGCCACCAGCTGATCGGTATCGCCGTAGCGGGACTCGAGCATGATGGCGTCGTCGGGATGAAGTCCGATCCAAGCACCCGACGATTCGCGGATCCTCCCCGCCAATCCGTAATGGTCGGGATGAATATGGGTGACCAGCACGGCTCGGACGTCGGAGATGCTCCCGCCCGCCAGCGCCAATCCGTCCCCGAGGCTGGTCCAGGCCTCGTCGGTGTTCCAACCGGCATCGACCAGAGCCACGCCGCCCCTGTCGAGCTCGAGCGCATAGACCAACACGTATCTGAGGGGATTGTTGGGGATGGGGACGGGAATCGACCACAGCCCGGGTCGGACCTGCTCCACGGGAGGGAGGACCTTGCGGTCCCAGGCTTCCTTTTGCAGTGTCCCGGTGACCACAACCATGGGGGCACGGTACTCATGGGGACCCGGTGCCCGCCACATGGTACCGACGAGTGGGGCCGCGGCTGGAGCCTGGACGGGCGGAATCGTGTGTGGACATACTTTACGGTCTGGAGCGTCTTGAGGCTCCCCGAGGAGGATGTCGATGACCACCCCTACCGTGACCCCTGAGGTCGACGGCGCCCAGTTTGCCTACCCTACGTGCTGGGCGGACATGGACCGCTGGCACACGGAAGTGGCCGAGATCCGCCGGACAAATCCGATCCTCAGGGTCGACCTGGCCGGGTTCGAGCCGTTCTGGGTCTTAACCCGATACGCCGACGTGTTCAACGTCTCTCGCGAGAACGACCGGTGGACCAACACATCCCGATCGGTGCTCGCGCCAGAGGAGGAATGGCGCCGGATGCTCGATGCCGGCGTGCCGGTTCCTCGCACGCTGGTCCACCTGGACGGCCAGGAGCACCGGGACCACCGCCTGGTGACCAACGGGTGGTTCAAACCGGCGGCGGTCAAGCACCGTCAGCCGCGCATCGAGGCGTTGGCCGATCTGTTCGTGCAGAAGATGAGGGATCTCGGCGGTGAGTGTGACTTCGCCCGCGACATTGCCCAGCCCTTTACCCTCCGGGTGATCATGGATATCTACGGCGTCCCCGAATCCGACGAGCCGCTGATGATGGAGCTCACCCAAGGGNTGTTCGGAGCGGCCGACCCGGAATTCATGGGCGACGCCGTCGACGCGGAGGCCCGACTGATCGAATCGGTGATGAAGTTCATCGGGTACTTCAATGCCATCACCGAAGACCGCCAGAAGTGTCCGACCGAAGACCTGGCCAGCGTTATCGCCAACGGCCAGCCCGGGGGATGCCCGATGGGCGACGCCGAACGCCTTTGGTACTACATCATCGTGGCCACCGCCGGCCACGACACCACGTCATATGCCCTCTCGGGAGGGATGGAGGCGATGCTGCGCGACCCCTCCCAGCTGTGGGCCCTGCGCGACGACCCCGAATTGGCCGGCAACGCCGCCGAGGAGTGCATCCGCTGGGCCTCTCCCGTTCGCCACTTCCTCCGATACGCCACCGAGGACACCATGGTCGGCGACGTTGACATCCCCGAGGGCGGGCGGGTGCTCCTGTCCTACCCGAGTGCCAACCGCGACGAGGAGGTCTTCAGAGACTCGATGCATTTCGATGTGCGAAGGCCCAACGCCGACAAGCTCTTATCGTTCGGGGCCGGGACACACTTCTGCCTTGGCAGCCAGTTCGCCCGTCGAGAGGTCCGCACCATGCTCGCCAAGCTCGGTCAGCAGCTCGCCCACATCGAGCCGACCGGGCCAGCCCAGTGGTCCGAGTCATCCTTTGTGTCCGGAGTGAAACACCTGCCCGTCGGCTATTCGTTCCGGTAGGGTGCCGACGCCGTACCCACCGTCTTCGTTGATTCCGGCATCCGGTCGTCGGTGAAGACCGCGTGGTCGGGAAGGGGGGATTTGAACCCCCGACCTCCTGCTCCCAAAGCAGGCGCGCTGCCAAGCTGCGCTACTTCCCGGTATCTCTGTTCCCGGCATCTCCGACCGGACACTGGCCATGCGGCCCGGCTCAGCTCAGATTCCATGACCGTGACGTCAGGAGCGTACATGCATCCCGCCAGCCGTTGTGACTGTTGTGAGGCGAGGTGGTCCTCGGGGTAGCGTCACGCCGATGCCGACCGTCCGTGTGGCCGTCTTCGATCTCGGGAGCAGCTCGTTCCACCTGATGGTGGTGGATGCCTCGCGTGACGGCGTGCTCATCCCGGTGCTCCGTCGTCGGTCTTTTCTGCACCTGGGTACAGAAGTGGCCCGAACCGGTGCTGTGCCTGGCGACCGTGCTGCGAGCGCGGTGCGGACTGTGCGCAGGCTTCGCACTGCCGCCGATGAAGCGGAGGTCGACGTGGTGGTGGCCCTGGCCACCGCGGCATTGCGCGATGCCACCAACGGCCAGAAATTGCTCGGCCGCCTCGAACGGGTGATCGGTTGCCCCATCACCCTGTTGACCGGGGAGGAAGAGGCGCGACTCTGCTTTTTCGGGCAGCGGGCGGGGGTCTGGGTCGGGAGCGAACCGGTACTCGGGCTCGATCTCGGCGGCGGGAGCCTCGAAGCCGGAATAGGTGACGCCCTCGACGTGCACGCGGTGACCAGTGTGGCCCTTGGCACGGCCAGGCTGCGCGGAGAGTTGGACAGTGGTGAGTTCCTGACGGCGCGGGACAGGGCCAGGGTCGTGGAGCTCACTCAGGAGAGGGCAGAGCCGATCCGATCCATTCTTGCCGGCTATCCCGCCGCCGGCCATCGAGCCATCGCCAGCGGAGGAACTGTACGAGCACTGGCCCGCCTGGCCATGGGGCTGCACCGCTCTTTGCCATCATCCCGCTCGGTCTCGGCCTTGCAGGTGAACCAGGTCGAGCTCCCGGCTGGTCAGTTGCACGAGCTGGCCGACCGATTGGCCACACTCGATCTCGACGCCCGGTTGGCNCTTCCCGGAGTGCAGGCCCGACGGGCGCCATTTCTTCCCATCGGAGCCGTGGTGCTATCGACGTTGGTCGAGATGCTCGGACTCCAACGGCTGGTGGTCAGTGACTGGGGCCTGCGAGAAGGAGCGGTGTTCAGGGCCCTCTCCTTGCGCTCTGAGCGGCCATCAGATCAGACAGTCGATGGACCGGCCGCCCCGGCCTCTCCGGCTGGAGCTGGTTNAGCCCAGGTACTTCCCTGTCGTCTCAGGTTTTCTTACCCAGGATTCGGTTCATCCCGGTGTTGCAGACAGGGCATTTTCCTTTGGCCGAACGTCGGCCGTTGGCCATTTCGACTTCTTCTCCCTCGAACTCCCGCTTTTCGCGGCACTTCACGCAATAACCCTCATACGACGCCATGGTTCCTCCTCGGACTGGGATGGTGACAATCGGGTGAATGGACGTACCGAATGTATCTGGGGAGGCGTGAAAAAGGGGGGATGGGGCTGGCTCGTGCTAGCGCTCAGCTAGCAGAAGGGGCGGGAAGTGCGGGGGCCAGCACCGTCGTCACGGCCGACACGGGACTGGGTCGCATGTCCAAACAGTCCCCAATAGGATGCGTTTNATGACCGTCTACGATCCTTCCATCCACTNCCTTTCCGGCGACGAATCCTCGGTTGGCCAGTATCGGGGCAAGGCGCTCCTGATGGTGAATGTGGCGTCGAAGTGCGGGCTGACCCCGCAGTACGAGGGCCTCGAACGACTGCAGAAGTCCTATGGTGAGCGAGGGTTCACCGTGCTCGGCTTTCCGTGCAACCAGTTCGCCGGACAGGAGCCGGGTGGCTCCGAGGAGATCGCCTCATTCTGCTCGGCGACCTACGGGGTCACCTTCCCGATGTTCGAAAAGGTCGACGTGAACGGCGAGGATCGCCACCCGATCTACGACCAGTTGAGCGNGTTCCCTGATGCCGACGGCGAGGCAGGGGATGTGCAGTGGAACTTCGAGAAGTTCCTGGTCTCCCCGGATGGAACCATCGTGCATCGATTCCGACCCATGATCGATCCCGAGGCACCCGAGGTCATCGATGCCATCGAGGCCGTACTCCCAGGTTGATGATGGAGTCGACTGCCGGCGACGAGGCGGTGATCGAAAGCTTGCGTGAGGTATGGGCGTCCGTTGCCGATGCCTGCCGCCAATTAGACGAAAACCAGTGGGCCCTCCCCACCGACTGCCCGGGATGGTCGGTGCGGGATCAGATTTCGCACTTGATCGGCGTGGAGCGCACGTTGCTCGGTGATCCGGCGCCGCAACCGGTCAGCGAAGTGCCTCCCCACGTAAAGAATCCGATCGGCGAAATGAACGAGTCGTGGATCGAGGTCCGCCGGGACACACCGGGGCCAGAGGTGTTGGCTGAGCTTGTCGACACCACCGATCGCCGGTTGGCGGCTCTCAGAGCGTTGCCTCCAGCCAAATTCGACGAGGTCGGGTGGAGCCCGATCGGCCAGGTGCCCTATCGCGAGTTCATGGGTACCCGCGTCCTCGATTCGTGGGCCCACGAACAAGATGTGCGTCGGGCACTCGATCGTCCCGGTGGCCGCAACGGCGCCGGAGAGACACTGGTCCTCGAGCGGTGTGCAGGGGCGATGGCCTATGTGGTGGGGAAGAAGGTGAAGCCCCCTGAGGGCTCTACCATCCTGTTCGAAGTGAGCGGGGAGTTGGGCCGTCAGGTGCCGGTCATGGTGGAGGGCGGTCGCGCCCGGGTGGCGCCGGAAGTGCCGACCGATCCGACGGTCACGCTGGCCATGGACCAGGAAGCATTTTGGCGGCTCGGATTCGGGCGGGCGACAGCCGCGGAAGTCCTGGCCTCCGGCCAAGCCGACGTGGCGGGTGATGTGGCGCTGGGGCGCCAGGTGCTCGAGTCGATGAGCTTCATGATNTGACCCGCCCTTTCAGTCCCGATTTACCCGTCNGATTCACCGGCCAGCGGAAACCTTCCGGCANNCAAATGATTCCNTGTCGCGGCGAAATGGGGAATAGAACCTGTGGCAATTCGCCGCGACGTGGAATTGTTATGAATCTTGAGAGTCACACCTTCTGCNTATCGTCCGGCTCATGCACTGCCTNTGCTGGAACTGCGCTCCGATTACCGGATTGCGCTACTCGTGTACTGCGCTCCCCCGTCCGCCGCACCAAGGAGACCCTCGCCACGCCGGACCCGGGATCCCCGGCGCCGAAGGCCAACCCTTGCGAGGCCGACCTCTGCGCCGGGCTGCGTTGGCCGTCCTCCTCCTTTCAGTCCGACCGTGTGCGATCTCCGAAGTCGAGGAAACCATCGAAGCGTGGGGATACCAGATCGGAGGACCCACGCCGCGCAAGGCGCTCGCCGATGCCCTCGCCTACGAGGCCGACCGAGGATGGGCTCATCGAGTGGCGAGGGGACGTTATGGGACAGGCCACATCTCGGTCGGAAGTCGATACCGAATCCTGGCGTTTTTTCACTGACTTGAGGCGCCGGAAAGCGGGTCCCCGGCGACCAGTAGACTCACCTACTCGTATGCGAGCCACAGCAGCGCCCGAAGAGGGCAACAGGGTCCGTCTGTCCGTCGAGGTCGACGAATCG
>JGIcombinedJ21911_10000641_pt1 | contig 11568 bp, 8 predicted proteins | sample BarGraNGADG00211_FD_21911 | JGI IMG/M metagenome (IMG submission 21911)
CACCGTCGCCGGTCGGTGATCGTTCGGACCACCGAAGCTGGTGAGGTGCTCGAGGCGGTGCGGATCGTCAATGACGTGCAGCGGTTGGCGTCGGTGATGGCCAGGGCTGGTCAGTGCCCGGAGGTGGTGCTGGAGGCCACCTACGGCTGGTACTGGGCCGTGGACGCGCTGCAGGCCGGTGGTGCCAACGTGCACCTGGCCCACCCGCTGGGCGTCAAGGCCTTTGAGTACCGAAGGGTCAAGAACGACTTTCGAGATGCGCGACGGGCCAGCAGGCGCTCGCTTCGTGCCTCCGGACTCAGCGCGGGGCGAAGATGGCTGGCAGGGTCGAGGTGTGGGCCGTACGCAGCTCTTCGAGCGGCAGGATGAACTGACCTTGCACATCCAGTGACCTCGCCTGGCCCTCGACCACGCCGATGCTGGCATGGGCGAAGCCCCGACTTGTGCAAAGGTCGCTGAACCGAACCTGTTCACTGGCAGGCACCGCGACGATCGCCCGTCCGGCCGACTCACTGAACAGCAGAGNGAAGGCATCAACGCCATCGCGCCCGCAGACCTCGTCCAGCCAGATCCGGGCCCCGACGCCGTTTCGCAGGGACGCCTCCGCCAGGGCGACCGCCAGGCCGCCCTNGGACAGGTCGTGAGCGGCAGCGACGAGACCCTGGCGCGAGGCGTTGACCAGGATCTCACCGAGCCTGCGCTCGGCGTCAAGGTCGACGCGAGGCGGCAAACCACCAAGATGGTCGTGCGCGACCTGGGTCCAGGCCGAGCCACCGAACTCGTCGGCCGTGGTTCCCAGCAGGTAGATGACCTGACCGGGGGTCCTCCAGCCCGAGGCCGTCCGACAGGCCACATCGTCCATGACGCCTAGGACTGCCACCACGGGGGTCGGATGGATCGCGACGTCGGCAGTCTGGTTGTACAGCGAGACGTTGCCGCCGGTCACCGGGATACCGAGAGTCTGGCAGCCTTGCGAGATACCACGCGCTGCCTCCGCGAACTGCCACATGACACCCGGGTCCTCCGGCGAACCGAAGTTCAGGCAGTCCGAGATCGCCAACGGGACCGCACCGGCCGTCGCGACGTTGCGGTATGCCTCCGCAAGCGCCAGCTGCGCCCCGGCAAACGGGTCGAGCTTGGCGTAGCGGCTGTTGCAGTCGGTCGAGATCGCGACACCACGGCCGGTCTCCTCGTCGACGCGCACGACTCCGGAGTCGTCGGGCATCGCGAGCGCCGTGTTGCCCATGACGTAGCGGTCGTACTGGTCGGTGATCCAGGACTTGTCACACAGGTTCGGGGACGCCATCAGCGCCAGCAGTGCTGCCTTGAGTCCCGCACCGTCGTCGGGTCGGGCCAGGTCGTCCGGAACAGAAGCCTGCAAGGCATCCAGGTATGCCGGTCGCTGCATCGGGCGGTTGTAGACAGGGCCGTCGTGGGCCACGGACCGCGGCGGCACATCGATGATCAGCTCGTCGGCCCAAAAGACCTCGAGGTGATTGCCGTCGGTGACCTCGCCGACCACCGTTGCCTCGACGTCCCAGCGCTTGGTGATCGCCATGAACTCCTCGAGGTGGACCGGCTCGACGACTGCCATCATCCGCTCCTGGGACTCTGACATGAGGATCTCCTCCACGCGCAGCGAGGCGTCGCGCAACGGGACCCTGTCGAGCCAGACGCGCATACCACCGTCACCGTTGGACGCGAGCTCGCTTGTCGCGCAGGACAATCCGGCCCCACCAAGATCCTGGATGCCGTCGACGACGTGTGCGGCATACAGATCCAGGCAGCACTCGATCAACACCTTCTCGGCGAATGGGTCGCCGACCTGAACGGCCGGGCGCTTGGCCGGACCGTCGGCGTCGAACGTCTCGGACGCGAGGACGGAGACACCTCCGATGCCGTCGCCGCCGGTCTTGGCCCCGAACAGGACGACCTTGTTGCCGACCCCCGAGGCCTTGGCCAGGTGGATGTCCTCGATCCGCATCTTGCCGACCGATAGCGCGTTGACCAGCGGGTTGCCCTGGTAGCAGGAATCGAAGACGACCTCGCCGCCGATGTTGGGCAGGCCGAGGCAGTTACCGTAGCCCCCGACACCGGCGACGATCCCCGGGAGCACCCGCAGCGTGTCCGGGTGCTCCAGGGCACCGAACCGCAACGCGTCCATGACGGCAATCGGGCGCGCACCCATCGACATGATGTCGCGGACGATGCCGCCCACGCCGGTCGCGGCACCCTGGTACGGCTCGACGTATGACGGGTGGTTGTGGCTCTCGACCTTGAAGGTCACCGCCCAGCCGTCCCCGATGTCGACGACGCCGGCGTTCTCACCGATGCCGACCAGTAGCTTCGCGTTCATCGCCTCAGTGCTGTCTTCGCTGAACTGCGCGAGGTGGACCTTTGAGGACTTGTACGAGCAGTGCTCGGACCACATGACCGAGTACATCGCCAACTCGGCAATCGTCGGACGCCGACCCAGGATCTCGCGGATGCGTTCGTACTCGTCAGCCTTCAGCCCGAGCTCGGCCCAGGGCTGCTCCGTGTCCGGAGTCCTCGAAGCGTCCTCGATCGTGTCGATCTCGGTCTTGGCCTTGGAGGTCATGCGTTCACCACTGATTTCAGGACAGACGTGAAGAACTTCAGTCCGTCAATCGAAGGACCGTAGCCCTCTTCGATGGCGTGCTCGGGGTGCGGCATCAGGCCGACGACGTTGCCGCGCTCGTTGGTGACGCCGGCGATGTCGCGGTAGGAGCCGTTGGGGTTGCGGCTGGCAAAGCGGTCGTACCTCTCGACTGCCCAAGGCTCGGGGGCCTGCGGACCGTCGACGACGTAACGGAAAGCCACCCGACCTTCGCTCTCGAGCTCGTCGAGCGTGTGCCGGTCGGCGACATACTGCCCGTCCTGGTTCTTCAGCACGATCGTGATCTCGTCATCCTGCTCGAAGTCCGACGTCCAGGCGGTCGTGGCGTTCTCGACGCGCAGCCGCTGGTCGCGGCAGATGAAGGTGCGATGGTCGTTCTGGATCATCGCGCCGGGAAGCAGGTGTGACTCGCACAGGATCTGGAAACCGTTGCAGATCCCCAGCACCGGCAAACCCCCCTGAGCCGCCGGGATCAACGCAGACATGACCGGCGCGAACCGGGCGATGGCGCCGGCCCGAAGGTAGTCACCATAGGAGAAGCCCCCCGGCAGCACCACCGCATCGACATCCCGCAACGAGTCGTCACCGTGCCACAACGAGACAGGCTCGCCACCGGCGACGCGGACCGCCCGGTGGGCGTCGTGGTCATCGAGCGAGCCCGGGAAGGTCACGACGCCGATCCTCATGCCCGCGACTCCGCCGGCTGCGACGTCACTGCCTGCGCCTCAGCTGCCGGTGACACCGCCCGAACGCTCACCACGTCCTCGATCACGGGGTTGGACAGCATCGTGGCGGCCGCCTCACGCGCGGCGGCCAGCACCTGGTCGGTGACCTCACCCTCGACGGTCAGGACGAACCGTTTGCCCTGGCGGACATCGGTGAACTGGTTGAATCCCAGCCGCGGCAGGGCACCGGCGACGGCCTGGCCTTGGGGGTCGAGAATCTCGGACTTGAGCATGACGTCGACGACGACAATTCCCATGCGAGGCGCTCCTCAGGTACGGGGTGGGTCGACCCGAGTTTAAACGAAGGTTCGACCCGTCAAGGACTCGAAGGCCTCGATGTACTTCGACCGGGTGGCTTCGACGATGTCTTCAGGGAGCCCGGGAGGCGGCTGCCCTGAGAACCGGTCCCAGCCGCTGGCNGGCGAGGTGAGCCAATCTCGGACGAACTGCTTGTCGAAGGAGTCCTGCGCCCGGCCAGGCTCCCACGTGGCGGCCGGCCAGAATCGCGACGAGTCCGGGGTGAGCACCTCATCGGCGAGCATGATCGTGGGATTGCCTTCACCGTCGGGCCGAGAGGTGTCGAGCCCGAACTCCACCTTGGTGTCGGCCAGCAGGATGCCGCGCTCTGCGGCAATCTCGTTGCCGCGCCTCAGGATCGCGATCGTGAGGTCACGCACCCTGGCCGCCATCGGGATACCGACCATGACCTCGACTTCGGCGTAGGTCATCGGTTGGTCGTGCTGGCCTATCGGCGCCTTACTCGTCGGGGTGAAGATCGGCGTGGGCAGCCGTGACCCGTCCTGCAGGCCGGCGGGCAGGGGGATCCCGCAGACCGAGGAGCTCTGGCGGTACTCGGTAAGCCCGCTTCCGGTCAGATAGGCCCGTCCGATGCACTCGACCGGCACCATGTCGAGCCGCTGCACCAGGATCGCACGCCCGGCCACCGCCTCCGGCACCTGCGTGGAGATCACGTGGTTGGGGAGGATGTCGACNAGCTGGTCGAACCACCAGAGCGAGAGCTGGGTCAGGACCTTGCCCTTGTCGGGGATCTCACTGTCCAGGATGAAGTCGTAGGCCGACATGCGGTCGGTGGCCACGAGCAGCAGCTCGTCCTTCCTGGCCTGACCGGTCGACGGGTCAGTCGGTGCATAGAGCTCACGGACCTTGCCCGAGTAGACGTTGGTGTACCCAGGCAGCTCCACCGGCCGGCTGCGTTCAGCCTGCCGGCTCATTGCGGGACCGTGATCTCGCCGCGCTGGGCCGCCAAGGCGATGTCGGTGCGATACGTGGAACCCTTGAGCCCGATCCGGTCAACGGCGCGGTATGCGCGGTCCCGCGCCTGGGTCAGATCTGCCCCGGTCGCGACGACGGACAGGACACGCCCACCCGCGGACACCAGGGAGCCGTGCTTATCAANTGCCGTACCAGCATGAAGAACGTATGCCTCGTCGCCGACCTGCGACATGCCCTCGATGATTTCGCCGGTGCGGGGTGAGTTCGGGTAGCCCTTGGAGGCCACGACGACGGTCACCGCGTGATCCGGACGCCAGCGAAGTGGGGCNTCAACGTCGAGCTTACCGACAGCCGCCGCGTACAGCAGGCCGCCAAGGGGTGTGGCCAGACGGGCCAGGACCACCTGGGTCTCCGGATCACCGAACCGGGCATTGAACTCGATGACCCTCAGGCCCCGCGAGGTCAGGGCCAGTCCGATATAGAGCACGCCGGCAAAGGGCATCCCCTGGTGGCGCATCTCGTCCACGGTCGGCTGCGCGACGCGGTCGACGACATCCTGCACCANGGACGCCGGCGCCCAGTCCAGTGGTGAGTACGCGCCCATGCCACCGGTGTTGGGGCCTTCATCGTTGTCCGAGAGGCGCTTGAAGTCCTGGGCCGGGGCCAGCGGCACCACTGTGGTGCCGTCGGTGATGCAGAAAAGCGAGATCTCGGGACCGTCCAGGAACTCCTCAACGACGATGGTGGAGTCCCGTCTTTCCAGGCACTGAACCGCATGGGCCAGGGCGTGGGCCCGGTTGCTGGTCACGACGACGCCCTTGCCGGCAGCCAGGCCGTCGTCCTTGACCACGTACGGCGCCCCAAAGACCTCCAGGGCGCTGGCCACCTCATCGACCGTGGTGCAGACGTGGGCCAAAGCGGTGGGCACACCGGCCTCGGCCATGATCTCCTTGGCGAACGCCTTGCTTCCCTCGAGTCGGGCCGCCTTGGCGGTTGGCCCGAAGCAGGCAATCCCACGTTCGCGCACCGCGTCGGCCGCACCGGCAACCAGGGGTGCCTCCGGGCCGACGACGACCAGGTCGACCTTCAGCTCGGCGGCCAGAGCCGCGATCCCCTCACCGTCCAGCANGCCTTGTGGCAGCTCGCGGCACAACGCAATCGCGTCGATGCCCGGATTGCCGGGTGCAGCGATGACGGCGTCGACCGACGGGTCGAGCGTCAGAGACCTGACGATGGCGTGCTCACGAGCACCAGTGCCAATGACGAGAACCTTCACGAAGACCAAGGGTAGGCGACCGGCAACCGGCGCACTGGGCGGGTGTCCACAACTGTGGCTGGATCAAGGGCTAGACTCATGTGTTTGCATCGGGGGTCGCGCGGTTCACGCCACCTCCTTCGAGGGTGGACGTCTCTTCGACGGCCCCCATCCCACAACCATGACTCAAGGGGAGCAGTGAGCGATTCCCAGCAACGGATCGACCCTTCGCCACGCCCCGGCGCGCCTGTGACCCAGGACTCCATCGCGGCCGAGATTGCCGTCGAGCAGAAGCTGGTCGACAGGGTCTACGAGGAGCTCGCCAAGGCCACCGAACGCGCCTCCATGGTGGAGGCCGAGGGCCTTGCACGCGGCAGAACCGACCGCACAGGCGACATCCGCGACGAGGAGATCACCGGCCTCTTCGAGCGCGACGCCCTGGTGTTCAACGCGAACAAGCGGCGCACGATCCTGGAGACGCAGTACGAAGGGCTCGTATTCGGACGGCTTGACCTCGGATCGGACACCCGCGACCAAGACGACCGCGAGAAGCGATATGTCGGTCGCCTGGGAGTGCGCGACGACGACTACGAACCGCTGGTGATCGACTGGCGCGCGCCCGCCGCAGCACCTTTCTACCGCTCCACGCCCCTGGAGCCGATGGGTGTCCTGCGGCGGAGGGTCCTGCGCTGCAAAGGTTCTGAGGTGATCGGCATCGAGGACGACCTGATGGTGCCCGAGGCACCCGAAGACCTCGTGGTCGTCGGCGACGGTGCGCTCATGGCAGCCCTGACCCGCTCACGTGGCAGCCGGATGCGCGACATCGTTGCCACCATCCAGCGTCATCAGGATGAGGCGATCAGGGCACCTGCCCGCGGAGTCACCGAGATCACCGGAGGTCCCGGCACCGGCAAGACGGTTGTGGCACTGCACCGGGCGGCCTACCTGCTGTATTCCGATCGCCGCCGTTACGAGTCCGGCGGAATCCTGGTNGTGGGACCCTCGGCGGCCTACACGGCATACATCGAGCGGGTTCTGCCCTCCCTAGGCGAAGACACGGTGACCCTGCGGTCGCTCGGCGACCTTGCGGACGGGATAACGACCGAACGGCTCGATGTCCCGGCTGCTGCTGCCATCAAGGGTTCGCTGAAGATCCGACGCGTCCTGGCTCGAGCGGCCCGCGACGTCATCCCGGACACCCCCACCCAGCTCCGCGCCTTCGTCGATGGTCGTGCGATCCGGCTCGACTCAGCAGACCTCGACCGTGTGCGCCTGGAGGTGCTGAGNTCCCAGCAGCGCAACNATGCCCGCAGGGCCGCCACCCAGGCCCTNGCCGAAGCAGCCTGGGCCGCCAACCCCGGGGACGACCGCTGGGCGTTCATGGACAAGTTCCTCGACCACATCAACGTCGAGGCTTTCGTACGCCAGTGGTGGCGACCACTGGACGCTCGCGAGGTGCTGCTGTGGCTGGCCGATTCGGAGCGGACCCGGCACTATGCGAAAGGAGTTCTCAACGAAGCCGAGTGCACGCTTCTGCGTGACTCCATCCAGGCCGCGATCGACACCGGGACGTGGTCGGTGGCCGACGTCGCGCTGATCGACGACATCGCCACCACTCTCGGCACCATGCGGCAGCCCGATCGGGAGGAGCGTGCCTTCTACCAGGTCGAGGAGCTCGACGACGTGAGCGGGCACGGCGTCTCCGAGGTGAGGAGCCGCGATACCGCCGCTTGGGCANCCAACCAGGCAACTGCCCGGACCGGGTACCAGGTCACCCCGCANACGAACATGGAACAGCTGATGAACGGCCGTTTGGAGGACCCCCAGGAGTACGCACACGTGCTGATCGACGAGGCACAGGACATCTCGCCGATGCAGTGGCGGATGCTGGGTCGTCGCGGCCGTTGGTCGTCCTGGACCGTGGTCGGCGACGCAGCACAGGCCTCCTGGCCCGATGCTGCGGAGGCACGTCACGCTCGCGAGCAGGCGTTCGGCAGCAAGGTGCGCTCCAATTTCCACATGGACACCAACTACCGCAACGCGCGAGAGATCTTCGCCTACGCAGCTANCATGATCCGGGCCGAGGTGCCCGACGCGGACATCCCGAAGGCCGTCCGTGAGACCGGCGTGGAGCCGATCATCANCCNGGTCGACGCGCAGGGAGTCCCCGCTGCGGCCGCGGCCGCCGTTCAAGTGCTGCTGGGCGAGGTCGAGGGGTCCATCGCGGTCATCTCCGCCTCACGGTGGCTCGACTCGCTCAAGTCGCTCAGCGGTGACTCGTCGGGTCGTGTGAACGTCGTGGACCCGATGTCGACCAAGGGTCTGGAATACGACGCCACCGTCATCGTGGACCCCACCGAGATCACCGCAGAGTCCCCCGGCGGCATCCGCGTGCTCTACGTCGCACTTACTCGGGCCGCGCACCGGATGACCGTCCTGGAGCTGACCGGCTGACTCAGGTCTCGCCCACCCCTTCCTGCAGCAGCGCGACGGGGTGGGCCATCTGGCGAGCGAGCTGGCGCGTGGCCGAGACGAACAGCGGTGCCGAACGAGCGTGCCAGCGGGCCGGCGAGCGCATTGGCGACGGGCATCGCGATGAACGAGGTGAGCGTGTCCCACGACGCGACGNGGGCCAGCAATCGGTTTGGCACATGGTCCTGGATCGCCGTGGCCCAGGCGATGGACAAGAATGAAGCCCGGCGTGACCGAGTGCGGCGCCGACAACGACCGCAGCCAGGTCGCCGGGCCAGAGGTATGCGAGCACCCACAGCCGCCTGGACCGGCTCGTCTCCTCCCACCTGGTGACCCGCAGGTCGACCCACCAGACCGCCGACGCCTCAGAATCCGACCTGCCGCGGCCGGCCGCGCGGCCTGGGACAGCTACGTGCACAAAGCCATGTCATGCGAACAGCACCTTTGCAGGCACTGATCCCCGCCAGCTGGGACAACTGAACGCATTGCTGCGCAAGTAGCCAAGCCCTCGACGACTGAGCCGTGGGGGCCAATCAGCCGAGCCGGCTCACTCCAAGAACGAGTGGCGCTCGATGATCTCGTCGCGGCCGGGGCCGACCCCGATCGCCGACACCCGGGCGCCGATGAGCTCCTCGACCCGCAGGATGTAGGCGCGGCAGTTGGCCGGCAGCTCTTCGAACGAGCGGAAGGTCGAGATGTCCTCCGACCAGCCAGGCAGGTTCTCGTAGATGGGCTTCGCATGGTGGAAGTCGCTCTGGCTCATCGGCATCTCGTCGTGGCGTACTCCAGCCACGTCATAGGCGACACAGACCGGCACCTGGTCCAACCCGGTGAGGACGTCGAGCTTGGTGATCACGAAGTCGGTGACGCCGTTGATCCGCGTGGCGTAGCGCCCGACCACTGTGTCCATCCAGCCGCAGCGACGGGGGCGGCCGGTTGTGGTGCCGTACTCAGCTCCGGTCTTGCGCAGGAACTCGCCCGAGTCATCGAACAGCTCGGTCGGAAAGGGGCCTTCGCCGACCCGGGTGGTGTAGGCCTTGAGGATGGCAATGACCCGGTCGATCCGGGTCGGCGGCACCCCTGACCCGGTGCACGCGCCGGCCGCGGCAGCGCTGGATGACGTGACGAACGGGTACGTGCCGTGGTCGACGTCCAACAGGGTCGCCTGACCGGCCTCGAACAGCACCGTCTTGCCTTCGTCGAGTGCTGAGTTGAGCAGCAGCCCGGTGTCGACGACCATCGGACGCAGCCGGCCGGCATACTTCCGGAACTCTTCGAGCACATCTTCGACCTCGACGGGACGGCGGTTGTAGATCTTGACGAGCATCTGGTTCTTGACCTCGAGAGCCGCCTCGACCTTCTGGCGCAGGATCGACTCATCGAACACGTCCTGGACCCGGATGCCGACGCGCGACATCTTGTCGGCATAGGTCGGACCGATACCGCGACCCGTCGTGCCGATCTTGCGGGATCCCAAGAACCGCTCGGTGACCTTGTCGAGCACGCGGTTGTACGGCGTGATCAGATGCGCGTTGGCACTGACGACCAGCCTTGAGGTGTCGATGCCCCGCGCGTTGAGCTCGTCGATCTCCTCGAACAGCACGGCCAGGTCGATGACGACCCCGTTGCCGATGACAGGAATGCAGCCGGGGGTGAGGATGCCACTGGGTAGCAGGTGAAGGGCGTACTTCACACCGTCGATGACGACGGTGTGACCGGCGTTGTTGCCGCCGTTGAACTTGACGACATAGTCGAGCCTGCTACTCAGCAGATCCGTCGCCTTGCCCTTACCCTCGTCGCCCCATTGGGCACCGACCAACACGATCGCCGGCATCCCGGCCTCCTCGTTGTCACTGGAATGGCACGCCCGCCCGGCAGTCTGCTCTGCGACCGGCCGTCTCGTCTGCGGGAATGGCGCGGACCCGGTGCGCATGCGCAGGGGCCCGTGCCCGCAAATATTAGCCGCACCAGTGCTCCGAAACCGAACCGTGTCATCAGCCGGCGTCGCGCGGATCGGATGGCCTGAGCCAATATCCTTACAGGCCCAGGTCCTTGGCGATGATGACCTTCATGATCTCGCTGGACCCGCCGTAGATCCGCGACACCCTGGCGTCGGCGTACATCCGGGCGATCGGGTACTCCAGCATGTATCCATACCCGCCATGCAGCTGCAGGCAGGAGTCCATCACCTCTGCCTGCACCTCGGTGGTGAACAACTTGACCCGGGCGGCGTCNGCGACGGTGAGAGTTCCCGCGTCCAGTTCCTCGATAGCCCGGTCAACCAGGTGGCGTCCCGCCTCGACCTTCGCCGAGAGCCCCGCGAGGACGAACTTGGTGTTCTGGAACGAGGCGATCGGGGTGCCGAAAGCCTTGCGTTCGCGGGTGTAGTCCACCGTCAGTTCGATTGCCCGCTCGCTGGAGGCCTGGGCCGAGATCGCGATCGACATCCGTTCCGCCGGAAGGTTGGCGGTCAGGTAGGCGAAGGCATTGCCCTCGACACCAAGGCGATTGGCGACCGGCACCGCGACGTTGTGGAAGAAGAGCTCGCCGGTGTCCTGAGACTTCAGGCCCAGCTTGTCCAGGTTGCGGCCACGGCTGAAGCCGGCCATGCCCTCTTCGACGACCAGCAGAGTGAGGCCGGCCCTGCGGTCATCCTCAGATCGCGAGGTACGAGCCACCACGATGACGAGGTCGGCCAGGACGCCGCCGGTGATGAACGTTTTGGCGCCGTTGAGGACGTAGGAGTCACCATCGCGAACAGCGGTCGCCGCGATGCCGGCCAGGTCGGAGCCGGTGCCAGGTTCGGTCATCGCAATCGCCGTCATCGACTCGCCAGAGACGAAGGCCGGGAACCATCGCGCTTGCTGCTGCGGCGTGGCGAGATCCAGGAAATACGGCAGCACGACGTTGAGATGCAGCTGCAGAGCCCCCGAGACCGCACCGGTGTGGACGATCTCCTCGGCGAGGATCACGTTGTACATGAACGACTTCTCGCCCGCACCGCCATGCTCCTGCGGAATACGGATCCCAGTGACGCCAAGGCGGCCGAACTCGGCATACAGGCTCTTGGGAACGCATTTGGCGGCCTCCCACTCGGCCACATGCGGAACGACTCGCTCCGTCAGGAAAGCTCGCACCGACGCCCGAAAAGCACGCTCCTCGTCGTTGCTGGTGCGAGCCCGCATGCCGTGCCCCTATCAATAGATCGTGCCTTTGTCGGAAGAGCCGGAAGCTTCCAGAACCGT
>JGIcombinedJ21911_10000644_pt1 | contig 11544 bp, 9 predicted proteins | sample BarGraNGADG00211_FD_21911 | JGI IMG/M metagenome (IMG submission 21911)
ATGGGGCCGGGATCCTGCACCTGTCCAGCTTCGACTATGAAGTCTCCGCGAGAGCGGAGGTGGCGGCCGAGGTTGCAGAACCTGGCACTGTTCTCGTCTCGGGCCGTCTGCTGGCCGAGATCTCGCGTGCGCTACCGGCGAAACCTGTCGACGTGGCACTCGAGGGAACAAAGGTCACGGTGACCTGTGGCGCCAGCCGGTTCACGTTGCTGACGATGCCGGTCGACGACTATCCGGCTCTGCCGCCGATGCCCGAAGTCTCCGGAACCGTGCGTGGAGAGGAGTTCACCCTGGCAGTCGCTCAGGTGGGGATCGCTGCAAGCCGGGATGACACCCTCCCGCTGCTGACCGGGATCCGGATGGAAATCGAGGGCGAGAAGATGACCTTGCTCGCCACCGACCGGTACCGTTTGGCGCTGCGGGAACTGACCTGGAGCCCGACCTTCACGGACATCTCGGCAGTAGCTTTGATCCGAGCGCGGACGCTGTCCGACGTCGCGAAGTCGCTCGGCTCAGCCGGCCAGGTCAACATGGCGCTCTCTACCGGCGGCGGAGTCGACCTGATCGGCTTCGAGGCCGGCGGTCGGCACACGACGTCCCTCCTGGTGGATGGCGACTACCCAGCGGTTCGACGCCTGTTCCCTGACGAGAAGCCGATCCACGCTGTGGTGAACACTCAGGCGCTTGTGGACGCGGCGCGCCGCGTCTCGCTGGTCGCCGAGCGGAACACACCGATCCGACTTTCGTTCACGGACGGTCAGGTCGTGCTCGAGGCGGGCCAGGGCGATGATGCCCAGGCATCCGAGGCGATCGAAGCCTTGCTCGTCGGCGAGGACATCTCGGTCGCGTTCAACCCCCAGTACCTGCTCGACGGCTTGGGTGCGCTCACCACCGATCTGGTCCGCTTGTCGTTCACGCACCCAAACAAGCCGGTGGAGTTCACCGGTCAGCACACCTTTGAGGGTGACGACATCGACACCTATCGCTACCTGCTGGTTCCGATCCGTTTCGCGGCCTGAGCCGGTACTGCTCCACGGAGGTCACCATGCACATCGGCCTCATCGGCCTGGGTCGGATGGGCGCGAACATGCGCGAACGCCTGCGCCAGCACGACATCGAGGTCACCGGTTACGACCGGAATCCCGAGCTGACCGACGTGGCCTCGCTCGCTGACCTGGTGGCCGCCCTGCCGAGTGGCCGCCGAGTGGTTTGGGTGATGGTCCCCGCCGGTGAGATCACCCGATCTGTCGTGAGCGAGCTGGCCGGCCTGCTGACCAAGGGTGACATCGTAATCGAGGGCGGCAACTCCCACTTCGAGGAGGATAAGCGGCACGCGACCGAGCTCAAGAAGATCGGAATCGGCTACGTCGACTGTGGCGTGTCCGGCGGCGTCTGGGGCCTCGAGAACGGCTATGGCCTGATGGTCGGCGGCGAACCCGAGGTGGTCAAGCACCTCATGCCGGTCTTCGACGCGCTGCGTCCAGAAGGCCCGCGCGCGGAGGGATTCGTGCACGCCGGCCCGGTCGGCGCCGGTCACTACGCGAAGATGGTGCACAACGGCATCGAGTACGGACTCATGCAGGCCTACGCCGAGGGCTACGAGCTGCTCGAGGCGAAGGACATCGTCACCGACGTACCCGGCATCTTGAAGGCGTGGAGCCGCGGAACGGTGGTTCGCTCCTGGTTGCTCGAGCTGCTGGTAAAGGCTCTCGCGGAGGACCCCGAGCTCGCCGAGCTCGACGACTGGGTGGAGGACTCCGGCGAGGGACGGTGGACGGTGGACGAGGCGATCGACGCCGCCGTGCCGCTGCCGGTCATCTCCGCGGCTCTCTTCGCCCGGTTCTCTTCCCGTCAGGGTGCCTCACCGGCGATGAAGGTCGTCGCGGCGCTTCGACAGCAGTTCGGGGGCCACCCGGTGCGGCCTGCGGGGACTTCGGGCGCATAGCCGTCGCGGCCGTGCTGAGCCGAGATACCTGATGTACGTCGCCCACCTCTCGCTCACCGACTTCCGTTCCTACGAGCAAGTCGAGCTTCCGCTAGAGGCCGGGATCACCGCACTCGTCGGCCCGAACGGGCAGGGCAAGACGAACCTCGTTGAGGCGATCGGCTACAGCGCGACCTTCACCAGCCACCGGGTCCCGACGGACGCCGCGCTGGTTCGGGCCGGCGCCGACCGCGCCGTGGTGCGCACGAAGGTGGTGAGGGGTACCCGGCCGACCCTGATCGAGATCGAGATCAACCCCGGTCGCGCGAATCGTGCGCGGCTCAACCGCTCCCCAGTGCCACGGGCCCGGGACGTGGTCGGGATCGTGCGGACCGTCCTGTTCGCTCCGGAGGATGTCGCCCTGGTGAAGGGCGACCCCGACGGGCGCCGCCGCTTCCTCGACCAGCTCGTCGTCCTGCTGCGGCCAAGGATGGCGGGGGTGATCCAGGACTACGAGCGCGTGCTGCGGCAGCGGAACGCCCTGTTGAAGACGGCTGCAGCCGCCACGCGTCGCAGCCGCGGAACAGCGGACCTGCGGACGCTCGATGTCTGGGACGCGAAGCTCGCACAGACCGGCGCGCAGATCGTGGCGAGCCGGATGTCTCTCGTCGCCGGCCTGGGCCCACATGTGGCGGCCGCGTACGACGAGGTGAGTGCGGGACAAGGTGACGCGGTCATCACCTACCGCTCGTCGATCGACCCGAGCCCGGCGGACGGGCCACCGACCGAGCGCTCACCCGCGCCGCGAGCGGAGTTCCTCGAGGCACAGCTGCTGGACGCGATCTCGCGACTCCGGCCGAAGGAGATCGAACGCGGCGTCTGCCTGGTCGGACCGCACCGGGACGACCTGCTGCTCGAGCTCGCCGGGCTGCCTGCGAAGGGGTACGCGAGCCACGGCGAGTCCTGGTCGTTCGCGCTCGCGCTGCGCCTCGCGTCGTACCGCCTCCTCACCGCCGGGGAGCCCGACCGGGAGCCCGACCGGGATCCCGACCTGGCTACTGCCGAGCACACCCCGCCTGGAACCGAGGGCTCGAAGCACAACCCGGGAGCCGGCACATCGGACTGGGGCGAGGACGGTGAGCCGGTGCTGATCCTCGACGACGTGTTCGCGGAGCTCGACGTCCGACGCCGAGACCGGCTGGCCGCCCTCGTCGCGCCCGCCCGCCAGGTGATCGTGACNGCCGCCGTTGCGCANGACGTGCCGGAGCAGCTCGACGGCGCGGAGTTCGAGGTCATGGGCGGGNAGGTGCACCGTGTCAGCTGAGGACGACGACCNGGTCGTCGCGGAGGTGCCGGACGGCGGTTCGGCGGACGCCGTCGACGCCGCGCCGCCTGGCACGCCGGACCCGGACCCGGACGCGGACCCGGACGCGGTACCCGCCAGCTCACCGCACGACCTCGCCCGGGCGGCGCTCAACCGCGCGCAGGCTGCGGCCCGCGCGCGCGGGCTCCGACCTGGCCGCCCGGCACCGGGNCGCTCGGGCGCGCCGGGCTCGGCGAGCGGTGCGGCGGCCGGCTCAGGAGCGCACCCGAGTCGCCGGGACCCGGCGCCGATCGGCGACAGCCTGCACTCGCTGATGGCGGAGCGCGGCTGGACCGAGGAGGTGTCGGTGGGCGGCGTCGTCGGCCGCTGGCGCGAGGTGGTCGGCACCGAGATGGCGAACCATTGCACACCTGAGACCTTCGAGGACGGCGTGCTCGTGGTGCGCACCGACTCGACGTCGTGGGCCACCCAGGTGCGACTGCTGGTCCCGCAGCTCCTGGCCCGGCTCACCAAGGACGTCGGCCCGAATGTCGTGCGCGAGGTGAAGGTGCTCGGCCCGATCGGGCCCGGGTGGCGGCGCGGCTCGCGCAGTGTTCCGGGTCGGGGTCCGCGCGACACGTACGGCTGATCCACATCCGGCCCGCGGAGGCCGTTCCGGGCCGTCTGAACGGATAGACTGTGGGGGTCATGACGGGGGGTTCACACCCCGTCACTTCTGCGCCGTGGAGACCACTTTCCGAGCCGCTGCGACGCGTGCGAGCAACCGAGGAGATCCACCGCCTGTGGCAGACACGAGTCAGACCCCGGGTGGCACCCCCCAGTCCGACACCTACGACGCCAGCTCAATCACCGTCCTCGAGGGACTCGAGGCGGTCCGGAAGCGCCCCGGCATGTACGTCGGGTCGACGGGCGAGCGAGGGCTGCACCACCTGGTGTACGAGGTCGTCGACAACTCGGTCGATGAGGCGCTCGCCGGGCACTGCTCGTACATCGACGTGACCCTCCTCGCCGACGGCGGCGTCCGCGTCATCGACGACGGCCGCGGCATCCCGGTCGAGGAGCACCCGGTCGAGAAGCGCCCGACGGTCGAGCTCGTGCTCACCGTGCTGCACGCCGGCGGCAAGTTCGGCGGTACCGGCTACGCCGTCTCCGGAGGTCTGCACGGCGTCGGCGTGTCCGTCGTGAACGCCCTCTCGAGCCGGTTGGCGGTGGAGATCCACCGGCAGGGCTCGGTGTGGCGCCAGGAGTACGCGGACGGCGTCGCGCAGGGTCCGTTGACCCAGGACGAGAAGACGGACCGGACCGGGACGACGGTGACCTTCTGGGCCAGCGACCGGACCTTCGAGACCACCCAGTACGACTTCGAGACGCTTCGGTCGCGGCTCCAGCAGATGGCGTTCCTGAACAAGGGCTTGCGCATCACGCTGACCGACGAGCGACCCGAACACGTGGCCGGCAGCGAGGACGAGCTCGCGGGTTCCGCACCGGAAGAGGCAGCCGCGAAGGCGCGGACCGTCTCGTACCGGTACGACGGCGGACTGGTCGACTACGTCCGGCACCTCAACTCGGCCAAGAAAGCGGACCTGATCCACCCGCAGATCATCAACGTCGAGGCGGAGGACACCGAGCGCCGCATCTCGTTGGAGATCGCGATGCAGTGGACCTCGGCGTACTCCGAGTCGGTTCACACCTACGCGAACACGATCGCCACGACCGAGGGCGGCACCCACGAGGAGGGCTTCCGCGCCGCGATGACCACGCTGGTCAACAAGTACGCGCGCGAGAAGGGCATCCTGAAGGAGAAGGACGAGAACCTCACCGGCGACGACGTGCGCGAGGGCCTGACCGCCGTTCTCTCGGTCAAGCTCGCCGAGCCGCAGTTCGAGGGCCAGACCAAGACGAAGCTCGGCAACACGGAGGCGAAGACCTTCGTCCAGAAGGTCGTCGGCGAGAAGCTCACTGACTGGCTCGACTCGCACCCGACCGAGGCGCGCGACGTCATCAGGAAGTCGATCCAGGCTTCGGCCGCCCGGATGGCGGCCCGCAAGGCGCGCGAGGCGACCCGGCGCAAGGGCCTGCTCGAGTCGGGCGGCATGCCCGGCAAGCTGCGCGACTGCCAGTCGAACAACCCAGCCGAGTGCGAGGTCTTCATCGTCGAGGGTGACTCCGCGGGTGGTTCCGCGGTGCGCGGGCGCAACCCGCGGACCCAGGCGATCTTGCCGATCCGAGGCAAGATCCTCAACGTCGAGCGCGCGCGACTCGACCGCGCGCTCGCGAACAACGAGGTCCAGGCCCTGATCACGGCGTTCGGGACCGGCATCGGCGAGGACTTCGACCTGGNCAAGCTGCGGTACCACAAGATCGTCCTGATGGCCGATGCCGACGTGGACGGCCAGCACATCCGGACCCTGCTGCTGACGCTGCTGTTCCGATACATGCGCCCGCTGGTCGAGCACGGCCACGTGTATCTCGCGCAGCCCCCGCTCTACCGGCTCAAGTGGTCCAACGCCGAGCACGAGTACGTGTACTCCGACCGGGAGCGGGACGCGATGATCGCACTCGGCCAGCAAGCGGGCCGGCGCCTGCCCAAGGAGAACGCGATCCAGCGCTACAAGGGCCTCGGCGAGATGGACTACTCCGAGCTGTGGGAGACCACGATGGCACCGGAGCACCGGACGTTGTTGCAGGTCACCCTGGACGACGCCGCGGCCGCCGACGAGACCTTCGCCATCCTGATGGGCGAGGACGTGGAATCTCGCCGGTCGTTCATCCAGCGCAATGCCAAGGACGTGAGGTTCCTGGACATCTAGGCCGCGGCGTCAGGCCGAGCGGCACAACGGACCAGGATCCGTGCGGCCACCTCCGGGGTGGCGGCGCAGCGGCGAAACGAGGGACAGCGTGACCGATCAGACACCGACCGATCAGACACCGACCGATCAGACACCGACCGAGCAGCGGCCGGGTGAGGTGGTGCACGGGCGGATCGACCCGGTCGACCTGCAGCTCGAGATGCAGCGGTCCTACCTGGACTACGCGATGAGCGTGATCGTGGGCCGGGCCCTGCCCGACGTCCGCGACGGCCTCAAGCCAGTGCACAACCGCGTGCTCTACGCGATGTACGACGGCGGCTACCGGCCGGACCGCGCGTTCTCCAAGTGCAGCCGCGTCGTCGGCGACGTGATGGGTAAGTACCACCCGCACGGTGACTCCGCGATCTACGACGCCCTCGTCCGCCTCGTCCAGGACTGGTCCCTGCGTTACCCGCTCGTAGCGGGCCAGGGCAACTTCGGCTCGCCGGGCAACGACCCGGCCGCCGCCCCGCGGTACACCGAGTGCCGGATGGCCCCGCTCGCGATGGAGATGGTGCGGGACATCGACGAGGACACCGTCGACTTCCGCGACAACTACGACGGACGCACCCAGGAGCCGACCGTGCTGCCGGCGCGCTTCCCGAACCTGCTGGTCAACGGCTCGGCCGGGATCGCCGTCGGCATGGCCACGAACATCCCGCCGCACAACCTGCGTGAGGTCGCCGCGGGTGTGCGCTGGTACCTCGACCACCCGGAGGCGACCCGCGAGAAGCTGCTCGAGGCGCTGATCGAGCGGATCCCGGGCCCGGACTTCCCGACCGGGGCGCAGATCCTCGGCCGCCGCGGTATCGAGGACGCGTACCGGACCGGGCGTGGGTCGATCACGATGCGCGCCATCGTCGAGGTCGAGGAGATCCAGAACCGGATCTGCCTCGTCGTCACCGAGCTGCCGTACCAGGTGAACCCGGACAACCTCGCTCAGAAGATCGCCGACCTCGTCCGCGAGGGCAGGGTCGCCGGCATCGCCGACATCCGGGACGAGACCTCGGGCCGCACCGGCCAGCGCCTCGTCGTCGTGCTCAAGCGCGATGCCGTCGCCAAGGTAGTGCTGAACAACCTCTACAAGCACACCCAGCTGCAGGACACCTTCGGCGCGAACATGCTCGCCCTGGTCGACGGCGTGCCGCGCACCCTGAGCCTGGACGGCTTCGTGCACCACTGGGTGGCGCACCAGCTCGAGGTGGTCGTCCGGCGTACCAGGTTCCGGTTGCGCAAGGCCGAGGAGCAGGCGCACATCCTGACCGGGTACCTCAAGGCGCTCGAGGCGCTGGACGAGGTCATCGCGTTGATCCGGCGCTCCCCGACGGTTGACGAGGCGCGGGAAGGGCTGATCGCGCTGCTCGACGTGGACGAGGTCCAGGTGACCGCGATCCTCAACCTGCAGCTGCGCCGGCTCGCCGCTCTCGAACGCCAGAAGATCATCGACGATTTCGACAAGCTGCAGCGCGAGATCACGGACTACCAGGGAATCCTCGAGTCGCCCGAGCGCCAACGGGCGATCATCGGGACGGAGCTCGGCGACATCGTCGACAAGTACGGCGACGAGCGACGCACCACGATCCTGCCCTTCGACGGCGAGGTCTCGATGGAGGACCTCATCGCCCAGGAGGAGGTCGTCGTCACGATCACCCGTGGCGGCTACGCGAAGCGGACCCGGATCGACAACTACCGGCAACAGCGTCGCGGCGGCAAGGGCATCAAGGGCGCCCACCTCCGCGGCGACGATGTCGTCGAGCACTTCTTCGTCACGACGACGCACCACTGGCTGCTGTTCTTCACGAACCTCGGCCGGGTCTACCGGGCCAAGGCCTACGAGATCCCCGAGGGCGGCCGCGACGCGAAGGGCCAGCATGTCGCGAACCTGCTCGCGTTCCAGCCCGGCGAGCAGATCGCCCAGGTGCTCGACCTGCGCGACTACGAGCAGGCCGACTACCTCGTGCTCGCGACCCGACGCGGCCTGGTCAAGAAGACCCGGCTGACCGAGTTCGACTCCAACCGGACCGGCGGACTCATCGCGATCAACCTGCGCTCGGACGAGGACGAGCACCGGGACGAGCTGGTCGCCGCGCGTCTCGTGGACGAGGACGCCGAGCTCATGCTCGTCTCGACCAAGGGTCAGGCGCTGCGGTTCGTCTCGGACAAGGGGCACCTGCGACACATGGGCCGGGCCACTTCCGGCGTCGTCGGGATGAAGTTCCGTGCTGGCGACGAGCTGCTCGCGATGGACGTCGTCGGACCGGAGGCGCACCTGGTGACGGTGACCGACGGTGGCACGGCGAAGCGCTCGGACCTGCACAAGGTCAACAGCGCCGGCAACCTCGACTACCGGATCACCGGGCGGGGCGGCTTGGGCGTGCGGGTGGCGAAGCTGCCCGACGAACGGGGCACCCTGGTCGGCGCGGTGATCGCCGAGCCGCAGGATGAGGTGCTCGTCATCATGCAGGGCGGAAAGGTGGTCCGCGCCTCGGTCCTGGAGATCCCGGTGCACGGCCGTGACACGACCGGAGTGATCCTCGCCAAGCCGGACAGGGGCGACCGCATCATCGCCGTCGCGCGGAACACCGAACGTCATCTCGATGACGAACCAGGTACCGTGGGCGAGTCCACCGCGTCGGCCGGAGCCGGAGCGGTCGCCGAGCCTGGACCTGAGGGAGAGTCATGAGCGAGGAGACGCCTCAGCCGAGGTCGTACCCGCCGCAGGGTGCGGTGACCGGCACGAGCCCATTGGCAAGCGGTGCCCCGCCGGTTCGCGCCGAAGCACCCGACGGTGTGACCTCGGCCTTCCGGTCGGCGCTACGTGCGGTATCCGCCGCGGGGCCGCACAAGGGCGAGGACCACCACTTGACGGGAGCCGGCCTGACTGGTGGTTCACCGGCCGCCGGACCTCGCCGGGTACGCCTGTCGGTCTCGAGGATCGATCCGTGGTCGGTCATGAAGCTTGGCTTCCTGCTCGCGATCGCGATCGGAATCATGACCGTCGTGAGCGCGGCGGTACTCTGGTTTGTGCTCGACGGCATGCATGTCTTCAGCTCGATCAACAAGACGGTGACCGAGGTCGTCGGCACCGAGAACTTCATCAACGTCCTCTCCTACGTGGAGTTCGGTCGCGTGATGTCGCTCGCGACGCTCGTCGCGGTCATCAACGTCGTGCTGCTCACGGCCCTCAGCACGATCGGCGCATTCCTGTACAACATCGTGGCGGCGCTCGTCGGTGGAATTCACCTGACGTTGACCGATGAGTGAGTTGGGCACCCCGGTGCCGCTGGGGTAGTCTCATCCGGCGCTTGGGATTCATCCCGGCGTTCCGGGCCTATAGCTCAGACGGTTAGAGCGCTTCCCTGATAAGGAAGAGGTCACAGGTTCAAGTCCTGTTAGGCCCACTCCTCGAAATCCGTGAAGGGGAGGACACATGAAGAAGCTGCTGCTCCTGCTGGCCGTCGCCGGTGCCGGCTATGTCGTCTGGCGCCAGCTCGCCGAGGATCGCGATGANCGCGACCTCTGGGCAGAGGTCACCGACTCCTTCGAGTGAGGACGCACCCGGACCGCTGACCTCGAGTCAGTACCTCGGGGCCATGGCGCAATTGGTAGCGCACCTGCTTTGCAAGCAGGGGGTTAGGGGTTCGAGTCCCCTTGGCTCCACCAACGCCTGACCGGACGGGCTAGGCCTCGGTCGACCTCGCTGCCTCCGCTGCGGCCGCTGCGGCCTTGTTCGCCGCCCTGGTCACCGCCGCCTTCTTCGCCGCCGCGCTGCGCGCCGCCGACGCCGCAGCGTCAGTCACCGCCCTCNCCGCGCGCTTCGGAGCGGCAGCGGTCTCGGCCATCGGGCCNGCCACCTTGGTGGCCGCCTTGCGGGCCGCGCCGGAAGCGCGCTCGACCGCATCGACCGCGGCGCGACCGCGCTCGGCCGCCTTGTGGGTGGCCTCGCGGACATCCTTGGTCACTCGCTCGGAAACCTCGGAGACCCTGGCGACCGCGACTCCGGCGGCCTCCGCGGCCTCGCTCGCCGCATCGCCCATCTCCTCGCGAGCCCCGTGAGCGCGGGCGCGGAGCGAATCGTGGTCGCCGCCCGTGCCGCTTGCCTGCCAGGGCTCCTCTGCCCAGGGGTCCGTCGCCGGCTGGGTGCGGCGCCAGGCCACGACGGCCGCGCCGATCGCGGCGCCGATCGCGAAGAGCCAGCAGGCCCGTCGGCAGCGGTGCCGCGAGCGCGTCGGCGCCGGTTCGGTGACCGCGGCAGCCTTGGTGGCCTGGGCGGCCGCGGCCGCCGCCACGGCCGCCGCGACGACCCTGGGCAGGATCGTGTCCACCAGCGCGCTGTGCGCGCTGTCGATGAGCGGCACGACCCGCTCCGCGGCGCGCTCCACCTTCGGCGCGGCGGCGGTCACGCCCTGCTTCATCGCGTGCTCGACCCTGGGCGCCGCCCAGTCGATCGCGGCCTCAACGCGGGGGCCGGCCCAGTCCTTCGCGTGCGCTGCGGCCTCGCGGGCGTGCCCAGCGAACTCGCCAGCGGTACGCGAGGCGTGACCGCCGGCATCGCTGATCGCCGCCGCGAGATCCCCGGCCTGGTCCTTGAGCCGCTCGGCACCGAGGTGCTCGTTCGCGGAACAACGCCGACACTTGAACATGTCATCTCCCTCAGACAAACAACACAGCCTTCTCCTATCGTGCCACCTCGTCGGTCACCGTGCCGGGTGTGGTCCCGTGCGAGGATGGTTGCCATGTACGCGACCTTGCGCACCACTGCTGGTGACATCCGACTCGAGCTGTTCCCGAACCAGGCCCCGAAGACGGTGGCGAACTTCACCGGGCTCGCCACCGGCGCGCGCGCGTGGAAGGACCCGCGCACCGGCGCAGAGCGGACCGATCCGCTGTATTCCGGCGTGATCTTCCACCGGGTGATCTCGGGGTTCATGATCCAGGGCGGCGACCCGCTCGGCACCGGGACCGGTGGGCCCGGCTACAACTTCGACGACGAGATCCACCCCGAGCTGTCATTCAACGAGCCCTACCTGCTCGCGATGGCGAACGCCGGTCTCCGCCGGGACCCGATCACGGGCAAGTCGGCCGGCACGAACGGCTCGCAGTTCTTCATCACGCTGGTACCCACCGAGTGGCTGACCGGCAAGCACACGATCTTCGGCAAGGTCGCCGACGCCGAGAGCAAGGCCATCGTCGACGCGATCGACAGCGCGGCGACCGGCCCGATGGACCGGCCGCAGACGGACATCAAGATCACCTCGGTCACGATCGAGGAATGACGCGCCGTCCGACGTCCGACGTCCGGCGAGGCGTCCGATGACTGATCAGTACCAGGGCGGCTCGCCGACGCCGGTCTGCCCGCGGCACCCGCAGCGGGTGTCGTATGTGCGCTGCCAGCGGTGCGGACGACCGACGTGTCCCGACTGCCAGCGGCCGGCGCCGGTGGGGAT
>JGIcombinedJ21911_10000649_pt1 | contig 11497 bp, 10 predicted proteins | sample BarGraNGADG00211_FD_21911 | JGI IMG/M metagenome (IMG submission 21911)
AGGAATTTCTGGTCGAGGCCCCGTGACGCCTACTGGGTGTTGCCTGCGGGGGCGGCCGGCGCCTTAGCCGCGGCCGACATCGCGCGGCTCACCTGTTCGTCAAGGGTCAGCAGGTAACCTCTGATGACGTCGACCGACTCGGCAACCAGGTTCACGAACACGTGGTCCATGGTGTCGCCGGAGTTGTGCATTGTGGTGTCGCTCTGGCCGCCCGGCATCATGCGCTCGAACCACACCGCCGGGATGGCCGCCTCGCCGAACGGTTCGTGGTCGCTCTTGTTCCCCTCAAGGCGAGTCCCGTTCAACCCCTTGCCCTTGGCGCAGGCCACCAGCGCGTCCGCGAGTGGCGGGCTCTTCGGGCCCCAGTTCCTGAAGGTGAGCTCAGGCCCGACCGCAATCGTGTCCATGGAGATGACCCCGAGGATCTTGTTCCTTTCCGCCTGAGGCTGGGTGCTCAGGTAATAGCGCGAGCCCAGGCGCGAGGTGCCGTAACCGTTGTCTTCTTCCGCGCCGAAGATGAGGAACCGGAACTCGGGAAAATGCTTCGTCCCCTTGACCGTGCGCGCGAGCTCGAGGACCGCGGCGCACCCTGAGGCGTCGTCGTTGGCGCCCGGCGAGCCGGCCCTGGTGTCCACGTGGGCGACGACCAGGACGGTGAAATCGCTTGAGGTGCCCGGGTCGGACGTGACGACGTTCTGAGAGGTGAGGCCGTTCGGCAGCGGGAACTGTTCCATCCCCATCTTGTAGCCCAGCTTACCGAACTCGGTGACCAGGTAGCTCGTAGCCTGCTTCTCCCCGGACTTGCCTTCTGGGCGCGGGCCGATGTTCGTCGAGAGGAAGTTCATCGTCTGCCGTATCTTCTCGACGTCGGCCGGCAGGGGCTGGGAGTAGCCCTTCGCTGCCTTCGTCGGGGTGGTGTTCTGCGCCGCCTTCGAAGTCTGGGCGGTCGCCTTCTTGGGCGCCTTGAGTTTCGCTTGCGCGTAGTAGCCCGCCGCGGCCCCGACCGCGAGGCCGAGNATGAGCGTCAGAGCCAGCCAGAGTTTCTTTCTGCGAACCATGATATGAGACTCTACCTTGTAGGTTACTGATTTGTATACAGTTTTCGACCTTGTCTCGCGCGTTGCCTTCCCACCCCCNAGGGGGCGATAATCATACGGTCGGATCAACCCCTGAGGACTGGAGGAGGAGTGGAAGTGAGGCAGGAGGGATGCCCGTTCTGTGGCAAAGACGCGGGCGGCAACAGGTTCTGCCCCCACTGCGGCGGAGAGATGCCCTCGCGNCCCGCTCCCGGCGCGCCCGGGCCGGCGACACCCGTGCAACCCACGGTGATGAGCCCCGTCCCGGTGCTGCCCGAGCCCGTGCTCAGCGGGCCGGCGTCTCCACCGACAGGCGGCATCGGCGCCACCAAGAGAAACAGAAACCTCGCTCTGCCGATCGCGCTCGGCGTGCTGGCGCTCCTGGTGATCGCGGGAGTCGTTATCACGGTCGTGCTCGTGAGCGGCGGCGGGGTCACCATCTCCATCAAGAGCCCGGCGGACGGATCGACCACGGCCGGAAACGCCGTCACAGTCGAGCTCGATGTGAAGGGCCAGTCCAGGGTCGCGAAGGTGGACGTCTTCCTCGATTCAAAGAAGCGCGCGNCTATTGAGTCCGCCCCCTTCNNNACAGACCTCCTCAGCCTCGAGAAAGGCGAACACACCCTGAAGGCGACCGCCTACGACAGCGGCGGGGCGGTTCTGGGGGAGGCAACTTCCAGTTTCCAGTCAGAGGGCGCCGCCGAAGGGAACGACCAGACGAACGGCGATAAAGGCTCCTCGGCCTACAAGTCGTCGCTGGCCGCCAAAATAAACGAGGCGAGCCTGCTCGACGCCCGGATCACCACAATGGCAAACCGCATCAACTCGGAGGTCAACTTCAACACGCGGTCGGTCCCGGCCGGGCTGCTCGCGGATACCCGGGCGCTCGTGGGGAGCGCCAACACGCTCGCGGATTCGGCGGCCGCGCTGGATCCGCCCGCCGACATGAANGGCATCCAGGCCGAGTTCCTGGTCCTGCTCGGATACCTGCAGGCGCGCGCCGACGCCTTGCTGGGCGGGCTGCAGGCGGTGAGCTCGGGAGGCGACTACAAGGCCTCCTTCGACAAGGGCGGCGCTGCCAAGTCGAGCTTCGACAAGGCCTGGCCGGGGTTCGAGGCCGAGTGCAAGAGCTTCGGCGTCCCCATCTGAAACGCAAAAAGGGGCCAGGCACCTTTTTGCATTTTCGCAGGTGCGTCGATCATTTCCTGAGATAAATCTCTCCGGGATATGAGACCTGCCAGAGGAAGAGGCCCCTGGCGGGAAGCGGGTCGGCACACGGCTTCTCGCCCCCAAGCAGGTGTCGCTCCAGCTCACCTGGCTCCATGCGGCCGCAGCCCACGGCCTTGATGGCGCCGGCCATGATCCTGACCATCCGGTAGAGAAAAGCGGTGGCTCGCACGCGGAAGCAGAGAAGATCGGGATAAGGCTCCGTGAGCTCACACTCCAGGACCTTGCGGACGTTCGCCTCGTCCGGCCCACCTTTCACCCTGAACGCTGAGAAGTCGTGGTCGCCCGTGAAGAGAGCGCATGCCTCCCCCATCAGAGAGCGGTCCAGCCTCTTCGGCACGTGGTGGGCATAAGCCTCCAGGACCGGCGATGGGGCGCGGCGGTTCAGGATGAAGTAGCGGTACTCGCGCCAGGCCGCCTCCCTCCTGGGGTCGAAGCCCTCGCGCACCAGGTCCATCGCGGTCGCGGCCACGCCTTTTGGGAGCAGGGCATTCAGGCTCGCGCGGTACTGCCCNGCATCGACCTCGACGGGGAGGTCGAACGCCGCGGCCTGTCCGACCGCGTGGACCCCCGCGTCCGTGCGGCCCGCACCCTGGACGTGGACCTCCCTTCCGGTGAACGCGGTGATCGCCTGCTCGAGGGCGCCCTGGACGGTCGCCAGTCCAGCCTGCCTCTGGAACCCGTGGTAATCGGTCCCGACGTATTCGACGGTCAGCAGGTATCTGGGCAATCTCGCCTTCCTGTCGTCAGCCGCGGAGCCGCTGAATCACAAAGCGGGGACACCATGCTCGATGATCGACTCGAGCGAGGAGTACCCCACCACGCCCCGGTCGACCGCATCCATGGCCTTGTGAAGGTTCGCGGTAAGCACGGGGTCGGGCGAGACCTCGACCAGCTGGCGCATCAAGTCGATTATCTGCTTCATGGTCCTGACCATGTCGCCGATGGACCTGTCAGGGAACCTCGACAGCATCTCCTCCAGCTCCGCTCCGCCCGCCCACATGTATGCAGCCTCGCCAAATCCGGTGTCGGGCGAACCGAGCAGGTCCAGCCCCCCCTCGGCTTCCGCGGTCTTCATCGAATCAAGCGTGGTGTTCAGCCAGTCGAGGACCTCGCCGAGCATCCCCTGGAGGTGCTCCTCCTCCGCCCTGGCGATGAGCTTCTCCTCGTCGGTCTCGGCTTCTCGCGACTCGTAGATGAACCATGAAGCGAACGCGACGAGCTCGCGTGGCTCGAGCCGCGAGATCATGCCCGCGTCGAGCGCCTCGACCAGCAGCAGGTCACACTCGTTATAGACCCGCCTGAGGAGCTCGCCCTTGTTCTCGAGCTCCTCGCCGCGCATGAAGCCGAACTTGTTCAGCACCTCCACCACGTCGGCGAGCCTTCGCGACACCACGTCGTAGCCCGAGTCCCGCTCCTTGGACGCGCTCTCGATCTGCCTCGATATCTTCTCGACCCGGCGCGCGGACTGCATGCAGCGCTGCCGGTGGGCGCAATTGTTGCACCGGTTGTTGTCGATCTCTTCCTTGACCCTCGCAACGGCCTCGGACAGTTCGGTCTCCTCACTCGGCCTGCCGGTCTGGGCTGCCGCGTCCTCTGCCTTCTTGCCCAGGGAATCCATCCTGGCGCCGACCTGCCTGCGGACCTTCCGGGTGGGCGAGGTTATCTTTGCGACCTCGACGGCCCCGACAACCCGCGGCGCCTGCTTGAGCGTCGACAGGGCGATCCGCCGGTAGCGGCCCACCGGGTCGACGACCAGGATCCCCTCCGGCTCCTTCTTGCCCTGGTGTTTGCGCACCACGGCGAGGACTCTTTCGGAGCCCCGGTTGCCCGTGATGAAGACGTCCCCGGGCTGGAGGCGGACCATCGCCTCTCTGATCTCGTTGCCCCTGCGCTCCTTGGTCATGGTCGAAAGCCGGCGCTGCAGCTGCGCGCACCGCCTCTCGAGCTCCCTGAACCTCATGGCGTCCGCGTCTGGGCAGCGGCTCGCCTCCAGCTCGCGCGCCAGGTCCTCGTCGAGGGTCTCCAGCCGCGCCTGGAGCGTGACGACGCGCTTGTCGGCGCAGTATTGCGCGAACGACAGGTTCAGCAGCCGCTGGGTCTCGTCGAGGTCGTGCTCCGCCAGGATGTTGGTCGCCATGTTGTAAGAGACCTCGAACCTCGAGATCACCGGGTGCGGCTCGCGGTTCACCAGGGCCTTTATCGCCTCCAGGTTGAAGAACTTCTGGTACAGCACGATCGAGTAACCGATCTCGTCGATGCCGCGCCTGCCGGCGCGCCCGGTGAGCTGCTTATACTCGCCGGAGTTGACGGGCCTGTGAGCCTCCCCGGTCCACTTGCTGAGGGACTCGATGATGACGCTGCGCGCCGGCATGTTGATCCCGAGCGACAGCGTCTCCGTCGCGAAGACCACCTTGATGAACCCGCCGGCAAAGAGCTCTTCGACGGCCTCCTTGAACAGGGGCAGGGCCCCCGCATGGTGCGCCGCGAACCCGGCCTTCAGGGCGGCCCGGAAGCTGGCGTAGTCGAGGCACTCGAGATCGCCCGCGTCCAGNACGCGCATCTTCTCTTCGAGGTACGACTCGATGGCCTCNGCCTCGCGCTTGCTGTTGAGCGAGAGCCGCTCCCTCAAGCAGTAAGTGACCGAGTCCTCGCAGGCGGCACGCGAGAACAGGAAGTAGATGGCCGGAAGCATCTCCTCGCGGTCCAGCTCGCGAACGACGTCGGTGCGGCGAGGCCGCAAGTCCGGCCCCCGCCCGCGGCCGCGGCCCTGGGAGGGCGGCCGCCGCTTGAGCGCCTCGAGCTGCTCTTCGATGATCCGTGGGAGGTTCTTAGCGAACAGCGGGACGAGCGCCCTGCCCACGAAGTAGTGGTTGCGCAGCTTCACCGGCCGCTCCGTGGAGAGCACCAGGCTCACCGACCCCCTGAGGCTGTCCATCCACTCCGCGAGGTCGGCTGCGTTGGAGACGGTGGCGCTCAGCGCGACCAGCTTCACCCGGTGGGGCAGCAGGATGACTATCTCCTCCCAGACCGCCCCCCTTGCCGGGTCCTGCATGTAGTGGACTTCGTCCAGGACGACGACCCCGAGGTCATCCAGAAGAGGGCTCGACTCGTAGATCATGTTGCGGAGCACCTCGGTGGTCATGACCACCAGCGGCGCTTCGCCGTTGATGCTGTTGTCCCCGGTGAGCAACCCCACGTCGCCCGCGGGATAAGCGCGGGACAGGTCCCTGAACTTCTGGTTGGACAGGGCTTTCAAGGGAGTAGTGTAGAAGAACTTCTTGCCCTCGGCGCGGGCTTTCTCGAGGGCGTACTCGGCGACAACCGTCTTGCCCGAGCCCGTCGGGGCGGCGACCAGCACCGACATGCCCCGCGACATCTTTTCGATCGCCTCACGCTGGAAGTCGTCCAGCGGGAACCGGTAGTTATTCTCGAACTCTCGAGTATCCATGCCTCCATTGTAGCAGTCTGCCCCTCGCGTTCAGGCGCAATGGCGGCGCAACCCCAACCCACCTATAATGTTTAGAACCGAACAGGGGGGCACGGGCAGTGCGGATCTATCTCGAGAAAAACGACGGCTCGATAACCAAGCCGGAATCCCTGGACGGTGTGTCGGTCTCCGACGCCGGACTCCTCTGGATAGACCTGGACGGTGTGGACGAGACCGAACTGGAACAGGTCGGGCAGCTGATCGGGGCGCACCCCATCGCGTTGAACTACTGCAAGGAGCCCGCCGGGCAGCCGAAGATCCAGGAGTTCCCGGACCACCTCGCCGGGTTGAACGCGATCTGGGACAAGCTCCAGATGGACGCCGACCTCTACAAGCACCACCCGGCACCGATCCTATACGCGATACTCGACAACTCGGTGGACGAGTACTTCCCCATCGTCGAGGACATCGCCAACAAGGTGGACGCCTACCAGGACGAGGTCATGTCCGGCGTGGAGGGGAACCTGCCCACCATCATGGCTCTCAAGCACCGCAACATGGCGATGAGGCGGACGGTGGCGGCGCATCGCGACGTCATACTCAAGCTCCAGCGCAGGGACATGCCTTTCATACCAGACGACCTGTCGATCTACATCATGGACGTGTACGACCTGCTGGTGAGGATCGCCGCGGACGTCGACTCCAACTCGGACCTCATCACCGCGTCGCTGGACATCAACCTCAACATGGTGTCCAACCGGCTCAACGAGGTGATGAAGAAGCTGACCATCGTCGCTACGATCTTCCTGCCGCTGACCTTCCTGGTCGGCGTCTACGGCATGAACTTCAAGAACATGCCCGAGCTGGGCTGGAGATACGGGTACCTCGCCTCGTGGATCGCCCTCGCGGCCATAGCGGTCGCCACCTACTTCATCGCCAGGCGCTACATCGAGAGGGTCCCCAGGAGAAAGCGGCGCAAAGCCGGTGGTAAGAGTTGAGCGAAGCCGCCCAGGCCGATGTCGCCATCGCGATGCCGCCCGCGCTGAAAGAAGTGCGCGCGTCGCGCGTATGGGTCGTCAAGACAAGCCGGCGCGACAGGTTGATGCACGAGCTGCCGCTCTTCCTTCTCGCGGCGGGCGTGGTCGCCCTCGCTTTCCTGTTGCCGACGCTCAAGTCCCACCACGCGTGGCTCGACGTCCCATGCCTCTTCAAGAAGGCGACCGGGCTCCCGTGCCTGGCGTGCGGGCTCACCAGGAGCTTCGTGTTCACCGCGCACGGGAACCTCTACAAGGCTTTCGACATGCACCTGCTTGGCCCGGGGCTGTTCGTCCTGACGTGCGCCATCGCCGCGTACCTCGGCACGGCGCTCGCTTTCGGCTTCAGGGTCAAGTACCAGCTCGCCACGCGAACGCGCCGGATAGCGTTCTGGTCGGTGCTTGGAATATTCTTGGTATGCTGGGGGATCAAGCTGGCCTTCATGAGAGGCGGCTGGTAGTACGACGGGGCCCCGCCGTGAAGCGGAGGGCAAAGGAGCAGATCATGGAGATGCAACAGAGCAGCCTGGTTCAGAACCTCTACTACTTCATCCAGGAGCGCGTCAACAGCGACTGGACCACAGACGCCGGCATGGCGGTGTTGCTGACGCTCGTCACCTGCGGCATTTACGGGCTCTATGTCTTCTACAAGCTGATGATGCGGCGGGACATGCACCTCGCCAGGGTCGCCAACATGGTCAACACGTCCGTGGCCCTGCTGAAAGAGAAGGCGGATGCGAGCGGCAAGACCGAGCTCATCGCGCCGGAGCTCTCTCAACTGGAGATGGTGCAGAGGCAGATGTTCGACCAGAGCCGGGAGCGCGGTGCGGTCCTGTGGCTCGTCCTGGGGATCGTCACCGGAATAGCGATATGGATCGGTTTCTACTTCATCATGGACGACTTCGCGAAGCACGACCAGTTGGAGGCGCAGTACTTCACCCTGATGTCCGGCGCCCTGTCGAAGATGGGCCTGTCGTCGCAGGCGTCACAGGCCGCCCCGAACATACCGGACCGCAGCTTCGCCCTCTACCTGGTACTGTCGCTCATCACCTGCGGCATCTTCTATTTCTACTGGGAGTACGTGCTGGTCGACGACGGCAACCGGCACGTCGAAGCGCAAGTCCAATGGGAAGACTTCATCTATTCGTCCCTGGCGGCGGCATGATGAGTGGAGCATTCAGCCACGAACGAGAACCGGAGGTTAGAAATGGATTTCTGTAGCCAGTGCGGTCAGGGCAACGCCGAGGACGCGTCGTTCTGCGTGCAGTGCGGAGCGCCGATGCCGGGCGGACAGCAGGCGCAATCTGGCCCCTCGAGAGAGGGTGCGCCTCCGCCGCAACAGAATGCAACTGGAAATACAACTCCTGGAANGCAGAATCAATGGCCTGGTCCACCATTGCAGGCAAACATGCCGCCGACTTCATTTTCACCACCTTTTGGCTATCCGCCATATGTTGCCGCTCCGGCACCCAGATACGTCGGCATGTCCATTGCTTCCATGGTCCTCGGTATCATATCGATCGTCATGTACCCGATTGGTCTGATTCTCGGCGCCCTCGGAATTATATTTTGGAAGACCGCTCGTGATGAGCTCAATATTGACCGAACGGCAAGTGGCGCAGGGTTCGCCACAGCCGGCCTAGTATGTGGAATAGTGGGTGCTTCTATCTCTGCGATATTCTGGATCGTCGTGTTAATTGCCGTCGCAAGTCACTAGGCGTTACTGGCAAGAAAGCCATAGACCGTAACAATGAGTATTATGTTTACCGCAAGCGCAATGATTCCCAATATGAGCCCAGCGATACCCATTCCCCTGCCCGCCTGAGCTTTCTTTGCTGAAGCAGGGATGCCGACCGCTCCGAAAATCGTGGCCAATACTCCTAACACAATTCCGAAGAATGGTGCCCAGAAGAACACCACCGCGATAATCCCAAGGACCATAGCGGCAACGCACAGACCGTTGTTGGTCGCCCGCGCCATCATGGGCTGAACTACAGTCATGTCCGGCTGCTGGTACGGCGGATTCGTAGTGTGATAAAGCGGTTGCATTGGGGGAGGCGGTGGCGGAGGTGGTAGCAGTGTATCCGCTGACGGTGATGGTGGAGTAGTGAGAAGAGATTCCGGGGAGTCGGTCACCGTTGCTTGCGCGTCATTCTGACCTTCGCTGCCTGGAGCGTCTTTGAGTGAGGTCCCGCAAGAACTACAGAAGGACATCTCAGGTCGGGCATCAGAACCACAATTCGGACACTTGTTGCCAGATTCGCTGGTGCCTGAGATCACACTGCTCATGGCTTCATCTCCCCTTATGCCGGCAAACCGATTAGCCGCAACTGGTTCGTCCCATTCTATCAAAGAAATGCGACAGAACTACCAGAATTCACGGTAAGGAACTCTGAGGCACCAGCAAGGCTTAGCCCCCGTCTATCATTCATTTACACTCTCGCTTCCACATATGCTTACTTCAAGGTATCCTATTTGCGGGCGCTAATGTTTTTACTCGCTATCGTTAGTTGCTGGAGGTGTGGCAATGGAATTCTGCGAGCAGTGCGGACAAGGGAACGTCGATGATGCATCGTTCTGTGTGCAGTGCGGCGCTCCACTGAGGAGTGCAAATCAAGCTACATCAGGAGAGGCACCGCAGACAACGACATCGCCTCCAAGCGCACCCATGCCAATTGCCTCGCAATCTGGAGAGAGTCCCCCTAATCCACCCGCTGGGCCCCCGGGACAAATGCCTCTAGTAACCGGCACGCCCCCTGCTCCAAGTCCCCTAATGCCCGCTTCGCCTCCGGCCTACCCTCAGTATCACGCACCGTTGCCAACTGACGGGATGGCTGTCGCTGCTCTTGTTCTCGGGGTTGCGTCATTCTTCATTTGCCCTCTTGTAGGTGCGGTCCTAGCTGTGATATTCGGCTACATGGCCCGTAGTAACATCCACAATAGCAACGGTACATTGGGCGGCGAAGGTCTTGCGACAGCTGGTATCATTCTGGGCTTCATACACCTGGGTCTGCTCCTCCTCGTGGTGGCAATAATCCTGATAGTAGTCCTTATTGCTGGGACATCAACTAACGGTGGTATAGTGATACCTGCTCTACTGGCGACGTTCGGATTGATCTAGAAGATACTGATCTGAGGACGTCAGGAAACCGCACCCCGCCTTGCAGAAGAGATAGTGGGAAACTCGGGGCTCATTGATATACCGATAGAAAGCCCGTCACAGACTTATTCTTGCTCGGCATCTTTTTCGAGCGCCGCGGCCTCGATCTCGCCTTCGAGCGAGTCTACGAGCAGTTCCACTTTGGCCTGCGCTCCGTCGAGCTTGTCCTGGCAGTACTTGATGAGCTCGACGCCGCGCTCGAAGAGGGCGATGCTCTTCTCGAGCTCCAGCTCGCCGCTCTCGAGGGACTCGGTTATCTTCTCGAGCTCTTCTATCGCTTCTTTGAAAGTGGGCTCTTTCTCCACGCCCTCACTCCTTCCCGGTGACCTCGGCGTCGAGGCTGCCGCTCGCCAACTTTATCTTCAAGGCCGCGCCCTCGTCCACCTCCGCCGACGAGCGCACCACCTTGCCCGTCGCTCTGTCAAACGTTATCGAGTAGCCGCGCTCGAGGACGGCGAGCGGGCTGAGCGCCATCGCCTTGGCTTTCACGCGCTCCAGTGCGCTCTTCTTCTTCTCCATGTCCCTGGCGGCGGCACGGGATGCTCTCGTCGCGGCACTCTCCAGCTCGCGGGAGCGCCTCGCGAGAAGCTCCGCGGCCCTGGTGAAGACGGGCCGCGAGTTGATGCCTGACAGCCGGTTCCTGCTACGCTCCAGCCCGCGCCGGGGGCTCTCGGGAAGCGAGGTGGCGGCGCGCTCCCAGCGCTGCATGAACCCGCCGAGCAGGAAATCGGTCCCGCGGTAGAGCGGCAGCCGCTTTATCCCCGCCAGCTGCCGCCCGTTGTCGTGCACTCGCGCCGCGAGGTGGCGCCGCATCGCCCCGGCGGACTTGCCGAGCAAGGCGTGGACCTGCCCCCTGTCGGGGACCGCCGCCTCCGCCGCCGCGGTCGGGGTGCTCGCCCTCCTGTCCGCCACCAGGTCCGCGATGCTCACGTCGGGCTCGTGCCCGATGCCGGTGATGACCGGCACCCGCATTCGCGCCACGGCACGGGCGACTTCCTCGGTGCTGAACGCCTCAAGGTCCTCGATCGAGCCGCCGCCCCGGGCCAGTATCACGACGTCGACTGGAAAATCGTGGTCGAAGAAATGAAGGGCGCCGCAGATCTGGTCGACCGCTCCGGCCCCCTGGACGCGCACCCCGCGCACAAACACCTCAGCCGGCGGGAAGCGCCTGGCCACGGTCACCGTGACGTCGCGTACCGCCGCCCCGCGGGGCGAGGTCACCACGCCGATCCGCTCCGGGTAGGAGGGCAGGCCTCTCTTGCGAGACTCGTCGAACAAGCCCTCCGCGAGCAGCTTCCTCTTGAGCATCTCGATCCTGCGCTGAATGGCGCCCTCGCCGAACGGGCGTATCGAGGCGACCCTCACCTGGTAGCGCCCCTGCTTCTCGAACAGGGTCAGCATGCCCTCGACGACCACCGCGGCGCCGTCCTCCAGCGGGAAGTCGAGGCTGTCGAAGACGCGCTTGGGAAGGATCGCCGGAAGCGTTGCCTCGCTGTCGCGCAGGCTGAAGTAGATGTAGTAGGGATAACGCGCGTTGAGGCCCGAGACCTCACCCTGCACGGAGACGTAG
>JGIcombinedJ21911_10000652_pt1 | contig 11474 bp, 7 predicted proteins | sample BarGraNGADG00211_FD_21911 | JGI IMG/M metagenome (IMG submission 21911)
TCCTACTGTGCATGCGGAGCTCCTCGACGACATCGATGCGCTCCATGAAGAGGTCGCGCCGAATTCTGACTGACCCCGAACGATTACTGCGCGTCAAGGCGTATCTCCGGTATGGGGATGGCCTTGCGAGAACGGGCCGACCCCCATGCACTCGACCTTCCTGACGGTACGCCGGGGGTGTTCTACGCCGGTCAGCGGGTGGTCGCCGTGGACGGGGGAGTCCAGCGCCCAGTACTACCGGTTGGCCAACGAGCTCGTGCGTGAGCGGTTGGGTGGTTTGCACTCGGCACGATGCCTGCTGGCCTCAGTGGACTTCGCGGACATCGAGACCCTGCAGGTGGCCGGGCGATGGGAAGAAGCTGGGCAGCTGCTTGCCGAGGCGGCCAAGGGCCTCGAGGCCGGCGGGGCGGATGTGCTGCTGCTGTGCACGAACACGATGCACAAGGTCGCCGACCAGGTACAGGCCGCCGTCAACATTCCGCTGCTGCACCTGGGTGACGTCACCGCGCAAGCGGTGACCAAGTCCGGGCTGAGCACCGTGGGGCTGCTCGGCACCGCGTTCACCATGGAGCAGGACTTCTACCGAGACCGGCTCGCCAGCCGCGGGCTCACCGTGCTCACCCCACCCGCGGCCGACCGGGCCGAGGTGCACCGCATCATCTACGACGAGCTGTGCCTCGGAGAGGTGCGGGATGAGTCCCGGCAGATCTATCGCAACATCATCACTGGTTTGGCAGAGGCCGGCGCCGAAGGCATCGTCCTTGGTTGTACCGAGATCGAGCTGTTGATCTCCGCTGCGGACAGCCCCGTTCCTGTTTTCCCCACTACCCGCTTGCACGTCGCAGCGGCCGTCGATTTTTCCCTGACCACACCCCCAAGCGGCTGACCCCGCAGGGGCGGTGCGTCCCGTAGCCAAGTGAGCACCCGCACGACGTCACCCCTCCGCGCCCTTGGCTGTCGCCGTAAAGCGATCGCTCTGCGGGACGCGGTACGCGATGGGCATCCGCTCGCCGGCGTCATGGCGGATGGCGTTAGGTCCTGCGATCGCGACCAGATGGCGTTGTGGGAGCTGTAGATCCGCTAGTCCAGGCGCCCTCCTCCAGGACTGCCACCGTCGCTCCGGCAGCGTGACCGCTTGGCTTCGGTCCTCGGGGAGGACTCGTTCCTCCTCGAGGACCAGGAGCGGGATAATCGTCCATGACCGATTCGATCTCTCCGATCCCGCCTCCGGGGAACCCCGGCGCTGACGGTCGCCGGATGAGACTCAACCTGCGCCTTCGCAAGCTCGTCGGCCCAGGGGCATCGGACTTCTACCGAGATGCTTGCACCCTCATGGACGATCCCCTTCGGCTCTCGTCTACCAGTCATCTTGTCGGGCACCTGATCCGAGAGATCGAGTCCTCTCTGCGGGACGTACTCCAACCGCTAGCGCTAGAGGCTGGGACGGTTGGGGTGATGTCCAAGAAGGACAAGGAAGGACAACACAAGTTCCAAATCAGGTCGATACTCAAGCTCCTCAACATCCAGTTTGAAGACGAAGTTGCTCAAAAGTGGCTGTCGCAAGCGGGGACGTATCACTCGAAGGCGCACCGAGAGTCCCTCGGTGCGCCGAGGCCACTTGAGGCGTCGGTGGCTGCTTTTTTCGACGACTTCGAAGGCATCCTCGACTACGTCTTGAACCGGATGGAGGCCAACTACTCCTGGGTATTCGTCAGGGTTGATGCGTTGGCAGCGAAATCCCCGGCAACCGACGCTGACGTCGGGCTCCTTCTCGGGTCGTTCCCCCAAGACGTAGTTGTTCTTGGACGCTTCTTCGAGAGAGCAAATGATCCTTCTTGGCTGCCCCTCATCCGCCAGCGTGGCATGTACAACGCCCCACCGGGGCCAGAGCTTCACCCTGACGAGGGCACAGTGAGTTTCCCACCGTGGCCCCAAACGCAGCTCTTCGTGAGGCTTGCTCGAGAACGTCCAGAGGAGGTTGCCGACATAGTCATCGGCATCCCCGAGACAGACAACATCTACGTCAATGCGGCGATCGTCGATGTGGCGAGGGCTCTTCCGATCGAGAAGGTCCCGGAGCTGCTTCCCAGGTTGATGCAGACGCTCAATGCCAATTACCGCATGGCGTTCCCCGTCCGACTCTGTGAACTTGTCGGCAAGCTTGCCGACGCAGCGCTTCACGATGCAGCCTTGGAGCTAGCCAAGGCGTTGCTCTCGTTCATCGAGCCGCCAGCTCCGGATGAAGACGACCCCAACACCGAACTGATGCGCTCGATACGTGAGCCGTTGCTCAGGGTTGACGAGCACCTCTACTGGGACATCCTTCAACGCCAGATGCCCCGCCTCGTCCAGGCGGTGTGTACGCCCGCCTTGGACATGCTCGCCGTACTCCTTGAAGAGGCGATCATCATGTCGTCCTCCGACGAGATGATCACAGGCCACATCGACTACTCCTACAACTGGTGCCGGGAGGTTGCTCCGGAAGGGCTTACGCACGATCTCGGCATCAAGACTCACCTCATGTCGGCGCTCCGTGATGGAACCATCGCCTATGTGGAGCGAACACCAGGCGACCTGCAGGCTCTCGTTGAGAGCCTCGAGGCTCGGCAGTGGTCGATCTTTCGACGGCTCGCCTTCAACGTGCTCCGGGTCCACGGAGCGCTCGACATCACACTTGTCGAGGAGCGCCTGGTTGATCCGGAACTCTTCGCCGACTACCAGCTCCACCCGGAGTATGAGCGGCTTCTCGCCGCACACTTTGCCGGCCTAACTGTCGAGGGACAGCTCGCCATCCTTGCGCTCATCGAGCAGGAACCTGACACCGAGCGGTACGCAGGGTGGATCCGCAGTAGCCACGGACGGGAACCCACAGACGACGAGACGACAGAGTTCGTCGAGATGACCATTCTCGGGAGGATCACCCCAATTGCCGATCAGCTCCCGGAACCATGGAGGGCTCGGTACGCGCAGTACCTCGAGGTTCACGGGCCTCACTCAAGTCGTGTGCTCCCAACGAGCGGCGGGTTCGTCGGTCCCCGAAGCCCGACAACCACCGAGGAGCTTGCTGGCCTCAACGTCGATGAACTCATCGACTACCTCGCCAGCTTTGAGCCGTCTGGTGGCTTCCAAGACCCGTCCAAAGAGGGTCTGGCATCAACGCTCATCGACATCGTCGCTGCTGACCCAAATCGGTACCTTCCGTTCGCCGAGCGGTTCGCTGCCCTCGACATCGAGTACGTGAACGGCATCATCAACGGGCTCAATCGAGCTGTTAGCGAAGGCAAAGACGCTGATTGGGACAGTGCGCTGTGCCTCTCCGAGGCGATAGTTCACCGACCCACCACGAATCCCCAGGAGGACGGGGACGATCGGTGGAGGTGGACTCGACTTGAGGTGGTGCGCCTTCTCTCGACCGGGTTCCGGTCCGCCAAGCCTCTCCAACCTGAGCATGGCGAGAGGGCTCTCGCCATCATTGAGACCGTCACGAACGATCCGAACCCAACTCCCGCTGACGAGGAGAAGTACGGCCCGCCGAACATGAGTCCTGAGGACCTCTCCCTCAACAGCGTGCGAAGCCGAGCCCTCGAAGCGGTCATCGAGTACGGCGTGTGGAAGTACCAACGTGATCCCGATTCGTCCTTCGAGGACGTTATCGCCATCGTTGACCGGCATCTCGATCCGATCACGGACCCGTCGGTTGCCGTTCGGTCCGTGATCGGGGGGAACTTCAGCAACCTCGTCGCCTTCGACCGATCATGGGCGAAGGGAGCAGCGGAGCGAATCTTCCCCGCCCATGAGGAGCTTCGACACCTCTGGAGTGCTGCCTGGGATAGTTACCTTTGGCGGGGACTCCAGAACAAGCCAACGTGGCTCGCACTGCGTGACCAGTATGCGTTGGCGGTCCGTCGAGTTGAGCCTGGCAACGATGAGCGACGCCAGCGTGGACGGGATCAGGCGTTGGGCAACCATCTCGTGAGTCTCTACTGGTCGGGCGAGATCGACCTTGAGGATGGATTGCTTGCCGACCTGCTTACGGTCGCTGACGAAGAACTCCGGCGCTCGCTGCTCGAGGCGGTCGGTCGTGGTCTCGTTCCTGACGGACCACCACTTGAGGACCCGGTACTCCAGAGACTCCTCGCACTGTGGAACAGCCGAGTCGCCGCCGTTCGCTCCCACCCGTCGAGTGAACTCTCGGCGTTTGGTTGGTGGTTCTGTTCCAACCAGATTCCGACAGATGTGCGCCTTCAAGGATTGCGTGACGCCCTTGCCCTGTCGGGTCACGCCGAGCCTGCGCACCAAGTCGTCGAGCGCCTCGCAAACCTTAGTTCCGAGCATCCTCGAGAGGCTGCCGAAGTCCTCGGTGCTATGGCCGAGAGTGAAGACGAAGGTTGGCGCTTCACGCTCTGGGACGAGAGCGCAACGCAGGTCATCAAGACGGGAGTTGCCAGTGGCGACCCCGAAGCCGCACGACTTGCCCGCGAAGCGGCGAGTCGTGCGGCTGTACGTGGGCACGCACAGTGGCTTAAGTTCCTGGAGACCCCGTAGCGCTCAGCTGTTCATCGCCGATGATGGTCCGGAGCCGCACAGCGTCAAGGCGGTCCGAGCCGCCACCCAGTTCCGGTTCTCCCGGAAACAGGAACGGCGTACGGGCACGCACGGAGGCCGTTCCGACCCGGCACAAAGATGCTTTTCGTCGTTCCGCAGCGGGATCGGTGACCGGTCACCGATCGGCATACGACAACTCGGTCAACTTGTGGACCACTCCGCCCGGGGCGGCTGCCTCGCTCGGCGGTCATGAGCTTCGATGACGTCAGCAATGAGAAGGGGTGAGCCTCAAGTGGGGGCTCCACCGCTGCCAGGGCGAGCAACACTGTGATCGTGACAAGATTTGAAGCTGCTGACCAACTGCGGTGGGACCTGTCCCCGTCCGGACTCAGCATCCGGCGCCGGGCAGCGGCCGGAACCAGAGTGCGCCGTCGATCAGCGTGAATAAGCCGTCAGTGTTCCTCGAAGCGGCCGAGAGCTTGCCCGCGGGCGCCGGGATCCGCAACCAGTCTCGCCCTTCTTGGATCCACATGGTCGGACCGTCGGCGGACTGGGTCGCCAGCACCATCGACTTCCCGATCGGTGTGTCGGCCAGGTACACGACCGGGTGGTCGGGATCGAGCCTGGTGTCCGGCATCGGCATGCTCGGGCCCACATCCGAGTCGAAATCGTAGACAACCGGGCGCAGGTTGCGGTAGCCGGCGACCCACCAGCCGACCTCCCAGGAGGCGACGTCGGTGAGCCCATCTGGGGTCGGCGTCAACGGCCAACGCGTCCAGCGACCGTTGTTGGGCTCGCTGCCGATGTCATCGATCGTCCACAGCTGAGGCGAAGCATCGGGTCTGCCCGGTTGGTCGGAGATGGCACCGGCCACAATCAGCTCACTCTCGGTCGACCCGGTCAGCACCGACCGCGACGAGGGATTCGCGAACAGGTACAAGGTGTGCCCACGGTCCATCGGGTCCAAGTGCCCGGAGTCAGAGTCCTGCCAAGCGTGCAGTTCCCAACGGCCATCCGCCAAGACCGCGCCCAGGGTGCGGAAGTCCCCCTCACCGTCCATCAACGCCGAAGACCACACCGGTTTGCTGCCCCGTGCGTCCCGCGGCTGTTCGACCTCCTCCGTGAAGTATTCGTCAACGAACTGCATCGTGGCAGGCACTGCGCGTGCGGGATCCACGTCCTCGGTCACGACGATGCCGATATCGCCGTCAACGACCGCACTGAGACCGTTGTGCAAGCGGTTCGGGAGCTCTCCCGTGAAGGCGCGAGCTACGCCGTGGCTGACCTCGGCAAGCAACGGCCGGCCACCGCTGCTCATCCCTGCAGCCAGTTCCTTCGGCCTGCAGTACTGGTGCGAGATGCTACGAACAGTCCCGTCGATTGCCACCTTCTGCCAACCGGTGCCACGAGAATCACTCCCCTGCACCTGCGGTGTCGTCCCCGCCCGGATCGTGCCTGACGACACGGGTATGGAGGTCACCGGCTCTTGGGGTTCCGAAGGAACTTGCGACGGGGCGCAACTGGTGAGTAAGGCGGCTAGGACGATTAAGGGGACTCCAGCGGCGCGAAGATGGAACGGAACTGACATGTACACGACTACATCCTCGATCAGCGGACGTCGCGACACCCGCAGATCGATGCATTCTTTGCATGACTGTGACTCTGACTACTGCTCGTGCCAATTCAGACATGCTTGTGGTCGATGACAGATGGCCTGCTGACCGAGCCGCGAGACGATCCAGCAGCCGTCGAGCGCGCCTGGCGTCATGTCACAATCCTCCACCCGCCACTCAATGACTCACCGCAGGTGGAACGGTCTTCGGGGCAGTTCGGAGCCTCTGAAGGCCTACCGCAGATGGCCATCCGAGTTTCGCAAGCGGATCCCGCTACGGGCACCGGGACTTGGCGCAGATGGGTCCGCTCCTCGTTCGCTTGCGGGACGGTTAGGGTGCGCGATAACGCCGAACTTGGACGTGAGAGCGCTGTCATGAGCCTGCGGCTGACTTTGAACTTTGAAGACGACTGCGCTCCGGCCCCAGCGACCGTGATCTCGAGGACGGACTCTCCGCGCCAGAATCTGATACGTGGGCCGTCAGCCCGTGGTTGCCAAGGTGGATGGTGGTCGTCCCACGCTCGATTAGCTCGTGTGCGGCGTGGGACGTGATCGACGGGTCCACGGGCCGCCGGCTCACCCCTTCGAATTCGCGGCGGGCTAGGCAGGCTGGGACGTATTCGGCTACACGCTGGTGAGGTTCAAGGCGATCTCGACACCGTGACCGGCGAATCTTTCCTGCCGGTTCCACGGCGAGTCGGCACCGTAGAAGCCGGAGAAGACATCGAGCGGTTCATCACCGCGCGTGCGCAGGATATGGCTGATGGCGCCCATGAGGGCCTGAGCGGCGGCGCTGAAGGAGGCCAGGGCCGGCTGAGCCGTCGCGACCATGGCGGCCACCGCCAGCCCGTCGTAGAGTCTCGAAGTCTGCATAGTCCTGTCGATCTCAGCGAGGGTTTCCCCGAAATCCCGCGTGGCCTTATGTGACTCCCAGATTTGCACGGTGAGGCCGATACCACCAAGTATCTTTCGGGGGGGAAAAATGAGCAGGCCGTCGCCCAGGAACCGGCTCGTCTCCTTCGATCGAAGCTTAAGCACGACCGGAGGCGTCCCCGCGGGCGGGTTCATCACGATTGGATCGATTTCGGAGATGTGCCACGCCCAGGACAGCAAATAGACCGTCGACTTCCGGTCGAACACCCGCTTCAAGAAGCCCTGCGCGTCCTTGCCTAGGGTCAGCGATTCAAGCATGATGCCGCGGGCCTGCGCCGATTGCCTGTAGACGTACAGTTCGGGGTGTAGTGCTTCTACCTGGTCCTCGGCTAAGCCCAAAACGTTGAGATGGTCCCTGCCGGCGAGCTGGGCACGGATCTCTGGGGACACGTCGGCCGACAGCTCAAGTGCGAGGCCACCGGGCACATTGAAGAGAGCAACCATGTCAACCTTCCCAGCCAGAATCAGAGGACCGCCGCGAGGTTACCCTCGATGTCCAGACAATAGATCGCGTAGGTGCAAGCCATCTTGGCAAACAGGGCGGCGCCAGCGCCAGCGGTTGGCGGCGGCTGCCAGCTCTGGTAATTCGTGAGGGCGTCGGAAAGACATTCTTCGAGTGCCGTCTTACTGACTTGCAGGTCGTTGCCTTGCAACAGTGGGAGGAGACCATCGCAAAGGGCGTCGATCATGGGGTTTGGGTATAGGCCGGGAATCGCTAGTTGGTCCCCCCAACCGAGGTAGGCAGCGACGTGGCCGTTCGCCGTCGATGTGGCGCCCAGCCCGTTCAAGGAGTGGCAGGCGACCGCCACGACGATCGCCGAACTCGGCAGCAAGTGGATATTGGTGATGTCTACCAGCGAGCTGCCGTTGGCGATCAATCCCGATGAATTCCCGTGCCCGAAGTAGAAGAGATGGCGGTGGCCATTGCGCAGTTCGGCGTCGATGTTTGTACGGGTGGCATTCGCTGACCCAGCGAGGTCCACGGTCGTCCATGTCGGGATGCTATGTGCGTTGTATTGCACCCATCGCCACAGGCGGCCACCGATAGCGCTACACACTTGGGCTGCTTGATCATCGGCGGGCCGGACGAAGAGGAGGTCAGCCATCCCTGTCCCCACGCCATCGCGAGATGTCGGACTCGAAGTGGCTCAAAACGTACTCAAGGGACATGCTCCCCATCGCATGGTCGCGCAGCGTCATATTGCCGTACAGCGTCGCCATCATCTCGCTGCCGTGCAGCGCGACCGCGAACATTTGATAGAGAGTCCTTCCACGCGGCGTGGTGGGCAACTGGAGGGCGGCCGCTACATTACGCGGGGTCATGGCGCTGCCGTCGATCATCATGAGGACCGGGGTCTCCGGGCGAGGGTGAAGGGATGCCCATTCCTGGGCCGTCTTGCGGATGAGGTTCTCCTCCTGCGGATCCAAGGTTGGAAACTCCATCTCTCCATATTGCCTCAGTAGGCCAAGGTTGCCTAGGGGGGCGACTGAGTCTCCATTCGAGTTGTCAGCGCCTGACAGCGCAGGTGGATCGGAGCTGATACTGCAGCGTTGCCAGCTCTGCGGTTGATCGGAGGCGTGCGTGGGCTCAAAGTCCCGGTCGCGTACCTTGGACATCTCAACGAGGTCGATAAGTGGCTGGCACTGTGTCAGCCACACTTCTGACCGATGTCCTCCATACCAGTTTGATGACCCATGGCGCGGACCTGCTGCCCGTCATCGCAGAGCTAGTACCTGCGTCCACGCCGATCGCACGTAGCGAGGTCCACTGGGGCAGCCCTGACGTCTCCAATTCACCCAACCAGCCAGTGCCGGCCACCTGCACGATTGACATGGGCCTGTACGGGAGGCCGATGAACCCGCCACGTAGCGAGGGCAGCTACGCCGAACACCCGCCGGATGGGCCCTTGACACCCGCGAGCGCCGGCGAGGTGATCACGCGTCCTCGAGACCGTCGCTTTGGACAGTGGATTCGTGGACCCAGAGCCGGGGCTCGCGGTGATCCAGAGCCATCTTCATCGACAGCTGACGGGCGAAGCCAACAGCCAACGGCCAGCGACGGAAGCAGGGGATGGTAATCAACAGCCCTGTCACAAACCCTACGGGGAGCCCGATACGGTCAACTAGAGTCCGCCTGCCTGATCACGGGACAAACGGTGAAACCGCCAGCTTGATGAGCGTCTCTTTGTCGTCTACCAGGCAGCACGTCTCGATCGGATCGAGGACCGTCGTCCCTCTGCCGCGATGATGCGCGCGACGGTTCCAATCCACCGCCAGACGGCTCGATCTGGCCGGGCCGCAGCCCTAGTGCTGCTGGCCTAGACGGTGCTAACGGATCTACGGTATGACGGGCAAATCGATCGAGGCTGTCGTCCTCGGTCAGTCGCCGGGTCCGTTATCTTCACACCCTGCTGCGCGTTGGTGACCAGCTTTGTAGCAGATGATGTTCGAGTCCGGCGGCTGCCCTCGAAGCACGACATAGAAGCACTTGCATAGCGTTGCACGCAAACATGGAGCCAACATGGGTAGGAGGGTCTATGGCCACTGCCATTGGCAGACTCATTGACGACTATCGCGGCAGAGCACTGGCTGCGTTCCTGGCAAGGCCCCGAGAAGTCGCCGCTTAGGATGATGGAACCAAGTGCCGACGACCCCGGTTCTCGGGCAGCAATTCTGCAGTTGCCGTCATGGCTATGGGGCGGCGACCTGCAGAGTTTTGCCGCGGCAGCGGGTTGGATCATCGACCAATCAGTGGATGGTTCTAGTTGGCGAGTGCGGCTGGTGGAACGCACACTGATAACACGTAAACGCCTTCGTACGACCACGTTGGCAACCCCGATCAACGCCGATGACCCTGTCGCCTACTTGCGCCTTCGACGACTTGCCCCGAACGCGCACTTAGTTCCACCAATCGACTTAGAGGTACTGGCGGCCGAGCACCAACGAATGGCGACTCTGCACAACAACGTCGGCGCATGGCTGTCATCGGTTGTGCTCTCAATTCTCACGGCGCCCTATGACGATCTCGAGAAGGTCCTCAGGGACGTGCTGGTACATAGGCTGCATCCGACATTGTCTAACGCGGCAGTCCAACTTATCGAGCTCGATACCCAGGTCAGTTTCCGTGTCGCAGCGCTACGAGCGCTCCTGTATGTCAGTGAGAGCCAGGCCAACGCCATTTCGAAACCTTCCGAGTCTGAGTCGCTCACGTTTGAGTCGGCAGAGGGGCTGACCGGGGATCTGAGCGTCGGGCTGTCGGCGTACCTCAGCCCGCTCTTCCTGTCCTGCGCGCCCTGGGTGTGGGGCGTTTCTGTTGCCCGCCCAGGTGGTGTCATCGTCCTTACGTTTGGCGAGGCGATCATCGGCCGACGTGGCGAGGCTTCAGAGCCGCTGCAACTTTTCTCTCCTAATAGCGATCGTCACTTCGCACCCCCACGTCCCGATCTCACCCCTGAGCAACTACGGGCCGCGGTTCGTTGGTGGGCCGATCAACTCGACCTGTTGCTGACCGAGACCTTCGATCCCGCTAACTACATGGTCGAGGGTGAGTTTCAGACGACGCGCGCCTACGAACGCCACCTCGGCATTGAGCAGCTGTTTCGTACGGTGCAATCGCTGTCAATTCACGACCGCGACCCGATTGCACGGCGTGCGCTGCTGTTCGACGCCCTTGACACCTTGCAGGGAGTGGGCAGAACCTCATTCGATACGCGATGCCGGCTGAAGCATGCCGAAGCGACCCTGCAGCAACTGGAAGCCGATCTACCCTCGGACGTAGCGCCTGTGCTGCTATCCCGCGCTAGAGCGGGTGTCGCTGCCCTCCGTGAGCTTCAACAGGGATTTTTTCTCAAGAGCCGTCTTACCTCCGATGGCCTACGACTCCCAGACAGGAAGGGAGAGCGGGTAGTACCTTTGGCCGAAGCCGCAGCGAGTTGGCTCCGCATGCTGCGCAATGCCGGCCACGGATTTAGCAGTGCGAAAGGCCAGGGGAAGCGAGACGCGGTCCTACTTGTGTCCCACAACGGGCGAGTCCCCCACGACCTTCCTGACCTTGCCTACCTCTACCTGCTTGACCTTCTCGCGCATCCAGTCGGACTGCGCCGATCGAAAGACTAGCCCAAACTCATATGACCCTATGTTAGACCGTGTTACACGCCCGGAGGACGGCAGACCTCCGGAATGGCGGACGCAGAACATGCGGCTCTCTCGACGCGTGCCGGGCCAATTCCGTCCCGAAAGCCGAACGTCATACGAGAACGTCGCTGGTCAAGGCATGGGCGCCGGAGGTGGTGTCCGTAAGCCCTGTCCGGTGACGATTCCCGCTCGCGTCCGTCATACGGCACAGCCAGAGGGGGCCCAATGGGTCAGCTGGCGGCCTTTCCTG
>JGIcombinedJ21911_10000654_pt1 | contig 11447 bp, 8 predicted proteins | sample BarGraNGADG00211_FD_21911 | JGI IMG/M metagenome (IMG submission 21911)
CCCGGTGGTCCCGCTTCCGCCGATCCGTTCCGAGCCGCCATCGCCCGGGACGAGCTGGGCCGGCTCGTGACGCGCCTGAGCCGTGAGCAGCAGCTCGTCATCGCGCTCCGGTTCTGGGGCGACTACTCGCTCCAGGAGATCGCGGACCGGCTCGAGGTGCCGCTGGGCACGGTCAAGTCGCGACTGCACAACGCAATCGAAGCTCTTCGCGAAGAGCACGAGTCCCAGGCGAATGGTCGGGAACGATGAGAGAACCGCCGCTCAGCCACGACGAGATCGAACGGCGCCTGGGCGCCATGGCGACGCCTCCGCCGCCGGTGCCGGGCTCCCTCTACGGCTACGTTCGCGAACTTCCGAAGGAATACCCGATGTCAACTTCCCGCTTCCGGCCGAGCTTGTGGCGCCCTCGCCACCGACTGATCACGGCCGCGGGCGCAATTGCCGCGGTGCTTGTGATCGCGCTCGGTGGCAGCCTCCTGATGCAGGCCAAGAAGAGTCCGCCCGCTGGGCTCCCGTTCGGTTCCGCAAGCGCGACACCGACGGGAACGCCGGCACCCACGCCGTCGGCTTCGGTAGCCAAGACGACGGTGGTCTGGTTCATCGGTCTCGGCGCGGGCAGCCAGCCCAACCAGCTCAAGGTCGAAACGGACTTTGTCAACCGCTACAACGCCACCAACCACGACGGTATCGACCTTCAGATGCAGATCATCTCGAACGGGTCGGGAACCCTGAAGGAGCAGATCGACTCGGGCAAAGGCCCCGATCTCTTCGGGCCGGTGGGCATTCAGGGCCGCGCCGGGCTCGAGCAGTACGTGCTCGGCTTGAACGACCTGATCGCCGAGAATCACACCGACCTCAGCGCCTATCCTCCGGCGCTGCTCGCCACGTTCAAGAACGCCGCGGGCCAGTACGAAGGGCTGCCGTACGACGAATACCCGGCATTCATCTTCTACAACAAGGACCTCTTCAAGGCTGCGGGGCTGCCGGATCTACCGACCCAGGTTGGCCAGAAGTACATGGGCCAGGACTGGACGTGGGACGAGCTGGCGACGATCGCCAAGCAGCTGACAGTCGACGTGAATTACCGGAAGTCGACCGACGCCGGCTTCAGCCCTTCGCAGATTCGAACCTACGGCTTCGACGCGCAGTGGGTCAACGACCTCCGACGGTTTGCGACACCATGGGGTGCGGGTTCCTACGTCGCCGCGGACGGCAAGACCGCCCAGATCCCGCCGGTCTGGGAGCAGGCGTGGAAGTGGTACTACGACGCCATGTGGACATCCCACTTTGCGCCGACCGACGCCCAGCGTTCGGCCGCCGACATGGGCAACGGCACGACCGTCGCCACTGGACGAGTGGCCATGGAGCTGACGTGGGCCTGGGCGATCAGCTCATTCGGCGCCAGCACCGACAGCGGCCGGCCCGCCTCGAAATACGCGCACTGGGACATGGGCATCCTGCCGTCCAACGACGGGGTGACGACCGACCCGATCGACACGGACTCCTTCTTCATCGGCAATTACTCCAAGAATCCCGACGCGGCCTACAAGGCCATGCTCGCGATCATGGCAGACCCGAGCCTGATGGCCGTATACGGCGGCCTGCCGGTCGACCCGTCTCTGCAAGCCGTCTATTTCGAGGCCGCCCAAGCCGCCGTCGACGCCCAATTCGTGGACAACCCGGTCACGTGGTCCGTGCTGACCGAGATGGCCAAATACGCCGCCTCGCCAACCCACCAGGACCCGTTCCCCAACTACGTCAAGGGCAGCACCGATGACCAGGCGTTCTACACGGAGCTGCAGAGCAAGGGCGGTCTCAACCTCGACACCGAGATCGCCAGGTTCAAGGCGACGCTCCAGGCCGACTTCGACGCAGCGCCAACGCCGTCCTGACGATGCGAAGCTAGTCGGACGGGCCGGCTCGCCGAAACCGGGCTGAGCCGCGTGGTCTGCTTCCCGACACGCTGGTCGCCCACGCTCGAAGCCCAGTCCGCGCTCGCGGAGGACTGCCGAGCCGCGGGGATCGCCCTGGCGGCCCCCGCGCGGTAGCCGAGATCGCGGCTGGTCGGGCAGGTGCGGCGCTCGCGGGCCCCGGATGGAGGCCACGTCCAAGGGCCGGGCCGGATATCATCCGCCTTTGACCGCGCCACCAGCGCACCAACATTCCGTTCTCCTCAAGTCGGGTTTGGGGAGCATGACGAACTCGAACTCGCGTACGGTCGGGCTGAAACCCTGCCCTGGCAACGACGCGACCCCAGGAGGCTCGACCGATGGATCAGCAGTGGGAATGCCTCGACGGTAACGAGGCGGCGGCCCGCGTCGCGTACGCGGTGAGTGAAGTCGTTTCGATCTTCCCGATCACCCCGGCCTCGCCCATGGCGGAGCACGCCGACGACTGGGCGGCAGCGGGTCGGCCGAACCTGTGGGGCAAGGTTCCCGACGTGGTCGAGATGCAGTCCGAGGGTGGTGCGGCGGGTGCGATGCACGGCGCCCTCCAGATGGGAGCGCTGGCGACGACGTTCACGGCGTCCCAGGGACTCCTGCTCATGATCCCGAACATGTTCAAGATCGCCGGCGAGCTGACACCGGCGGTCATCCATGTCGCGGCCCGAACGCTCGCCACCCATGCGCTCTCGATCTTCGGCGACCACAGCGACGTGATGCACGCCCGCGCCACGGGTTGGGCGATGCTGGCGGCCGGCTCCGTCCAGGAGGCGCACGACTTCGCGCTGGTGTCGCACGCGGCCACGCTCCGCGCGCGCGTCCCGTTCGTCCACTTCTTCGACGGCTTCCGGACCTCGCACGAGGTAAACAAGATCGTCGTCCTCGAGGACGACGACATTCGCGCCCTCATTCGCGAAGACGACATCCTCGCCTTCCGCGACCGCGGCCTCACGCCCGACTCTCCGGTCGTGCGGGGTACCGCGCAGAACCCCGACGTGTTCTTCCAGGCCCGCGAGGCGGCGAACCCCTACTACCTCGCCGTGCCGGGGATCGTTCAGGACGTCATGAACGAGCTGGCGGAGCGGACCGGTCGCCGCTACGGGCTGGTCGACTACCATGGCGCCCCCGACGCGGAGCGCGTCGTCATGGTGATGGGTTCGGCCGCCGGCGCGGTGGAAGAGACCGTCGACGCGCTCGTCGCGGCCGGCGAGAAGGTCGGCGTGCTGAAGGTGCGGCTGTTCCAGCCGTTCCCGACCGAAGAGCTCACCGCCGCGCTGCCCTCGACGGTCCGCGCGATCGCAGTTCTCGATCGGACCAAGGAGCCGGGCGCCGTCGGTGAGCCGCTATACCTCGAAGTGGTAGCCGCCATCTCGGAGAAGATGGACAGCGACGAGCCGCCGTTCGCAACGGTGCCGCGGATCATCGGCGGCCGCTACGGCCTCTCGTCCAAGGAAGTAACGCCGTCGATGATTAAGCCGATCTTCGATGAGCTCGCCGCCGAGCGGCCCAAGAAGCACTTCACGATCGGCATCTACGACGATGTCACGCACCTGAGCCTGCCGATCGACACCGAATTCCACCACGCCCGCCCGGCCGGCGAGGTCCAGGCGATGTTCTTCGGGCTCGGCTCGGACGGCACCGTCGGCGCGAACAAGTCTTCGGTCAAGATCATCGGTGAGGGCACCGATCTGTTCGCCCAGGGCTACTTCGTGTACGACTCCAAGAAGTCGGGGTCGGTCACCGTGTCCCACCTGCGGTTCGGTCCCGAGCCTATCCGCTCGGCCTATCTCGTCGAGGGCGCGGACTTCGTCGCCTGCCATCAATTCGGCCTGCTCGAGCGGACCAAGATCGTTGAGTACGCCAAGCACGGAGCCACGCTCCTGCTCAACTCGCCGTACGGGCCGGACGAGGTCTGGGATCAGCTGCCCCGAAACGTCCAGCAGCAGCTCGTCGACAAGGCCATCGACCTGTGGGTCATCGACGCGTTCGCGGTCGCCGAAGAAGTCGGAATGGGCAACCGGATCAACACGGTCATGCAGCCCTGCTTCTTCCACCTCGCCGGAGTGCTGCCCCCGGCCGACGCCATCGCCCGCATCAAGGGTTTCGTGGAGAAGACGTACGCCAAGCGTGGCCAGGCGGTCGTCGACCGAAACTTCGCGGCCATCGACCTGTCGATCGGCCGGCTCGGTCATGTAACGCTCGGCAAGGCCACCAGCAACCGCTCGCTCATGTTCGCGGTGCCCGACGACGCGCCCGACTTCGTCAAGCAGGTCACCGCAGTGCTGATGGCCGGCGACGGCGACCAGCTGCCGGTGAGCGCATTCCCGGTCGACGGGACGTTCCCCACGGGCACGACGAAATACGAGAAGCGGGCCATCGCCCAGACGATCCCGATCTGGGATCCCTCGATCTGCATCGATTGCGGCAAATGCGCGATGGTTTGCCCGCACGCCACCATCCGGATGAAGGTCTTCCCGACTTCGGCGGTCGAAGGCGCCCCGGCCGGCTTCGTGACCAAGGAGTTCCGCTCGCGGGAGCTGCCCGACCATCTGCTGACCATCCAGGTCGCCCCCGACGACTGCACCGGCTGCGGCATCTGCGTCGACGTCTGCCCGGCCAAGAGCAAGACCGAGGCGCGCCACAAGTCGATCAACATGGAGCCCGTGGCGGACCATGCCGACGTGGAACGACGGCGTTGGGACTTCTTCCAGTCGATCCCGCCTCTCGACCGAAACCTGCTGCCACACGACACCGTCAAGGGATCCCAGGTTCTGGAGCCGCTGTTCGAGTTTTCCGGCGCATGTGCCGGCTGCGGCGAGACGCCGTACCTGCGCCTCATCAGCCAGCTCTTCGGCGACCGGATGATCGTGGCCAACGCCACCGGCTGCTCGTCGATCTACGGCGCCAACCTGCCGACCACACCGTGGACCGTGAATGCTGCGGGCCGCGGGCCGGCCTGGAACAACTCCCTGTTCGAGGACAACGCCGAGTTCGGACTGGGCATGCGCCTCGCCCTCGACGCGCAGTCCGACCATGCCCGCCAGCTCGTGACTCGCCTCGCCCCGGTGCTCGGTGAGGAGCTCGTGCGCGGGCTCCTCGACAGCGCCCAAGGCACCGAAGCGGAGATCGAGTTCCAGCGTGGCCGCGTCGCGCAGCTCCGCGAGAAGCTCGCAGGCATGGACGGCGCGCAGGGCGACGACGCCCGGCGCCTGCTCGCGCTCGCCGGCGATCTCGTCCGCCAGGGAATCTGGATCATCGGCGGCGACGGCTGGGCCTACGACATCGGCTTCGGCGGCCTCGACCACGTCCTGAGCTCCGGCCGAAACGTCAACATCCTCGTCCTCGACACCGAGGTCTACTCGAACACCGGCGGCCAGGCTTCCAAGTCCACCCCGCGCGGCGCCGTGGCGAAGTTCGCGGCCGCCGGGAAGGCCACTGGAAAGAAGGACCTCGGCGCCATCGCCCGCGCCTACGGCAACGTCTACGTCGCCCAGATCGCGATGGGAGCCAACGACCTGCACACCACCAAGGCGCTCCTCGAAGCGGACGCCTGGCCGGGGACTTCGCTCGTGATCGCCTACAGCACGTGCATCGCCCACGGCATCGACATGAGCAAGTCGATGTCCCACCAGAAGGACGCCGTGAAGAGCGGCTACTGGCCGCTGTACCGGTTCCAGCCCAGCGAGATCGAAGGCGGACAGCCGTTCAAGCTCGACTCGAACGCGCCGTCGATCCCGGTCAAGGACTTCGTGGCGACGGAGACGCGCTTCGCGATCCTCCAGCGCACGAACCCCGAGCGGGCGACGGAGCTGGCAGCACTGGCTCAGGCGGACGCGAACGAACGCTGGCGCTACTACGAACAGCTGGCGGGTATCCACCGCAGCATCCCGCACATCGATGAGCCTCGGCTGGACGCGGTGACCGTGGAGGATCAGGCGTGAGCATCGATCTTCGCACCAGTTATCTCGGTCTCGACCTGCGCTCTCCGATCGTGGCTTCGGCATCCCCCGCGACCGGCGAGCCCGACACGGCCCGGCTGCTCGACGAGGCCGGCGTCGGGGCGATCGTGTTGCCGTCGCTGTTCGAGGAAGAAATCCTCAACGACGAGATCCAGCTCAACCGCTCTCTCGAAGCCGGCTCCGGCCAGTTCGCGGAGGCTCTCGAGTACTTCCCGACGATCGATTCGTTCGCCAGCGTCGGGGAGCGCTATCTCGCCCGTCTCGGGCAGATCAAGGCGCAGTCGACGGTGCCGGTTATCGCCAGTCTCAACGCCACGACCAGCGGCGGTTGGGTCCGCTACGCGCATCTCATGCAGGACGCCGGCGCCGATGCGCTCGAGCTCAACCTCTATCGCGTAGCCGCCGACCCGCGTCGGACCGCAGCGGACATGGACGCCGCGGATCTCGACCTGATCGCCGAGGTTCGGGGCTCGATAACCATCCCGCTGGCCGTCAAGCTCAGCCCGTACTACTCGGCGCTCGCGAACTTCGCCGGCGAGGCCGTCGGCCGCGGCGCGGATGGACTGGTCCTGTTCAACCGCTTCTACCAGCCCGACCTCGACCTCGAGACCCTCGACGTCGTCGCTCGCGTGGAGCTGAGCCGGCCCGCGGAACTGCGACTTCCACTTCGCTGGATAGCGATCCTGCGGCCGCAACTCGGCCCGAACGTTTCGCTGGCAGCCAGCTCTGGCGTGCATTCGGGCACGGACGTCGTCAAGCAGCTCATCGTCGGCGCCGACGTGGCGATGATGACTTCGGCGCTGCTGCGCCATGGGCCGGGTCGCGTCCGGTCCGTCGAAGCCGAGTTGGCGGCCTGGATGACCGACCACGAGTACGAGTCGGTGGCCCAGCTTCGAGGCAGCGCGAGCCAGGCGACAGCCGAAGATCCGTCGGCCTTCGAGCGGGCCAACTACATGAAGACACTCCAGTCGTGGACGGCCCCGGCCGACCTGGCTCCAAGCGTCTCCTAATCCTTCTGGTCGCCAGGCGAGTTCCGCAGCGCTGTGCTCCTTGTCCGCGTCGACGAAGACGAGATCGAAAGGCTCGCCGCGCTCCTCGACTAGTGTCGCCAGCGAATCGACGGCCGAGCCGACGCGCACTTCTGCGATCGAGTCGAGCCCAGCCCGCCGCAGATTCGCCCTGGCAACCTCGGCGTGGCGAGGGTTCAGCTCCAGGCTGATGAGCCGACCATCGGGCGGAAGTGCCCGGCCGAGCCAGATCGTGCTGTAGCCGGCCAGCGTCCCGATCTCGAGGATCCGCTTCGCGCCCTGGATCTACGCGACGAGGTAGAGGAACTTGCCCTGCGTCGGCGAGACCTGGATCTGGGGCATGCGGGCATCCAGGCCGGCCTGAACTGCGGCATCCAGGATCGCGTCGGATGGCACGAGCACTCGCTCAGGTACTCGTCCACATGAGTCGGGAGGTCGTCGGCCATGCGTCGGACACTAGCGCCTCAGGCGACGCCGGCCACCTTCTTGGTAGCGGCTGCTTCGGCCTGCAGGACGGCCAGGTCCATCGGTCGACTCGGAGAAGCCCGCGCGCCGACTCGCCGGCCGTTCTGGCTAGTTCGCCAAGGCGCCCGCGACCCCGCCGATGCTTTCGGTGATGACCGCCGCGGCCTCGCGAATCCCCGCTATCAGATCGAGGACGCGGCTGGGCGGGATTCGGTTGCCGGATGCCCGGATTTCCAGGGCGGCAACGACGGAGCCGCGCGAGTCGAACACGGGCACTGCGACCGCGTTCACGGCTAACTTGTGTTCGCCAAAAGAGGTCGCAAAGCCGCGCGTGCGAACCCTATCCCGGCGGCGCCCGCAATCGACCTGGTGCCGGAGGCTGTGTTGAGACGTTGGCTCGCGTCCACGGCAGAAGACCTCGGGCTGGATGGCGGGCGGACATAGGCGTCTGCCTTTGCAGCGTAGGCACCTGAAAAGCGGCAGTCGAGGATGGAAACCCCGCATCCGCCTATCGCCGGCGCCCGGGTGGGACCGATCAGGTAGATCTCGCTTCTGGTCGCACGGGCGCGGTGCAAGACGCCTCGCTCTTGCCCAGGGCCCGAGCCCGAGCCTGACGAGCGAATCCGCCACGCGGAGGGATCGACCACGCGACCGAGGAAGGGCGAAGGCGATCCTCAAGCTCCTGGGGATCGAGCCCGGGCACAGGCTCCACCGCGAACAGATCGTCGATCTGGTCTGGCCGGACCTGCCGCCCGAACACGCGATCGACCAACTCTGCAAAACCACCCAGGGAGAAGCGGCCTGACCAGTCGCGAAGTCAAGTGCGCGTCCGCAGGAGTTCGGGCGCGCCACGAACCCACTGCTCGAGCGTGGCCGGGACGCACCGGAACCGCTCAGTGGCGTTGGCTTTTGTGGGGTTCCCGTGAGGTATTGAGTACTACCCCGCTTGCGTCATGAGTCGTAGGCTGAGCGCGGGCGGGTGAAGCCCGGGGCATTCCGGGGCAGTCCCCGATGGGCTTCATCGGAGCGGAGGACTTCATCTGCCCGGAGCGACTCGGTCGCCCGCAGGGCTAGAGCCGGGGACGCGAAGCCGGAGGGCGCGCGAGACATCGTGGAGACGATGACGGCGGCGGGGGAAGACCTGCTCGAGGTAAACGTCGACGGGAAGGTCGTGAGGGTTGTCTCGCGACCGGCCCACGACGATCGCTAGAGTCGGCTCTTCGAGCTCGATCTCAGCCCGGCGGAGGCAAGGAGTCGGCCTCTCTCGGACGATGACGTCGCCTCTGTGGTTCGCGGCCTGATCGATGGCGCGACCGAACGCGGTCAAAGACCGGAAGTCATCGGCGTCTCGCCCGGAGCCGCGCTGGCCTTTCCGGACGATCCTCGGATCTCCGTTCGCCCAGTGCAACCGGTCTCGTTCTCGCTCCCCAGCTCGCCGGCGGACCTGATCCTGCAGATGGACGAGGAAGGTGACGGTCACGTCTGGGCGCTGTCGAATGACCGCGTGCCGCTCGGGTCCGAAGGCATGTGGTGGATCGTCACCCTGCTCGTCGACGCTCTCGAGTTACCCGACATCGTCTCGAGGTGGCCTCGCTTCATGACGCTCGGCGAGGCGGCGCGCGGCTCGGCCGCCCAGGCAAGGATGGAGATCGGTGATTCGGGCGAGCTTCGCATCGTCTGGCGCCGACTCAAGCGCGGCGTCGTCGGCGACGTCATGGCCATACACGAGCTCTCCCGCCAGGGCGCGGCCGGCTGGCTGAGCATGCTGATCCCCGTGCTCGATCAGCTCGAGCGCCAGCGCGTCCACCGGCAGCGCCTGCGTGCGGCCAAGACCGCCGAGAAGTTGGCTCGCGATAGGGAGCGCCGGCCGGCTAAAGCCGCACGTCGCAAGCGGGTCTGAGAACGACGGCATCGCCCGGTCTCCGAGCCGCGCAGGTGGCTCCCGGTTGGCACTTCGGTTCGGCTTCAGCCTGCCCGGGGTTTTCATCCTCCCGACTGAGGCCTGATCCAGCCTAGATTGGCGAGCAGCAGTGGCTGGAGCGTCTGCCGGGATTCGGGCGGCGCTCTCCGGGATCGGCGCCAGCGCTACCACCGAGGCGGCGCCAGTCTCGAACCCAACGCCCGATCCGCGATCGCAGAAGAGGAGCCACCCCAATGAAGTTCGTGATCCTTCGCAACCAGGCAGGGAAGTATTGGTGGAGGGCCGTGGGCAACAACAACGAGATCATGGCTGCCTCCCAGATGATGGAGCGGAAGCAGTCGTGCCTTGACGCGATCGCCACCGTGCAGCGCGAGGCCGGAAAGGCCGAGACGGTGGACAAAACCGACCAGCCCAGCGACTGACGCCGGGCCGAACTCGTTCCAGGAGGAATCGCGATGCCGCTGTTCGGGCCGCCCAACGTCGACAAACTCAAGGCGAAGGGCGACGTCCCTGGGTTGATCAAAGCGCTGCGATATGAGAAAGACTCGGGCGTGCGCCACGAGGCTGCCCGGGCCCTCGGCAAGATGGACGACCCGCGTGCGGTCGAACCCTTCATCGCCGCCCTCGGAGACCAGAACGGCCTGGTGCGCTGGGCTGCCGCGGAGGCGCTCGGCAGTATCGGCGACGCCCGCGCCGTGGAACCGCTGATCGTCGCTCTCAAGGACACCAACCCCAACGTGCGTGAGGCTGCCGCGGTGGCACTCGGCAGTATCGGCGACGAGCGCGCCGTGGGCCCGCTGATCGCGGCCCTCAACGACGAGGAATCGGCCGTACGCAAGGCCGCCATCGCAATCCTTGGCAGGATCGGTGGCGCTGAGGCCGTCGAGCCCCTCCGCGTCGCCCTCGGGGATCAAGAGGAAGAGGTGCGCAAGGCTGCCGTTTGGGCTGCCGGCCAGAGCGGAACGCCTCGGCAGTAACGCCGAGCAACGCCCCCTCGTGTGGCGGCACCGTGGCAGCGAGGGCTGGCTCCCTGCGTCTCGATTTCAGGCGAGCATGGGGGTCTTCATCCTCATTGCCGGCAGCCACGATGGGCTAGCGTCAAAGCGAAGTCATTCCGACTCTGCCGCCAGCCGGTCGAGCGGGCTACTTCGCAATTCGAGGAGACTCCGATGGCAAGCAACAGCATGTTCGGCAACCCCAAGTCGCTGTTGATCATCGCGGCCTGCATCTGTTTTGCGATAGCCGTGCTCACGGTCGCCGGGGTCCTCTCGATCGGCAGCAAGATCGACTGGACCGACCTGGGCCTGTTCTTCGGCTTCCTGTCCTTCATCCTCTAATCGCCCCGACGAAGGACGAGCCTACTCCCCCGGCGCTCAGTGACGCCCGAACGCGACCTTCACCCTCGGCCTCGCCAGATACCAGAGCGTGATGCCCGCGATGACGATCGTAATGATGTGGCGGGCGAAGTCGCCGCAAGGCCGCCTCGCGCATAGCGGTGCTACGCTCGGTGGGTGTTGCTCGGTATAGACCACCTGGTCATTGCGGTTCGCGATCTGGACGATGCGGCCGACGAGCTCGAACGGCTGGTCGGTGTGGCCGCGACTGGCGGCGGCCGGCATCCGAGGCTGGGGACGCAGAACCGGCTGGCGTGGCTCGGCGACACCTACATCGAGCTGGTCTCGATCGCCGATCGAGGCGTCGCCGAGGGATCCTGGCTCGGTACCCCGACGATCGCGGCGCTGGAACGCGGCGGCGGCCTCGCGACCTGGGCGATCGCGACCGACTCGATCGACGCCGACGTCGCCGCGCTCCGCGAGCTGGGCGCCGGCTTCGGCGACCCCACCCCGGGCGAGCGCGAGCGTCCCGATGGTACGGTCGTCCGCTGGCGGCTGGCGATCGGAGGCGCGTTGGGGCCGGCCGAGCCGCCTTTCCTGATCGAACACGAGCCCTCCTCGGCGGAGTGGACCGAAGCCGATCGAGCGGCCCGCAGCGCGGAGCATCATCCGATCGGGGGACCTGTGCGGCTCGAGGTGCTCGAGCTCCCCGTCGCCGATGTGGCGGCCGCGAGTCAAACGCTTGCCCGGACCGCCGAACTTCGGTTGCGTCCATCGCTCGCCGGCGGCGGCGGCCG
>JGIcombinedJ21911_10000655_pt1 | contig 11442 bp, 10 predicted proteins | sample BarGraNGADG00211_FD_21911 | JGI IMG/M metagenome (IMG submission 21911)
CCTATCCTGGCATCGCCTTCGATGAGCCGTATCCCGACTGGCGCGGGTATCGCCGCCTGGTGTTCGCCGTCGTCTCGGACCTCGACCGGCCGCTGTCGCTGGTGGTCCGCGTCCACGATGCTGCCCACGATCAGCGCACGGCCGATCGCTTCAATCGATCGCTTGTCATCCACCCGGGCATCAACCGCGTGGCGATTCCGATCGACGAGATTCGAATGGCGCCCGATCGCCGGGAGATGGACCTACGGCGAATTCGCGGCGTGATCCTGTTTGCATATCGGCTTGTGGAGCCAACGCACGTCTACCTGGGTGCTCTGCGCCTCGAGTGAACCGTTTTTACGCCGTTTTCCCGCTCACGTTGATTCCGTCGCGTGTTTCCGCAAGAATCTGCAGTGCGAGGTCGCCGGTCGTCCACACGCGCCCCCCTGGCTCCTCCCGAAAGGACCATCATGACCATCCAGCTGAAGGAGATCGGCAAGGCCGTCCTCGAAACGGAGTACGCCGTTCGTGGACCCATCGTCGCCCGCGCGCAGGAACTGGAGCGCCAGGGACAGGAGATCATCTACTGCAACATCGGGAACCCGCAGGCGCTCGAGCAGCGCCCGTTGACGTATCTGCGGCAGGTGCTCGCGCTGTGCCAGTACCCGGACCTCATGCATCGGGCCGGCGACCTGTTTCCGCCCGACGTCATCGAGACGGCCGGGAGGATCTTGAAGGGCACCAGGTACGGGCTCGGCGCGTATTCGGAGAGCAAGGGCGTGCGGTTCATCCGGGAGGCGGTGGCCGAGTTCATCCGCGAGCGCGACGCCATCGAAGCCGATCCCGAGGCGATCTACCTGACCGACGGCGCGTCAAAGGGCGTTCAGACCGCGCTGCGGATGCTGATCAGCGGCCCGCAGGACGGGATCATGATTCCGATCCCCCAGTACCCGCTGTATAGCGCCACCATCACGCTCTACGAGGGGAAGCAGGTTGGCTACTACCTCGACGAGGGCCACGATTGGAAGGTGAGCCAGTCGATGCTGGCGGAGAGCCTCCAGGAGGCGCGTCGCTACGGCGTGAGGGTGAAGGCGATTTGCGCGCTGAACCCAGGGAACCCGACCGGCTCTGTGCTCGATCGGGACAACATCGAGATGCTGATCGACTTCGCGAAGACGCACGACCTGGCGATTCTCGCCGACGAGGTCTACCAGGAGAACGTGTACCTGCAAGGCGATCGCTTCGTCTCGTTTGCGCGCGTGATGACGGAGACGGGCGAGGCCGACGTCAGCCTCTTCAGCTTCCACTCGTGCTCCAAGGGATTCCTGGGCGAGTGCGGACAGCGCGGCGGCTACATGGAAGTGCGGAACGTGCCGGCCGACGTCGTGGCACAGATCACCAAGCTGCAGTCGGTGTCGCTCTGTGCGAATCTCACCGGCCAGGTGGCCACCTATTGCATGGTGCGTCCGCCGAAACCCGGCGAGCCGTCGTACGATCGCTACGCGCAGGAACGCGACGGCATCCTCGGCGAGTTGAAGACCAGGGCCACGTTGCTGGCCGACGGGCTGCGGGCTGAACCGGATCCCGGGCATTCAGTGCAACGCCGTGGCCGGCGCGATGTATGCCTTCCCGCGCATCACGCTGCCGGCGGGGCGCAAGGACGAGGAGTACTGCATGACGCTGCTCGAACAGACCGGCATCTGCGTGGTGCCAGGCACCGGGTTCGGGCAGATCCCGGGCACCGCGCACTTCCGGACCACCATCCTGCCGCCGACGAGAAAGATCGAGCAGGTGGTGGAGCGCCTGGCCGCCTTCCACGCGGCCTACCGGTAGACGGCACGCCTCACTGCGCCGCGAGGTCGCGTCGTGGCCAGGGAGCTACGCGACCTTCTTTTTCTTCTTCTGCGCCTGCTGTTGCGGTCCCTTGCGCGTCGCGCGCTTGCCCTTGCCCTTGGCGGCGGGATGCTGATCGAGGACCGCCTGGAGCCGGCTTCGCGCCGAGCGCGCCTTTCCGTCCCGTCAGCGGCGCGGCAAAGCTGTGGCCGTCGATCGTCAGGTTCGCGGGCAGCTTGGCCCGGCCCAGGTCGGCAAACGTGGGGAAGAAGTCGCTGAAGTCCGTCAGGTCGTGATTGACCACGCCAGCCGGTGTCATGCCGGGCCAGTTGGCGATGAGCGCCACGCGGCTCCCGCCCTCCCGCATCGTTCCCTTCATCCCGTGGAAAGGTTTGCTGGCGCACCTCTCCCGCGTGTGGCGTGCCGAAAGAAAAGGCCCGGCAGGCGCAAGCCCACCGGGCCTTCATGTCTTGGCGACCGCAGTTTTCGACTGACCCGATCCGTCGACTGACCGGGCTCATCGACTGACTGAGCTCACCGACTGACTGAACTCACCGACTGACTGAACTCACCGACTGACTGAGCACACCGACTGACTGAACTCACCGACTGACCGAGCTCACCGACTGATCCGATCTCTAGTACATCCCGCCCATGCCGCCGCCGCCCGGCATCGGGGATTCCTTCTTCTCTTCGGGGATCTCGGCCACCATCGCCTCGGTGGTCAGCAGGAGCGACGCGATCGACGAGGCGTTCTGGAGCGCCGTGCGCACGACCTTTGCCGGGTCGATGACGCCCGCGTGCACCAGGTTCTCGTACCGCTCTTCCTGCGCGTTGAAGCCCCACTCCTCGTCGTTGCTCTCGAGTACCTTCTGGACGACGATCGAGCCCTCGACGCCGGCGTTGTTGGCGATCCAGCGCATCGGATCCTCGATGGCGCGCTTGACCAGGTTGACGCCGATCTGCTGGTCGCCTTCGAGCTTCACCTGTTGAGGGCCTTCACGCCGCGGAGCAGCGCCACGCCGCCGCCGGGCACGATCCCCTCTTCCACGGCCGCCTTGGTCGCGTGCATCGCGTCCTCGACGCGCGCCTTCTTCTCCTTCATCTCGGTCTCGGTCGCGGCGCCAACCTTGATCACCGCCACGCCGCCGACGATCTTCGCCAGCCGCTCCTGCAGCTTCTCGCGGTCGTAGTCCGAGGTCGTGTCCTCGACCTGCGCGCGGAGCTGCTTCACGCGGCCCTCGATCGCCTGGCTCGTGCCGTTGCCTTCCACGATCGTCGTGGTGTCCTTGTCGATCGTGATCTTCTTGGCCTGGCCGAGGTCCTCGACCTTGATGTTCTCGAGCTTGATCCCGAGGTCCTCGGTAATCGCGCGGCCGCCCGTGAGGATCGCGATGTCCTCGAGCATGGCCTTTCGGCGGTCACCGAAGCCCGGCGCCTTCACCGCGGCGGCCGACAGCGTGCCGCGCAGCTTGTTCACCACGAGGGTGGCCAGCGCTTCGCCGTCCACGTCCTCCGCGATGATGAGCAGCGGCCGGCCCATGCGGGCGACCTGCTCGAGGACCGGGAGCAGGTCCTTCATCGAGCTGATCTTCTTCTCGTGGATCAGGATGATCGGGTTCTCGAGCACCACTTCCATCCGCTCGGGATCCGTCACGAAGTAGGGCGACAGGTAGCCGCGGTCGAACTGCATCCCCTCGACGACCTCGAGCGAGGTCTCGAGCGTCTTGGCCTCTTCCACCGTGATGACGCCGTCCTTGCCCACCTTCTCCATCGCCTCGGCGATGATCGTGCCGATCGCCCGGTCGTTGTTCGCGGAGATCGTGCCGACCTGCGCGATCATGTTGCCCTTGACGGGCTTGGAGAGCTTCTTGATCGACTCGATCACGACGGTGACCGCGTGCTCGATCCCGCGCTTCAGTTCCATCGGGTTGGCGCCGGCGGCCACGTTCTTCGAGCCCTCACGATAGATCGCCTGCGCGAGCACCGTGGCGGTCGTCGTGCCGTCGCCCGCGATGTCCGACGTCTTGCTCGCGACCTCGCGCACCATCTGCGCGCCCATGTTCTCGAGCGGGTTCTTGAGTTCGATTTCCTTGGCGACCGTCACGCCGTCCTTGGTGATGAGCGGCGACCCGAACTTCTTGTCGAGAACCACGTTGCGGCCCTTGGGACCGAGGGTGACCTTTACCGCGTCCGCGAGGGCGTTCACCCCGCGGAGAATTGCCTGGCGTGACTGCTCGCCGTAGATAATCTGTTTTGCCATCGTTGTCTGCTCCGTTCAGGACTTGGTGAAATCAGGGACGAGACTAGTCGAGGATCGCCAGGACTTCCTCTTCACGCATGATCAGGAACTCATCGCCATCGAGCTTGATTTCCTGACCCGAGTACTTCCCGAAGAGGATCGTGTCGCCGGCCTTGACATCCAAGGCGATGCGCCCCCCGTCGTCCTTGACCTTGCCGCCGCCGACGGCCACCACTTTGCCCTGCTGCGGCTTTTCTTTGGCGCTATCGGGAACGATGATTCCCCCGATCTTCTGTTCGCCCTCTTCGATGCGCTTGACGAGGATCCGATCGTGTAGCGGTCTGGCTTTCATCGATGTCACCCCCACTTACTGGCAGTTGACGTGCCCCCGGCCCGGGAGCCGCGAGGCGGTTTGGCACTCGCACAGAGCGGTCGTTAGCAACCGACTCCGCGAGACTGTTAGCACTCATTGTGCTCGACTGCTAATTATAGCCCGTCGCACGGGCGTGTCAAGGCNGCCCTCGACACCACTCCCGGAGAAGAGCCACTGCCCGATCACTGGGGCCCCCTGAAGACGATGCGTGAGTGCGGGGGGATGAACCGGAACCGAGGCTGCCTGCCTGCGGGGGGCCCAGACCGCGAATCGTCTGGCAGATGGTCGCCTGGGCACGCGCTCACCGCCGGCCAACCAGGTCGGCGGCGATCGACGCGGCGGCCTCTTTCGCGCGCGTCCAATCGTCGCGCCCGCGCCGCGCCTGCCGGACGCAATGGCCAGCCGGTGGCATGAGTGCCCGAAAAAATGAGAAGCTGATGTCATGACCGACCTGCGCGCCATCTCGCTGTTCAACACGCTGACCCGCAAGGTGGAACCGGTGACGCCTCTGGCGGCCGGCGAAGTCAAGATCTACAACTGCGGCCCGACCATCTACAACTACGCCCACATCGGGAACCTGCGGACGTTCCTGTTCCAGGACCTCCTGAGACGGACGTTCGAGGCCGCCGGCTACCGGGTCACGTTCTGCATGAACCTGACGGACGTCGAGGACAAGATCATCCGCGACAGCCAGAAGGGGCTGCCGGCCGACGCCGACAACGAGACCCGCCTGCAGGTGATGCGGACGTTCACCGACACCTACGAGCGTGCGTTCCTCGAGGACCTGGACGCCCTGCGGATCGAGCGGCCGACNATCATGCCCCGCGCCACCAGCTANATCACCGAGATGATCCGGCTGGTGACGGCGCTGGAGACGCGCGGCCTNGCGTACGAGCGCGACGGCAGCGTGTACTTCCGCGTCAACGACCTGCCNCAGTACGGTTGCCTGTCGCACATCGACCGCGAGGGGATGCAACTCGGCACCAGCGTGGACTCGGACGAGTACGACCGAGATTCGGTNAGCGACTTCGTCCTGTGGAAGGGGACCAAGCCGGGAGAGCCGTGGTGGGAAAGCCCGTGGGGCAAGGGGCGCCCGGGATGGCACATCGAGTGCTCAGCGATGGCGCTGAGCCTCCTCGGTCAGCGGCTCGACATCCACACGGGCGGCGTCGATCTCATCTTCCCTCACCACGAGAACGAGATCGCGCAGAGCGAGGGCGCGCTGGGTCACGGGTGGGTGAACCACTGGGTCCACGGCGACTTCCTCATGGTCGAGGGCGAGAAGATGTCCAAGAGCCTGGGCAACTTCTTCACCTTGCGGGATCTCGTGGCCAAGGGAGTGGACCCGATCTCCTTCCGCTTTGCCATCCAGGGCAACCACTACCGCAAGCTGTACAACTTCAGCTTCGAAGGGTTGAGGGCGGCCCGGTCGACGCTCGACCGCATCCGGACATTCCGGCGGCGGATGGAGGAGGAACCTGGACCGGCCCGGGAAGGGGCGCCGGACGTCGGGATCGATCCGCGGGAGCGCGTGAAGCGTGCACGCGACGAGTTCTGGCAGTCGCTCGCCGACGACCTGAATACGCCCGAGGCGCTGGCTGCGCTCCTGACGCTGGTGACCGACATCAACGCCCGGGACGACTCTCGGGCGCTGACACGCGAGGATCGCGACCTCGTGGTGGCGTTCCTGGACGAGACCGATCGCCTCTTCGCCGCCTGGCCCCGCGAGCAGCGTGAGAATCTGGACGAAGAGATCGAGGCGCTCATCGCCGCCCGCTCGGCCGCGAAGGCGGCCAGGAACTGGAAAGAGGCAGACCGTCTCCGCGACCAGCTCAAAGAGATGGAGATTCTGCTCGAAGACCGCAAGGACGGGACGGTGCGGTGGAGGCGGGCTACCGCCGGATCTTCAGCTCCGTCATCTTCCGGCTGAGCGTGTTGCGGTGGATGCGCAGCTCCCGCGCGGCGGAGGTGAGGTTGCCGTCCGTTCGCTCGAGTACCTTCGCGATGAAGCTGCGCTCGAACGCGCCCACCGCGTCGTCGAACAGGATGCCCCGCTCGACCATTTCATCGACCAGCCGTTCCAGCCGTTCGTGCACGTCAGCTCCGCTCATCCACGCCGTGGCCCGCCAGGCGCCGCAGTGCCTCCACGTATTTTTCCCTGGTGCGTGCGATGACCTCGTCTGGGAGCGAGGGCACGGGCGGTTGCTTGTCCCACTTGATCTGCTCGAGGTAGTCGCGGACGTACTGCTTGTCGAAGCTCGGCTGGCTGCCACCCGGCTTGTAGGCGTCGGCGGGCCAGAACCGTGACGAATCGGGCGTCAGCACTTCGTCGATCAGCAGGACCTGCTCCCGCCCGTCGTCGCCGACGATGCCGAACTCGAATTTCGTGTCCGCGACGATGATGCCCCTGGTTTCGGCGTGGGCGGCGCCCGTCGAGTACACCTGGAGGGACAGCCGTTTCAGCGTCGTCACCAACTCGCGCCCCACCAGGCGTGCGGCCTCGTCTTCGCTGATGTTGATGTCGTGGCCGCTGTCGGCCTTCGTGGACGGCGTGAAGATCGGCTCGGGGAGTCGGTCCGCCTCGCGCAGTCCCGGCGGAAGCGCGATGCCGCATACCGTTCCGGTCTTGCGGTATTCCGCCCAGCCTGACCCGACCAGGTAGCCGCGAACCACGCACTCGATCGGCACCGGGTCGGTTCGGCGCACCAGCATCGACCGTCCCCGCAAGACGTCGGCGTGACGGCGCAGCGCTGGCGGGAACTCGTCAGGGTTCACCGACCGCAAGTGGTTCGGGACCACGTTGGCCGTCAGGTTGAACCAGAACGTGGACAACTGCGTCAGCACCTTGCCCTTGTCGGGAATCCCCGATCCGAGCACGTAGTCGAACGCGGAAATCCGGTCGGTGGCCACGATGAGCAGATCGCCATCGGCCTCGTACAAGTCGCGAACCTTGCCGCGCCGCGTGGGCGTGAGTTCGGGAAACGAGGTGCTGAGGAGCGGAGCAGCGAGCGCCATGGGGACCTCACGATGGACCAGGCTCAGCCTGGCGGTCATGGTTGAGACGCAGGGCTGGTTATGTTACAGGTCTGCCGGGGGGACTCGCAAGTGGGCGGGCGGTGTCGGCGGTGTCCGCCCCTCTTGATCGGGTTGGCCACAGGCCTCAGGCCACTGACACCCGGCCGGACACGGACAGTAAGTAGTGGCGCACCATAGACTTGGACGCGATCTTATAGTAAAGTGCCTTGCCCCGACATGCGCGCCCATCTTCGTACCGCTGTCGTCGTTGCGCTGGCTGTCGCTCTGCTCGCATGGTTCCTCCGCGGGGCGGATCTATCCAAGGTGTGGGCCGAGATGACCCGGGGGCGGGTGGACCTGCTCCTGCTCGCACTGGTCACCACGATGACGACCTATGCGCTGAGGGCGATGCGGTGGCAGTACCTGCTTGCGGGGTTGGGGCCGACGCGGTTCTTGATCGCGTTTCGCGCAACCGTCGTCGGGTTCGCCGCCAGTTTTCTGCTGCCGGCCCGGGCCGGGGAGTTCCTGCGCCCCTACCTGCTCGCGCAGCACGAAGGCCTCAGCGCCACGGCCGCGTTCGCGACGGTGGTCCTCGAACGCGTGTTCGACATGGCGGCGGTGCTGGTCTTGTTCGCGGTCTTCCTGCTGACCGCCGATCCCGCGCTCGCCAGGTTGGACCCCGCGGTGTTCAGGGCGGTGCAGGCGGGCGGGTTGACGGCCGCGGCGGCCACGGTGGCGATCCTGGCCGTCTTCTACTTCCTGGCGGGGCACCCGGAAGCGACTGGCCGCCTGTCCGCGCGCGTCGAGCGTCGGCTGCCGCTGCGGTTGGCCCGGTTGGTGGACGGGATGGCACAGACATTCGCCCTGGGCCTGGGTGCCGTGCGGCGTCCGCAACAACTGCTCCTGGTGTTCGCCTGGTCGTTCCCGTTGTGGTTATCGATCGCGGGCGGGATCTGGCTGGTGTCCCGGGCGTTTTCGGTCGAGGTGCCGTTCGTCGGCTCGTTCCTGGTCATGGCGCTGCTCGTCGTGGGCGTCGCGATGCCCACGCCGGGCGCGATTGGCGGGTTTCACAAGTTCTACCAGATCGCCGTGGTGTCGTTCTACCACGCCTCCACCGAAAAGGCGATCGGCGCCGCGGTCGTGCTGCACGCGATCTCGTTCGTGCCGGTGACGCTGTTGGGAATCTTCTTCATGCTGCAGGAAGGACTGACGCTTGGCGGCATGCGCCGACTCGCGAGCGAGGGTGGAGCGTCGAAGGAGGAAGCCAAGTGAAGTGCCCGTATTGCGGTCATCTGGGCGACAAGGTCGTCGATTCGCGCGAGAGCAAGGAAGGCGAGGTGATTCGCCGGCGCCGGGAGTGCCTGGATTGCGGGCGGCGGTTCACTAGCTACGAGCGGATCGACGAGATCCCCTACATGGTGGTGAAGAAGGACGGAAGCCGCGAGCGGTTCGAGCGGCAGAAGCTCATTGCCGGCATGCTGAAGGCGTGCGAGAAACGGCCGGTCAGCGTCTCCGCCCTCGAGAAGGTGGCCGACCGTGTCGAGGCGACGCTCCAGGAGCGGCCCGAGAAGGAGATCGCCACCGCTGAGGTGGGTCTCTTCGTCATGCAGGCGCTCAAGGGGCTCGACGAGGTGGCCTACGTCCGGTTCGCGTCGGTCTACCGCAACTTCCGCGACGTGGGCGAATTCCGGAAGCAACTGGAAGAGCTGTTGAACGCGAGCGAATGATGAAGCCACTGCTCGCCGGCGTGCTGCTCCCCCTCGTGGCCAGCCTGGTGCTGTTGGCCGCGATAGGCGGACCCGTGCGCGCGGCGAACGAGGTGGACCTGCAGGTGAAGTCGCTGGCGAAGGACGGCCACGTGCACGTCTCGTTCACGCTGACCCATGGGTTCACGCGCGAACTGCAGGCAACGATCCGGAGCGGCCTGACCGCGACGATCGCATATGAGATCGAGTTGCGGCGGGGCGGCACGCTCTGGTTCGACCGCACGCTGGCCACGACGACGGTGACGGCGACCGCGCGGTACGACAACCTCACCCGTCAGCACCAGCTCTCTCGCACCGTGGATGGCCGCGGCGAGGAACCGCGGCTGACCGAGGACGAGGAGCAGGTGCGGGAGTGGATGACGGTGTTCAAGCAGTTGCCGCTGTTCAGCACAAAACAGCTCGAAGAGAACGCCGAGTACTACGTCCGCGTGCGGGCCCGCACGCGGCCGCGGGTCAACTGGCTCCTGTTCTGGCCCTGGGAACATGGCGCGCCGACCGGCGAAGCGCGCTTCACGCTGATCCAGTAGATGCTTACCCTGCGGGACACTTCCCCGGCGCCTTCCCCGGCCCGGCCGCGGCCGCGGCGGCAGGCCTCCGAGCGGCGCCCGTTCCGCGACAACCCGCTGCTCATTGTCGTCGGGATCGCGCTGCTGGTGACGGCGCTCGCCGCGACGCTCAGCTTCGGATCGCGGTCGTCGCGGTTTTCGCCGGACTTCCTCACCGAGTTCGTGCTCTACGCCCTGTCGGCCGCCGACCTGGCGATGATCCTCGCGCTGGTGTTCGTCCTCGCGCGGAACATCCTCAAGCTGATGGTCGAGCGTCGGCGCGGCCTGCCGTTCGCCAGGTTCCGGTCGAAGCTGGTCGGCGTCCTGCTCGGCATGACGCTCATCCCGTCGGTGCTCGTCCTGTTCGTCGGGAGCGAGCTGATTCGGACCAATCTCGACCGTTGGTTCAACGCGCCGATGGAGGAGATTGTCGCGTCGGCCAACCGGACGGCCGGGGACTACTACCGCGAGCGGCAGAAGCTGGTGAGTGACACCTCGCAGCGCATCGCGCTCGCCCTTGCGCCGCTGGGCTTTCCGGACGCCGACGTGACGAGGGTGTTCGAAGTCATCAAGCCCGAGGTCGCGCCGCTGCGCACCAGCATGGTGGAGGTCTACCGCGTGGTGCTTGGCCGCGGGCCCCGGCCGGACGTCTCGGCGGTGGCGGAGGTGCGCGTCCCGTCGTTCCCTCCCGACTACAATAGGGTCTCGGCCGATCGCCTGGCCGAACGCGTCGCGTCGGGAAGCGCAGAGACGCACGGCTTCGAGCCGCTGGGGGGCGGCGGCGAACTGCTGCGTTCTGCCGCGCCGGTTCGCGGCCGGGACGGCAGGCTGGCGGGGGTGGTCGTCGCCTCGGACTACCTCACGGGCGAGATGGCAGACCGGTCGCGACGGATGACGGATGCCTACGAGCAGTACAGCAAGCTCAAGGTGCTCAAGAGCAACATGTTCGGCGTCTACATCTCGTTCTTCCTGATGGTGACGCTGATGATCCTCGTGGGCGCGACGTGGATTGGCTTCTACCTGGCCAAGCGGATCACGCGGCCCATCCAGATGCTGGCCGCGGCGGCGCGTGACATTGGCGCAGGGCACCTGGATCACCGTCTCGAGCCAGAGACCTCCGACGAGTTCGGGGCGCTGGTCGAAGCGTTCAACGCGATGACGGGCGAGCTGTCGAATAGCCGGCAGGANCTCGAGCGTTCGGCCCAGGATCTCCAGCGGCAGCACCAGGAGGTGGAGGCGCGGCGNCGNTACATCGAGACCGTGCTCGAGCGCATCACCACCGGCGTGGTCTCGGTGGATGCCGCCGGGCGGGTGACGACGATCAACAGCGCTGCGGCACGTCTCCTGGGCCTGCAGGGGGCCGGGGCCGGCCAGCCGGTCGCCGACCTGCTTGGCCGCACGGATCTGTCGCTGCTGCTCGCGCTGGTGGAAGGGGCACGGGGCGGCGCGCAGGATCCGCCCGCGCAGGAGATCGCGCTGGCGCACGACGGCCGCGAGGTGCACCTGGCCGCGGCGGCCACCCGCCTTCATGGGGAAGGCGGCGCCACGGAAGGCACGGTGCTCGTCTTCGACGACATCACGCCGCTGATTCGCGCGCAGAAGGTCGCGGCGTGGCGGGAAGTGGCCCGGCGGCTCGCGCACGAGATCAAGAACCCGCTGACGCCGATTCAGCTCTGCGCCGAGCGGCTC
>JGIcombinedJ21911_10000664_pt1 | contig 11362 bp, 9 predicted proteins | sample BarGraNGADG00211_FD_21911 | JGI IMG/M metagenome (IMG submission 21911)
TCATTTTCGTATATCTCTCTTACAAAATGGCTCGATTGTAAATCGGCATGTTGCTTTATATACTCAGGAGTAGATGATCCGTTTCGTAAAAAGAGAGGGTCTATGACATACCAGGCTAGTTTAGCCCGGTTAAAACCGCTGACAAGATTATTATTAAACCTTGCTTCAGGAAAAAACTGGTCCTGTCCTTGCGGGACACTGGAAATCGTCCATGCATTAAACGATTTAAGATCAAGCGGAATTTCACTGGCTTCAAAGTCGTCGATATAAGAATTCCCGGCACTTGAAATTGCCTTTGAGTGACCGGGGATCAGATTAGCAAACTCACCGAAAAAGGAGAATGTCGAGGGAGTTTTTGTATTGAGAAGTGGTATCTTGTCAATGAGCTTNGTAAGCAATTGTGATTCTGCTTTATATGAAGTATTTAAACCCCATATTGTGTTTGAGATNGGNTCTTCTCCATAATTTACTTTCTGTGTATAGGGCCTTTCAGTAAGATGAAGTANAGTTCCACCNATATCGAAGTTATCTGATACTCTGTAATCCAGATGTGTACCGACAAGTGTCTTGGTCTGGAATCCAAAAAACTGATTNTTCTCCAATGAAACCTGAATAGGTGTTTGCGATTCAATCAGCGCACTGTTAATTATCCTCACCGTACCCATATTGTAATCTACAGTATAATCGATGTTTTCAGTGAGGGGTACTCCTCCTGCAGTAACCTTAACGGAACCCTGGGGTATACTTGTGGCATTTAGCCTTATTTCAGAACCCGATTCGGATGAGTATCTTCCTGTAAGCTTGAATTTATTTTTCTCAGCCATCTGTCTCGCTACCGTCTGAGTTGAATCATAAAGCTCCTGATAGACATATTTACTTGCCAATGCAGGATCGAGAATCATCTTCTTAAGATGGCTTCCGAAAGGCTCAATAAAGGGGAAAATGATTTTCCCCCTGTCAGCCATAACAGTTACGCCGTCAATAAAATCGAAAAAACCATCAGGCTCTCTGTCCAGCTGGGAATTCAAATTGTCGAGTCCCATAACCTGAAGAAGAATCTTATCAGCCAGACTTCCTTCCGGAATGTAGTTGATAGAATTTCCGGTTTTGTCATCCTGGTAAAGAACATTCAATACAAAATCCTTTTTATCGAGCTTCCCTGATCCCAGCGAATAGATGTTCTTCATCATCAGTTTCCACGTAGGTAATTTCGGACTGAGAGTAGTCCCTTTCAGCAGCTTTAGAACCAGAGTCTGAGGGGCGGTAATTCCGTCAGTCGAAAATTCACCTACTTTAAAAACCTGACCTCCAAGTGTATATTCATAAGCAACCGCCAGAACCTCATCTGTATTCAGGGCAGTATTAAGCGAAATATACCCAAGTTGCCTGTTGAAATCATATTCCCTTTCATCAAGTTTTCTGGCGTTCTCAATCTTTTCAAAATCCCTTCCAATCTGAAATCCCGGGTATAACGGGGCAAATGCATTGGTTACCTGATCAACGTTCCGGATCATACCAAAGGACGTAGTAAGTTGCTCATACATTTTATTGGCATTATTGTCGGGGTATANCTGCGTACCGGGAGTTGCCTGAAATGCAGGGACCTTATTAAAAATATGACTTNNNTTTTCTGCAAGATCCATAAAAGCAACTATATTCCTGTTGCTTGCTTCTTCAAAACTGCTGGACTTATTTGTTACCCATACTTCAATCCGCGCAATATTTATTCCTGAACTTACAATAGGTAAATTTTTAAGAGATTCATCATATGTGTCTCTGAAGTATTGAGAAAGAAAGAAATGTCTGTTAGCCTCATAATCATCCGCATACATTTCATAATCTGTCAATTGAGCNCCTCCCTTTGCCTCGATGACTGATGATTGTCCTTTTTGTTGGGATAAGACGGTGGTGACTGTCAGTTTTCCGAATTGCATTTCTGTTTTAAGNCCAAAAAGACTATAGCTTCCCGTGATAAGAGTCCCNGTCANGGGCAAAGTAACATCTCCAGCCTCAACTTTTTTCAGAATTTCATCTTCCTTCCCCGCATACTGAAGCTTGGTCCTGTTCTCAAATTCAAACATTGCATCGGTGTTATAATTCACACCAAGAGTCATTTTATCACCAATTGTACCTGTGACATTCATCTGAATTTTTTCTTTGAAATCGAATGTCGGTATTGTTTGCAGTTTTACCGGAAGGGTTGGATTTTGAGTTTTGGAAATATTTATCCCGAAAATAAGTTCCGCTGAACCCTGTGGTATGATATTAATAGTATTGCTTCCGAATATCTTATCAAATGCAGCCCCACCGATTTGAATCTGCGGTATCAGGCTTGATCTGAAACCGGCTTCATGGCCCGAGATACGCGATTGCCAGTAATCGCGCATTGCCCTTGAGTATTCATATTTCCGGAACTCTTCAGGACTCATGTGAACAGGAGTGCGATAATCAAAAGCTCCTATTTTCTCATAGAGGATATACTCATTCTTATCCGGGTTATAAATTACTGAAGATTTTAAATTGGATGGTTTATCAAGGAAAAGAGGAGCTTTCTGTTTGGTCTCCCAGGGATTGCCCGAATCGTCCTTAAGTTTTAGAATTGATTTGCGGGTCGTATCTTGTGTAACAGCTTTTTTTAAAGNAGCCTGACTACTCNCTTCTGTTGACTTCANGAGAAAAGAAGCGAAGAGTAAAAGATACGAAAATATCAGAATATTTTTATATGATATCCCTGATCCCAATCCGGATTATATTCAGAATTACAAGTTCTTAAGCGCTCTCTTTATCATATCCTCAACTGTCAGATTCTTTTGTTCTCTGACTATCTTATCAAGGACTTTAGAGACAGTGCTTTTGGCAAATCCAAGCATTACTAATGCAGATAACGCTTCTTCACGCTTTGTATTGTCAGCAAAGGCAAATATTTCACCACTTACTGTATGTTTGCCAAGCTTGTCTTTCAGGTCAATTATGATTCTTTGGGCCGTTTTTAAACCTATGCCTTTTACACTTTTCAGAATTTCTGAATCAGAGCCTAAAATTGCTTTTTCTATCTCACCCGGACTAAGTGAAGAAAGCATCATCCTGGCGGTATTCGCTCCTACACCTGATACTGATATCAATAACCTGAAGATATCCCTTTCCTCATTATCAGCAAATCCGAAAAGCTGATGGCTGTCTTCCCTGATGACTTCATGGACAAGGATCTTATATTCCTTTTTCCCTTCAAGTTTGGAAAAAGTGGTTAATGAAATATTAATTAAATAACCAATACCGCCTGTTTCCATTGTGAGGAACGTGGGAGTGATCAGGGTTATATCACCTTTAATATAATCTATCATAATTATGCCTCAGGGTTAAAAATATCAGGAGGAAGTTCATCTATCCGGTCAGAATGAATTTCAATATCCTGATGTTTCAGGGGATTCCGTGATATTTCGTTATACATCAGTCTGTTTCTGAAAATGTCGCATGCAAGATAAATGGCCTGACGGAATGAATTCTCTGAGGCTTCACCTTTCCCTGCAATAGCAAAAGCAGTTCCATGAACCGGTGATGTTCTGACAAAAGGAAGTCCTGCTGTGAAGTTAACACCGGAATCAAAGGACAGCGCTTTAAATGGAGTGAGCCCCTGATCGTGATACATTGCAAGGATCCCATCAAATTTTGTGAATGATCCTGCACCAAAAAAACCATCAGCCGGGAAAGGTCCGAAAGTTAATATCCCTTCTTTTTGAGCTTGTTGAATTGCAGGATTGATTATTTCAACCTCTTCTGTTCCGATTAACGAGTTATCGCCGGCATGAGGATTAAGCCCAAGCACTGCAATCCGGGGCTTACGAATTCCGAAGTCAAGGATCAGTGACTGATTCATCAACCTTATCTTACTAATAAGTGTATCCAGTGTTATCAATCCTGAAACTTTGTTAAGCGGAACATGGTCGGTAGCAACACCTATTCTCATACTCTCTCCGATCATAAACATCAGAACTTCCGCAGCACCGGCGACTGATTTCAAATATTCCGTATGTCCTTTAAAATGAAAATTTTCCGATTGAACATTCTGTTTATCAATAGGTGCAGTTATAAGGACATCAATTTTGCCGCTTTTAAGATCTTCCACAGCTTTTTCAAGAGAAATAAGAGCCGCTTCCCCTCCCTGAGGTGTTGACTTACCCAGTTCGACTCTGATATTATCATCAAGACAATTAATCATGTTAGCTTTTTTGGCATGTGCCTCTTCTGCTGTCCTGATATTATTAAAGCTGAAATTATTAACATTCAATGCTTTACGATGATAAGCGGCGACTTTAGGAGAGCCATATACGATAGGAGTACAAATATCATTTATCATCGGGTCGGAAAGAGCTTTTATTATAACCTCATATCCGATACCATTAATATCTCCTTGTGAGATACCGGCAATTATTGTTTTCTTTTCCATAAATCTTTATTTCTTTTCTGAATAGTTTGTTGCAATTCTTCTCAGGAATGTAGACAGCAGCCTCAGCCCTGATCCAACTCCGCTTTTCAGTCTGTAATAATCATCTTTTTTCAGCATTTCTGTCCCGGCTATATCCATGTGTATCAGAGGGAATTCAGCAAACCGTTCAAGGAATTTTCCTGCTATGATAGCTCCTGCCTCCCTTCCGCCTATATTCCTAAGGTCAGCAATATCAGACTTCAGCAGTTCTCCGTATTCATCCCAGAATGGTAACTCTGCAATTCTCTCATATACATCGTTACCACATTCTTCAAGCAGGTTGATATACTTTCTGTCAGCATTTGTCATTACAGCAATAGCCTGGTTTCCAAAGGTCATAGCTGCTGAGCCTGTAAGAGTTGCAATATCGATTATAAGTTCCGGAGAATATTTTGAAGCATAACTTATAGCATCGGCAAGAATAAGTCTGCCTTCAGCATCGGTATTCCCGATTTCAACAGTCATTTTATTGAACATAGTGATGATATCACCTTGGGTATAGGCATTTCCTCCGGGACGATTATCCGTCGAGGGGATCAATCCTATAATATGAAGCGGAATCCCCGTTTTTGCAACAGTATACAGAACACCGGTTACTGTAGCAGCACCGGCCATGTCACCGTTCATTCCGGTCATAAATTCACCAGTTTTAATATTCAGACCACCGGTATCGTAAACAATCCCCTTCCCAACAAGTACAATCGGTTTTTTATTAAGGCAATTTGCCGGATGCCATTCCAGAATGCAGAAAACAGGCGGATCGACACTTCCCTTATTTACAGCCAGAAGTCCTCCCATCTTGAGAGCTTCAATCTTCCCCTTAGTTAATACTTCAACTTTAAAACCAGCCGAAGCACCGGTTTTTTTGATCTCCTCCGCCAGGGCAGTTGCATTTAACTGGTTAACCGGTTCTTTTATAAGATTCCGGGTAAAATAGACAGCATCAGTAAGATCAACGAGCCATTTTACGTCTGTATCAGCTATTTCTCCATGCAGAAGAAGTTTCGACGGGTAGAAATTTTTCGTATCATCATCTTCTTTTGTCTTATATTTTTCAAAAGAATAAAAACTGAGAAGAAGGCCTTCAGCAAAATCTTCAACTGCGCCTTTATAAGCCTTATCGGAAGTTATTACGAGCTCTGAATGATTATTTCCTTTTATAAGTTTTCTCAAATTATAAGAGGTTCTTCTAAGTTCTTCCCTTACTTTAAAATGACTGATTCCATCTTTTAATCTGATCAGGTATGTGCATCTGTTATAAGAATTTATGAAAACATATTCTTCCCTGGCCTTCAACTGAGTCTGTGCAAAATCAATTTCTGATTTACCAAGTTTTAATCTTNTAGGTACATGATCACTTCCAAGAATACATATAACAGATTGGGTGGATGATATTTGTGATATTTTTTGAATTTCAGGTTTCATATTATTATCCTGTGATTTTTGAAGATGTAAAGTTAACTAAAATATTGATTGTTTCGTTTCCAAAGAGTTACCTTTGAAAGTCGGAAGTCAGAAGCAAAATAAATTTCCTTCTCTGGACTTCGGACCTCGGTCTTCCGACTAATTGGTTACTAATTTGTTAGCACAGATGATTTTAGAAGGATTATATGAGAAAGCTCTCGGACTTGTTCCGCTAAATGTGGATGAAGGCATTGCCCTTTATAACATGGCTCCGATTGAAGAGCTGTTGTTTGTTGCAAACAAACTCAGGTATTTACATAATCCGGGCAATAAGGTAGGATGGATGATAGACAGAAATGTGAACATAACAAATATCTGCTTTTCTCAGTGTACCTTTTGCAACTTTTGCAGGAAGAAAGGATCCCCGGATGCGTACATAACATCTGAAAATGATTATATATCGAAGATTGATGAAATGTATTCGCTGGGTGGAGATCAGTTGCTTTTACAGGGAGGGATGAATCCGGACCTTGGTCTTGGTTTTTACAGTGATCTTTTCAGAAATCTCAAGAAATTATACCCTTCATTAAAACTTCATGCTCTCGGGCCTCCGGAAATTATTCACCTGTCAAAAAAAGAAAAGTTATCTTATTCTGATGTACTTTCTCATCTTATCGAAGCAGGGCTGGACAGTTTACCTGGTGCGGGTGCGGAGATACTTTCTGACAGGGTTAGGAAGATTGTTTCCCCTGCTAAAGCTACAACTGAGGAGTGGCTTGACGTAATGAGAGAAGCCCACAGACTGAATTTGCCTACTTCGGCAACAATGATGTATGGTCATATTGAAACAATTGANGAGCGGATTGAACATCTTATACGTATACGTGATCTGCAGGCTGAAAAAGAGGAAAATCATTTTGGCTTCATAACATTTATTCCCTGGCCCTTTCAGGATGAAGGAACTGTATTGTTAAAGAAACACGGGATCAGAAGCAGTTACAACGGTCCGGACTATATCAGAATGATCTCAATAAGCAGGATCATATTAAATAATATCAGGAATATACAAGCCTCCATTCTGACTGTTGGCAAGGAAACCGGAATGTTGTCACTTCATGCCGGGGCAAATGATCTTGGTTCTATTATGATCGAAGAAAATGTGGTCAGCGCAGCAGGGGCGAGGAACCGTTTTAATGCAGAAGAGATGCAGTCAATAATCAAAGAAGCAGGATTTGTTCCCCGGAGAAGGAATCAGAAGTACGAATTGGTGTAATTTTTATTTAAGTAGGGAATGGTCGCGACCGTTCCCTACTTAAATAAAAAAGACCTGCACTCAAATGCAGGTCTTGTTAGAATATGTTAACATCAGGTTTAGTCTTTATGTGTTCCTTCCCGATCATCATTAGCTGGATCATATTTGGAAGCTTTCTTAAATTCCTTCATCCCCTGACCAATCCCTTTCATAAGCTCAGGAATCTTACGTCCGCCAAAAAGCAGTACCACAACCAGCAATATCAGCAATATCTCTGTCAAGCCTATCTTTCCCATCTGTTTTTGTATTAGAATTTATACAAAGTTAAAAATACTTTATTTATAACCAAACCATGATAAATATAAAATCTATTTCCTGATCAGCCTCAGAACATCGTTACCATTGGCATAAATCAAAAGTGCCAGCAATAAAATCATTCCTGCAATCTGTGCATATTCAAGAAACTTGTCGCTGGGTTTTCTCCCGGTTACCACTTCAAATAATAAAAACATAACATGCCCGCCGTCAAGAGCGGGTATCGGAAGGATGTTCATTACCGCCAGTATTATTGAAAGAAATGCTGTCAGATCCCAAAACCTTTGCCAGTCCCAAACACCCGGAAAAATACTGCCAATTGTTATAAATCCACCAAGAGATTCATATCCTTTAGTATGTTTTGAAAAAATGAGCTTGAATTGCTTCAGGTAATCAGAAATCGTTTTAAGTCCTTTGTCAATGCCGGCAGGAAAGGATTGCAAAAATCCATATTTCAGAGTTTTAAAATCAAAGATCTGATCAGCAGATCCGGACCTGCCAATGCCAAGCATGCCTAAAGAATCAGGTTTTGTAGTGATATTGAGGGTTTGGCCTTTACGTAAAAGATTAAGAACCACAGGCTGGTCCCTGTTCGTAAAAAGATACTTCTGAAATTCATCAAAATATGTGAATTGTTTGTCGTTGAGGCCCACAAGCTGATCTTCCAAAAGAACACCCGATGCTTTCGCATGAGATCCTTTAACAAATATGGATATAACATATGGTCCGAAAGGCATTCTCGGTTCAATCTTACCTTTACCCTTCAGCATTTTGGGAACATATTCCTTAGGTATATCAATATTCAGAGCTGCCCCGTCGCGCTCAATCTGAATAGTTTTGCGGTTATTCAAAACAATATCGGAGGTTATTTCCTGGAAGTTTTCAATATGCTCATTGTCGACCGAAATGATCTTATCTCCATTTCTCAAACCTATTGCATACCCCACAGAATCAGTTACAATTCCATATTTGACGTTCGCTGTCGGCAGGTATGTTTCACCCCATGCAAATAATACAAAAATAAAAATCAACATTGCTGAAATAAAATTGAAAATAACACCTCCGGTCATAATCAGCAGTCGCTGCCATGATGTCTTTGATCTGAATTCCCATGGCTGAGGAGGCAGTTTCATCTGTTCCTTATCCATTGATTCATCGATCATTCCTGAAATCTTTACATAGCCTCCAAGTGGTAGCCATCCGATACCGTACTCTGTTTCGCCCTTCTTATATTTGAAAAGTGAAAACCAGGGATCGAAAAAGAGATAAAATTTTTCTACTCTCGTTTTGAAAATTTTAGCCAGAGTAAAATGGCCCAATTCATGAATCAGTACAAGAATTGAAAGGCTCATTATGAATTGCAGAATTTTAATAAGTATAGTCATCTTTCTTTTTGAAGTTTATTAATAAAACTGAGAGCTGATTCCCTGGCGCTTGAATCAGTAACGTCGAGGAAATCCAAATCAGGCGAGGGGGAATATAAACTATTTTCCATTGTATACTCCACAACTTCAGGCATCTGTGTAAATCCAATCTTTTCATCAAGAAATGCCTCTAACTGCCATCTCATTGGCTGCATTTAAAATACAAGGCATATTCCCACCTCTTGAAAGAGCTTCGTAGGCCAGTGAGAGATTCCTGAACTTTTTAGTATCAGGATCACTAAATGTCAGAGTTTTACACTCATTAAGTACAAGTCGCGGAAGATCAGATTGAAGCCGGTCGGGAGAGGTCAGGGCATAGAGNATCGGAACNCTCATATCGGGAACACCAAGCTGGGCTTTTACAGANCCATCNGCGAAGTGGACAAANGAATGAATGATAGATTGGGGATGAACAATAACCGAAATCTGTTCGGGAGTAAGATCAAACAACCATTTGGCTTCAATCACTTCCAATCCTTTATTCATTAGTGAAGCTGAGTCGATTGTGACTTTACATCCCATGTTCCAGTTTGGATGTTTCAGTGCATCTGACGGCTTAACATACTTCAACATCTCCNCTGACAAATTCAGGAATGGTCCTCCTGAAGCTGTAAGTGTAATTTTTTCAATAGGATTTCCCGNTTCNCCGGCAAGACATTGAAAAATTGCAGAATGCTCTGAATCGACAGGAACAATGATGCTGCCNGAGTCTCTGACAAGTTTACCAATAATCTCTCCTGCCACAACAAGAGTTTCTTTGTTAGCCAGAGCTATTTTTTTCCCTGCTTTTATTGCGGCAATAGTTGGCCTCACTCCCGAATAGCCTACTATGGAGGCAATGACTATATCGACAGTTGAGGAAGAAACTACCTGCTCTATAGCCTCATTGCCTGCATAGACTTTTATGTTTGTATGTTTAAGATATTCTTTTAATTGCAGGTAATGATCGGGGTTCGCGATTACGACTGAATCGGGTTGATATTTATTTGCCTGTTGTACAAGCAGATCTAAATTATTTCCGGCTATCAGAACCTCGACAATGAACCTTTCCGGATACTTTGAAATGATATCCAGAGCCTGAGTACCAATGGACCCAGTTGATCCTAACAATGCAATTCTTTCCGGCATACCTACTCTCCTGGTTCTTAGAATAAGATATGTTTCTCGGGATCCAGAGGNCTCCCTTTGTACCAGATCTCAAAATGAAGGTGAGGACCGGAGGTATATAGTTCACCTGAATCACCGACTACAGAAATTGCGTCACCGGCGCGGACAAGATCTCCTGTCTCCTTAATAAGGCTGGCATTATGTTTATACACTGAAACAATATTATTTGGATGTTGAACCTCGATGACGAATCCGGTTTCCATTGTCCATCCCGTGAAAATAACTGTTCCATCAAGAACAGCAGAAACAAGTGCTCTCGGTTTTGTTACAATATCAGTACCAAAATGTTTTGTTCTTACATCATACCTTCCTGAAACAATTCCTTTAACGGGAGGGAAAAAATGAAGGCTGGCCAATCCTGAGACTGATTCGGTTGCTGATGGACCAAGTGTAAGATTATACCGTTCTTCTTTTTCAACACGTGCCCTTAATGCAGAATCATCTGCAGAAGTATTGAATTTAATTGCTTTATAATTCTTTGCAGTATCTTGTTGTGCAGACATTTCAACAAGTGCATTGCCAGATATTATTGAATTCAGATTTTCGAAGTATTTATCCCTTAATTTAAGTTGATGATCGAGGGAATCAAGGCGGATCGCACTCATAAGGATATTACGGCGCATAGCAACATCAGGATATCCGGGTATAAACTCCCGGAGATTTGTGAATGAGATCAATGCGCTTGTAGCAACTATAATAAAAACAAACAGAAAAGTGATCAGAAGGAAGGCGTTATATCTGGTTAGTATTATTCTCCAAATCTCCTCTAAGGTGTGATCGTTTATTACAGAAAACCTGTATTTGTCGCGCCAGTTGCTTTTTTTCTTATCGTCCTTAGCCATTTTCTATAACTTGATTGGCCTGCAAAGATAATAATCCTGCCTCATCAAACGAGTTAACAGAACCAAAAATGGGAATTTAAACCAGTTAAACAACCTTTACCTGTTTATCTTCACTCTGCCATAAGCCATGTTTTGTACATACCGACATAGCGGAGAGGTTCATTGACACTTCAGGTGCCACAATATAAAAATCGATCTCAAAATGAGAAGGCACATTCCCGTAAACACCTGCAGTATAACGTGCTTCTGCGAGCAATGTTTCCCTGTTCCAAAGCTGGATGACGCTAATAAAATGATCATGTTCGTCGGGGTGAGGATACTCATCACCAAGTTTAACCTTAACCTCAAATTTTTCTCCTCTTTTAACCGTGTCAGGACAAAAAACATGAGGCATGTGCCGGTCAAGATAATCGCGCTTTATCTCTTTGTCTTCCTTTTCTATTTCAGTTGCTTTAAATACCCTTGGCATAGTAAT
>JGIcombinedJ21911_10000669_pt1 | contig 11333 bp, 4 predicted proteins | sample BarGraNGADG00211_FD_21911 | JGI IMG/M metagenome (IMG submission 21911)
TGATCCGTTGGCCAGTTTTCCATCCCATTCAACTGACTGTATTCCATCAGCTGAAATATTCGTCCTGAGTTGCCTGATCATCCTGCCGGAAATATCGTAAATTGAGACAGAAGCCGGNGTNGGAACGGGGCTCTTTATTTCAAAGTTAAATATTTCAGAGGAAGGATTAGGATATACAGTAGCAAAATGTTCTTTTCCGGCTTGTTCGAGATTCTCCACACCAAGGATATATTTTGGGGATTCAAGTTTTTTAGTAGTGAAAAGTCTGTAGTCCCCGGGTTGCAGACTGATCGGATCATTAACATTTAAAACATTGATGGAGTCTGCTGAAAAGTACTCATACCATTTTCCTGGCTGAGGGAATAAAGGATTTATGGATGAAGCAGTAACTCCGAAATTTCCGAGGATATTAACTTTCATGGAAGGATGAATAAGCTGAAGTTGTTTCAGCGGAGTTGAGAGAGAAAATGAATAATTGTCGGTCCCGAATACCGGCTGGGTCTTCCTGAGATTATTTAAAAGCTTATATATCAGGTATAATTTGTGGCGGTCCGGATCAAGAAAGTAATCCCATTTTAATGGTTTCACACTTGTTCTTCCTCCATAATCAATGGAAATATCGTATCCGAGTTCACCAAATTGCCATATCATTTTAGGTCCGGGCACAGTAAGAAGAAAGAGTGCATCAAGCTCCATCCTTTTCAAAGCAGTTTGTAAAAACTGTGTATTATAGTTTCCTGAGGAAGCTCCATAAGTAATTGTCTTATACATAATGCGTTCTTCATCATGACTTTCCATATAACTAACAAGGTTGGGGACCGTCCAGCCTCTGCCTTTATAACTCACGGCAGTAAGATCAGAGGCATAACCCATAGCTGCCTCAGCGTAATTATAGTTATTATTCCCCCATAGCATCATACCATAATTTGCCAGTTCCGATTCTTCGTTATTTGGTCCGAAATGTTCAAGAATAACATAAGCATCCGGCTTTACTTTCCATATTTGGGAAGCCATCCTTTCAAGAATTGCTATACGCGACGGATCGTAACTGCTTCCGTCACCTTGTGTATTGGTAAATCCCTTTGTGAAATCAAAACGGAAACCATCAATTTTGTACTCCGTTAGCCAGTAAGCATTAATCCTGTCAACAAGCTGCTGTGTGGAAATACTTTCATGATTAAAGTCAGCGCCCCATTTATATACTTGGTTTGGCGATTGAGCATTGAACCAGGGATTAGGTACNTTCATGTAGATCTGATCAGTACCGTAATGATCGAGATAAAGCTGAACAAATGGAGACTGTCCGAAGCAGTGGTTCAAAACCATATCCAGTATTACTGCAATACCCCTGCTGTGACAACTGTCAATAAAGGCTTTAAGATCATTTTTCGGTCCATAATATTTATCGGGTGCAAAATAGAATGACGGATTATATCCCCAGCTGATGTTCCCCTCGAACTCGTTTATTGGCATCAACTCAATAGCATTAACTCCCAGATTACTAAGATAACCTAATGTGTCAATTAAAGTTTTATAATCGTGGTTTGCCGTGAAGTCGCGCACAAGTAATTCATAAATTATCAGGCTCGGTGCCGGTGGAGACTNGAAGTTNGCTGTTTGCCATGAATATGGTACTTGTGAAGTCTGAAGAACGGAAACAATACCCGTCGCTGTGTCTTTGGGATAAGGGATCAGGTGCGGATATGTCGACGACGAAATAAATTGGTCATTATCCGGATCAAGAACCTTATCTGAATAGGGTTCGCCAATATAAAGGGAAGTATCGACAAGATATTGAAACCTGTACTCTTTCCCTGGTATAAGACCAGTTATCTCAACCCAGTATCTTTCACCATCCGGAGTTCTTTTCATGTAGCCCTTTTCACGTGCAAGCCAGTTTGTAAAATCACCTGTGGCAAATACATAGTTCTTATATGGTGCATGCAAAACAAGTGTCATGGATGAAGTGCCCGTATAATTAATCCCATCTGTCACTCCTGCGGGCAGGACTTCGGTTATGATTGGTTTCCTGACATAATAAAAGAATGAATCTGCAGCAAAAGCGGGTTTTTTCCAGGCTATAACTTTAGCGGTGAATTCACCGTATTGATCCGGAAGGATGGTATATGTCAGAAGGTTAGGTGTTGTACCTGATTTTATAAATTTATTATTTATATATAATGAAACTGAATCTGCAAGTGTAGCAGATGCGCTGATTGATATTTGTTTATTTAGTTCGGCAACAAATGAGGATTTAACGGGAAGTGTAAATGTTACATTTAGTCCGATCTGGAAAACATCCAGAAAAATATCCGGTCTGGTCTGTTGATTAGCTGCTGCATTACGGATCACCAGACAGATCTTTGTCACAATATCAGATGCAGAGAGGGAATAGAATGTTTTAATATCGGGTGAAATATCAAGTTCATAGCGATAGTTTCCCAGATAATTGAATTTTGGCTGGGTAGTATTGTTGGCCCATGTACCAATTACTTTTTGCCATGGAATTCCAAGGAGCGTGACACCTGTATGTGCATAGAGGTCACCCGTATAGTTATGCAATTCCCCGGCATCTTTTGAGCTGTCATAAAAAATCTTTATCAGCACACCACTTGTTGGCACAGCCGGATCGGTAGTTACCATCTGGCAAACCAAAGGATTGCCAAACAGATTAACAAAAGCTATTATAAAAAACAACTTTTTCACACGATTTCTTTTGTTAATGGAAAGCCAGATGCAAATGTATGGAAAATAGCTGAAAAACGCTAATTTTCAGCGATATAGAAGAATGAATACAGAAAACGTTTGAAATAAACCGGAAACTTAAAATTTATAATTCCAGGTCATATAATTCATTCCTTTTATGACCGATCCCTGGAAATCGAAAAGGGTATGATTATCCCATGAGGATCCTGACCCCCATGGGTCTTTCAGATTCGATGTTATCCAGGCTGGCTCCCAGTAAAAAATTCCCTTTCCTCCTCCTTCAATAATTTTCTGGGTCAGAACCAGGAGATAATTATATTGACCGTCAACCGTTGCAGTATATCCGGGAACAAGTTTGGATGCATTGAATATATCATGGTAGCTATCGGCATCTCCTGAGGTCCAGGGATAGGCAGTTTCCATTACCATCACCTCCTTACTATATTTTACCCTGATCTGCGCGATATATGTGCTGACATCATTAATGCTTACTGTCGAATATAAATAATAATATGAGATCCCGATGATATCATAGTCTGTCAACCCTTTGGTGGCAAGCCCATTAAACCATGCATCAACATTTTCCGGTTGAGCTATATGTATTATTATTTTTGGCTTGATTGAATTTGAAGCGCCGACATCTCTTACAGCCCTGATGCCAGAATTAAGCAGAAGTATCATATTTGCTTCATTCCCATTCCAGCGGTTTCCCTGAGGCAGGAGCAAACCTGGATTTATTTCATTTCCGATCTGGACATATTCTGGCATCAAACCATTATTTCCAAGGTTATTAAGTGTTCTGAATGTGTAATTGTATAAGCTGTCTGCCAGAACAGATATTCTTGTAAGTGTATCCCATGCAGCAGGCTTCTGTTGCTTTGACGGATCAGCCCAGGTATCCGAATAATGGAAATCAAGACAAACCTGCATTCCGGCAGCTTTCGTCTTGCTAATGCCCTTTTTAACATCAGCAAAGTCGTTATACAACTGAGTACCGGGAGCTCCGTAAACAGTTTTCGTCCAGGTCGGATTATAGAATAATCTTAACCTGATAACATTGGCACCATAATTTCCGAAAATAAGGTAAGGATCTTTGATATTCCCCGAGTCTTTATATANGCCTCCCTGATCGAGAATCTGATTTACATATGAGAGATCNGCTCCCATAACAAATTCGGNTGAAGTATAGAATTTCTTTGTTTCATCAGAACCAGAGTTCCTGTCACCCGATTTTTTACAGGAAAACATAGTTATTAAAAGAATGAATGATAATAGTAGNTGNTTCATTTAATTTCAGTTCTTATTTTTGTATCCTGACAAACAACAATGTAAAATTACAATATTCTTCACGACTTTAAAATAAAAAAGGGGCTTTTGATTGCCCCTTTTAATTTACTATTAGTCTGGTAATTATGGTTTTGCAACCATAGAAACAATCAGATCAACCATATTTACAGTGATTTCAAAGTTACCTGTTGTTCCGGTAAACTGGAAGTTTTTGTCACCATCGTTGGCATTTACAAAAAGATTGCTAATTGTACCTGCTGAGAAATACGGATAATTATAACCTGTCGGACCCCAATCCTGCTGAGCAAAGAAACGGAACGTACTCGAAGTCCCAGAATTTGTAAATGTAGCTGTTGCCCGGTATATTCCGTTACTCAGCCATGTCAGTTTAACAAAATGAGTAGTCCAGTCCCAGCCTCCTATAGCCTGACCGGTCATGAACAGTGTTGGTTCAGGAACCGGGGTCATTGATACCGATTTGGTTGTCATATTAACTGTAACCTGGTAGTATCCTGAAGTTCCGGTAAACAGGAAGTTAGAGTCTCCGTCGTTAGCATTTACAAAAAGATTGCTGATCGTCCCCGTAAAATATGGGAAGTTATAAGAAACGGGATTCCAGTCAGTCTGTTTGAAGAACCTGAAGGTCTGGTTACTGGTAAAGTAGATAACTGTGGAATAAATATTTGGAGCAGAGCTTCTCAGTTCCTTATAAGTGTAAAGGTCCCAGCTCCATCCGCCTGTTGCAGCTCCGGTTGCGTAAATAGGCGGAAAGACAACTGCATAAGGAAATATTTTAGCCCTGACAACGTTTGAATAAACCGGGTCAATATTTGGATTGACAACAGTTTTTACCCGGAGTTTTATGGAATCGGCAGCATCGGTACTCATTCCGAGGTTCAGCAACGCTTTATTGAAGTCTCCAACAGTCACGGTTGCCTGAAGAAGATTTGGTACGGTCACCAGATCAATTGGTGTAGCAAAAGTACCAGTTCTTTTATCAACCTGGATTGTATATGAGATAGCTGATGGGAAACCGTAATCTACCTTTGTCCAGTTAAAAGTTTGAAAAGTAATTGCTGCGTCCGACATCTGAAGGGTGAATGATCCCGCAGATAAAGGGGAAAGCTGGTTTGCCGTAATCTTACTGTTGATCGTAACTTGTGTCAGGTCCTTTTTGCAACCTGAGAAGGAAAAAGTCATGATCAGAACCGATAGAAAAAATAATATCTTTTTCATTTTCGTAAATTTTGAATTAATAACCTGGGTTTTGAATCAGATTAGGATTTGCTCCTATATCTGTAGAAGGAATCGGGAAAAGGTCAAAGTGACTGTCGGTTGATGCTCCGGCGGCTAATCCACCTTTCCATGGCCATACATATGTTGAAGTGCTGAATTTGCCAAACCTTATGAGGTCGGTTCTTCTGTGGGCTTCACCATATAATTCCCTGGCCCTTTCATCCAGAATGAAATCAAGTGTAAGGGTACCGGATGCAATATTGCCTGAAGCATTTCCATATGCCCTTGCACGAAGAGCATTAACATATCCAAGAGCAGTGGTAGCATCACCACCTGTTCCACCTCTGAGTACGGCCTCTGCATAGATCAGATAGGCATCAGCCAGACGGAATATCGGCCAGTCAGTATCGGGGTGTGTTGGATCTGATCCGGCAACTCCGCCTGATGTAACATTTTTCCATTTTGTAAGTGCATAACCATTGGTAAAATTAAACATGTCGGTAATAACCAAATTCTGACCGTTGGTATAGAACATAGCTCTTTTATCGGTAGCGCCTGTGATATCTGTAAATTTACCAACGAATGCGCTGGTTGTCCTTGTACCACTCCAGCCACCGGCAATTCCGAAGTTAGCAGGAACCATGCTCCCGCCCACCTGAGCATTTACGAGGAAGGTTGTTCCACCCCATGATTTTGAATGGATCCCGTCGAATGTTACCGGGAAAATAATCTCATTGCTCGTGTTATTGTCTGCGAGGAAAAGGTGAGCATAACTTGGGTCAAGTGAATACGGGCTAGCAATTACCTGTTTGATATAGGTAAGGGCCTCAGTATTCTTATCTGTACCAATGTATACTTTTGCATTCAGGTACAGCTTAGCCAGGAGCATTGCTGCTGCTGCTTTATCCGCTCTGCCATATTCATTCGTTTTAGCATCTGTCAGTTTTGTTGAAACATCAAGCAGTTCTGATTCAATGTAGGTGAAGAGATCAGCACGTAATTTCTGAACCGGGAGAAATGATCCGACTTTGTTGTTTTCATCTACAAACGGAACATTTCCGTATAGATCAAGTGCATGCCAGTAGCTGTATGCTCTTAAAAACCTGGCTTCAGCAAGGTATGTAGCAACTGAATCAGCTGAAGTACCTGTAATCCCTCTGTCGGCAACTTTGCCTGGCTGAGCTTCCCTGATAAACTCATTACACAGAGAAATCTGGTAATATATTCTGTTATACATTGCCCTGATAAACTCACCGGTTGAGGTCCATGTCTGATAATGAAAATCTTTCAGTGTACCATCGTTCCAGGAAATCACTGCCTCATCAGTAGTTAATTCCTGTGCGTACCAGTATTCCCTGAGATACTGTGAGAATCCTTCATCAATTCCACTGATATCGGGGTTGCCACTTGGTCCTTGCTGACCACTCAGAGCAAGTCCTGCGTAACATTTTCCAAGAACCTGTTTGTATGCATGGGCATTTTTATATACAGTTGCTGATGTAACAACATTCGGATCAATAGGGATAGTATTCAGATCCTTAACGCACGAAGAGAATGCTACCATAATAGCTATCAGCAACGTGCAAAAGATTTTAAAATATTTTGTTTTCATATTTTCAAAGTGTATTAATATTAAAACTCCAGGTTTACGCCAAACATATATGTTCTGGGCCGCGGGTATATATTGTTGTCAATACCGCCGAAAATTTCCGGATCAAGACCGGTATACTTAGTAATAATAAAGAGATTCTGCACATTTGCATAGATCCTTAAATTGGTCTTTCCTCCGCCAATATTAGAAATATTGTATCCTAGCGTTGCGTTATCAAGCCTCAGGAATGATCCATTCTCGAGGAAATAGTCTGACCAATACTGAGGATTTGCAAACTTAGTTGACAGAATGCTGCCATTTTGGTTATTCAACGCCCCGGCTGTATTGTATAATCCAGCATAAGAGGATCCTGAAGCAACGTTGTTGTAAACATAATTACCGAGACTTATTCTTCCGTTAAAGCTGAAATCGAACTTTTTATACCTGATCATCGAGTTAAATCCCATCAGCAGATCGGGAGCCGGCTTCTTTATATGGTATTTGTCTGATTGTCCCTGTGATGTTACAATACCATCCCCATTTCTGTCAACAAATAAATTATCAATAGGGTTCCCATTGGTATCATAAACCTGCTGAGCCAGATAGAATGAGTTAACAGGATATCCGACTGAATTCATCTGAACATAGTTTCCTACGCCACCTGAAATACTCCCGGTTTCCACTCCAACAAATAAGGGATTATCAACCAGGGTAAGTTTAGTAATTTCATTTTTGTTTAATGTGGCATTTAATCCGAATGACCATTCAAAATCAGGATTAACAATCGGCTTGAAATTCAATGTCAGCTCAATACCTTTATTTACAAGCGTTCCGACATTTGTGGTTATCCTGTTTGTCAGGTTTGTGCCTGCCGGAACATCAATTGTATTCAGCAGATCCTTTGTCGGCCTGTAATATACCTCTGCTGTACCAGTAATCCTGTTTTTAAGTAACCCAAAATCAAGACCAACATTATAAGTTGTCGTTTGCTCCCATTTAAGGTTTGCGTCATATCCTTCAGGTCTGATAGTGGTGATAAAAGCGTTTCCAAACTGGGTTTGAGCATTAGTATATCCGAATGTATATCTGGCCAGATATGGGTAATCATTTCCAACATCCTGCTGACCAGTTACCCCATAACCCAGACGGAGTTTCAATTGATTAAACACGTCAGAGCTCTTTAGAAAATTTTCTTCTTTTATATCCCATGCAAAAGCCAGAGATGGGAAAAGCCCCCACCTGTTACTCGAAGAAAACTTTGAAGAGCCATCATCGCGGATCGTAGCAGTAAGAAGGTACCTGTTTTTAAAAGTATAATTTAATCTTCCGAAGAAAGAGACAAGGTAGTTCTCAGTTGCATATTTTGTATCTGTATAAACAATGCTTCTTGCATAGTTATCTGTAAGAACGGCCCCCTTGTTATAAAAATGCTGCCAGGAATAGCCTGCCGTAACTACAATTTTACTGCTTATTGAGGCTATGTCCTTGGTATAATTGCCATAAATGTCGAGTAGCTCATTTTTCTTGGTCTGGGAGTATGTGCCATACCTTCCTATACCGTTAGTGAAATACCATGCAGCTTTCGTATCAACTATGTCTTTTCCGTCACTTGTTGAATAATCTGTTCCGGCATTAACTGTCACCTTAAGCTCTGGCAGAAAATGAAGCTTATAATCGACCTGAACATTGCCAAGAAATCTGTTTACATCCGAGGTGTTATGCCTCTGCTCAAGTAATGCGAGTGGGTTACTTGTTACTTGAGTCATCGGATCACCATTAGGCTGTTTCCAGGCAAAATATCCGCCCAGGAAGCTATTGGCAGAATCATAAACAGGCTGGGTCGGATCCATAGATATTGCAGCTCCTATCGCTCCATAATCAGCAAACCTGTTTTTGATATTCATGTACTTGGCATTGACACTTACTGTCAGATGATTATCGAGAAATGTCGGATTAAGGTTGATGGCCCCGGTAAACCTCTGAAGTCCTGATGTTTTCAGGATACCTGTCTGGTCGGTATAACCTACTGAGGCTCTGTATGGCAAGGTTTTGTAAGCTCCTGAGAGGCTCAGGTTATGATCGTTTGAAAATGAAGTCTGATAAATCTTATTCTGCCAGTATGTCGCATCTTGTCCCTTCAGGGCAGCCTGTGGAGATGTAGCCCCATATTGAGTATTTACAAGTGTAGCAAATTCCATGGGAGTAAGAATATTTACCTCACCAGTTTTTGTCCCGACTGAGAAAGAACCGTCATATGTTACTTTCATTGGTTTTCCTGCTATTCCTTTTTTGGTTGTAATGAGAATAACTCCGTTTGATGCTCTTGAACCATATATTGCAGTTGCGGAAGCATCTTTGAGGACTGTGAATGATTCAATATCATTGGAGTTGACAAGGTTAAGAGCATTTGGCATACCGGAAATCGCACTGTTATCTACCGGAACGCCATCTATTACTATTAGTGGGTCATTGCTTGCCGACAGTGATGAACCACCCCTGATCCTGATAGTTGCTCCGGCTGAGGGGTCACCGCCATTGGTTGTGATCTGAACACCGGGTATCTTACCCATGATCAGATCCTGTGGCCTTGACAATGCACCGGCATTAAAGTCACGAGTTCCGATTGCAACAACCGAACCTGTGGCGTCTTTCTTTGCAACAGTACCATAACCGATCACAATTACATCGCCTAATTTTTCAACAGCTAAAACCATTGAAACATTAATTGCAGTCCTGCCGTTGACCTGAATTTCCTGTGTTGTGTAACCAATGTAGGAAATGACCAGCGTGGACGTTGAAGCAACAGTTAAGCTGAAGTTGCCTTTTACATCTGTTAATGACCCGTTTGAGGTTCCCTTTTCCTGGACGGTGACTCCAATCAGGGCAGAACCGTCTGCTGCATCAGAAACTTTGCCGGTAACGCTAATTCCCTGGGCATTCAGTGCTCCGGTAAAAACGATTCCAAGCAAAATCAGAGACAACATTTTAAAAATTCGTTTTTTCATAGATTGTCAGGTTTTAATTATGGAAGTTTATTTTAATTAAAAGTTAGAATATTTCCTGTGCTTTTCAACTCGTACAAATATATTAAAGAATTATCATCTCCAACTAATCGAAAGCATTAATTTTCAATTGGTTAACATTAAGTTCCGCAAACGATTGAAATGATTGTTTCGTGTACTTTTTATAAGATCTTTTTTCATAATTGTTCTGCTTTTTCAATTTTTTGAAATAAAATTAGTTCTGAAAAAGGTCAATTTATTTTTTTGCGAACAAGAGAAATAGAAAACAATATCTTATTGCTTATAATACTACGAGACAATAACAATATACTGAAAAATATGTTCAAAAAATTTTATCATTAAAAACAATTCATCGCGCAGGCATTATAATTTTTAATAAAATAGGTCTCTATTCCTTTACGCAAAATGATAGTTATCGCGATCTGTTCTTCATTGGTTTTGCGAAAGCCAGAATATATAGCTATATTTCGGAAAGAGAGATTATTTCAGGATAGTTGAAAATGTTCAAAGGTCAGGTTACCATAAAAGATATAGCAAAAGAATTGGGGATATCTCCATCCACAGTATCTAAAGCGTTAAAAGATCATCCTGACATCAGCCCGGCGACTAAACGGTCAGTTCGCGAGCTTGTCGAAAAATGGAACTATAAACCCGATCCTATTGCATTAAGCCTTAAAAGCGGACAAACCAAGATAATTGGAGTAATTGTTCCTGAAATTGTCCATTATTTTTTTTCTACGGTAATAAGTGGTATAGAAGATCTGGCATATGATTCAGGATATCATGTAATGTTCTGCCAATCAAATGAATCTTATGAGAGGGAAGTCAAAGCTGTTCAAACCTTGCTTTCAAGCAGGGTAGATGGAATACTTGTATCTGTTACAAAAGAAACGGACGATTTTAAACACTTCAGAAAGATTCAGGAAAATGGGATCCCATTGGTTTTCTTTGACAGGATATGCAACGAGCTCGATACAGACAGGGTTGTGGTAGATGATGAAGTGGGAGCATTTGATGCAGTAAAACATTTAATTACCACTGGTTGTAAAAATATTGTACACCTGTCGGGGCCACAGAACCTTCAGATCGGGAAAAGCAGAAAAGAAGGATATGTCAGAGCTTTGAAATACTATAACCAACCAATAGAAGATGGTAACATAATCAGATGTGATACAATGGAAGAAGCCAGGTTAGTAGTTCCGGAGTTAATGAAACGGGTAAAAAGGCCGGATGGGATTTTTGCCGTAAATGACCTTACTGCAGTTGAAGCAATGAGGATGNTTCAAGAGTGTGGTTTCAAAGTACCTGACGATGTTTCAGTAGTCGGTTTCACGAGCGGGATGATCTCTGATATAACATGTCCGACTTTGTCGTCAGTTGAACAACATGGTTATATTATAGGCAGGGAAGCAGTAAAACTACTTATTGATCGTCTGGAGAAAAAAAATGACCTTCCATTCCAAACAATAGTTATTAAGACAGAGATGGTA
>JGIcombinedJ21911_10000676_pt1 | contig 11286 bp, 10 predicted proteins | sample BarGraNGADG00211_FD_21911 | JGI IMG/M metagenome (IMG submission 21911)
GAGTTGGGGTTCCTTGCCGTCGGGTGTGCTGGGCGCGGCCAGTCTATGCGGGCGCCAGCGGCAGGCCGCGCCGTGCCAGATCCCGCCGAAGGTGGCCCGTGTCGGTGAACAGGATGGCGTCGAGTCCAGCCTCAGCCGCAGCCTCGACGTTGCGCGGGCTGTCGTCGATGAAGATGCACCCGTCCAGACTGTGACCGATCCGTTCCCGGAGGATGGTGAAGATCGCGAGGTCGGGTTTGGCGACGCCCACCTGGCCCGACACCACGATGTCCTCGAACAGGTTCAGGAAGTCGAAGCGTTCAAGAGCCACNGGAAAGAGCTCCTCGGACCAGTTGGTCAGNGCATAGAGCGGTATGCCGGCTGCGTGCAGNTCGCGCACGATCTGGACGGTGTCCTCAATGGCGCCGACCAGTGATTCGTTGTAGTTCGCNCGATAGGCGCGGATGGCCGGCTCCCAGTGCGGGTGCGACGTCAGCGCCGCCGCCTCACCCTCGTCCCAGGAGCGCCCAGCGTCCTGCTCGTGGTTCCACGCCATGAAGTCGAACTCGTCGTCAGCCAGAAAGCGCGTTGCCTGCTGCGCGCCAACCGCCCTGGCGATGGCCGGATGCGGATCCCACGCGATCAGGACATTGCCAAGGTCGAAGACCACGGCCGCGACCACATCCCTGACCGCGGCCTGAACGGGGGCCTCGGCTGGGGCCGGTGCGATCTCCGGGCAAAGTCGGGCGTCGCTCGAAGCAGCCATGGGGCGCATTTTACCGTCCACGGCCGGGCAGCCGTTCGACCCCGTCGCGCTCAGCTGAACCCGTCAGTCGGGTCAACGCGAATACTGACGGCGACCTTGTCCTTGCGGGCGCTGCGCAAGGCTTTCACCTGTGCAAGAGCAGCCGCCAGCGCGGGACCGTTGGCCAAGGCGGTCCGCAGCAACAGCTGGATCCGAGGTTCGTCGCTGGTTCCGTCGGTCGCCTGGGTCGATCCCCCTGATCCAGGTGGTGCCCCTGACACAACCTGGGGCGCCCAGGGCAGTGGTCCAAGGCGTTCGACCTCCGTNCCGAACCCGGCCAGCTCGACAGCTTGTTGGACGGCCACGCGCGGCCCGACCAGCTGCGCCATGCGCACGGTTGGAGGTAAGGAGAGCTCAGTCCTCTCGGCCAGCTCACGCGCGGCGAACCAGACGGGATCCCACCGCACCAGCGCCTCAACGACCGGGAGCGTCGTGTGCATCGGGGCGCCGCAGAGGACGACAACTCCCCCGTCCACTGCACTCCTCGTCAGAGCCCCCGCGGCCATCCACCGACGCAACGCCTCCTCAGAGGCATCAAGCGTCGGCCGATCCAGGGACGCCCACGCATCGAGCAAAAGCGTTGCAGAGTAACCATTTTCGGCCACAGGCTCTGCTCCGGGAGTAGAGATGACCAGGCTCGGTTTTGCCGGGACGGACGACAGCACGTCACCCGCACCCGACGTATGGACGGGCACCCCGGGGAAGGCGCGACCAAGCTCTTCAGCCGTTCGACGAGCACCCACCACGCTTGATCGCATCGTCCGGCCACCGCAGCTGACGCACTCGAATGCTGCGTCGACCGTCCCACACCAGCGACAGGTCGGTCTCGCGTCGCCCGAGCTCAACGACAACGGACCGTGGCAGCGTGTGCAGCGGGCCGGGTCGCGGCAGGTCTGACAGGACAACGACGGGACATAGCCCCGCCGCGGCACCTGGATCAGCACCGGCCCATGCTCCAGTGCGCTCTTGGCGGCCCGCCACGCGACCGAGGGCAGGTGCCCATGGGCCGACGCACCGTCACGCTCGACATCGGTGCCCTCGCCCGCGACGACGACACGGGGCGCCGCCCGGCGACGGGCGGCTGGGTCGGCGACGACCGTCCGCAGCTCGCCGGACTCCACGCATTGTTGGATCGACGTCGTCCGTGTGAACCCGCCTGTCAGCACAGCTGCGCCCTCGAGCCTGGCTCGGGTGAGGAGCACCTCGCGGACGTGGGGGTAGGGGGCGCGCTGTTCGACGAGCACGTCGTCGCCGTCGTCCCACCAGGCCACCAGGCCCAGGTCGTGGACGGGCGCGAACACTGCCGCGCGCGTGCCCACAACGCACCGTACATGGCCGCGGAGGACCTTAAGCCAGGCCGTGTAGCGAGCCTGAGGACCCTGCCCCGCGGTCAGTCGGACATGCTGCCCGGCCCCCAGAAGCGAGTGCAGGGCGGCGTCGACGCGGTCGACGTCGCGATGGTCGGGAACCACGATCAGGGCACCCCGGCCGGCGGCCAGCGTGGTCGCCGCTGCCACCGCCATGGCAGCCGGCCAGTCGGCATCCACCCGCTGACCCGGCAGAGCGAGCCACGACGCCGCGGGGCCGTCGCCCGAAGCGATGCGCCGAAGGAAGGAGACACCCGCCGGGTAGCCCACCCACGGGCCTGGCTCAGGCGCGGCAACCGGCGACGCCGGCGCCTGCGTGGGGAGGTTCTTCTCCGCCGCAGCGTGGCGGGGCGGGACGGCGAGCCGGACCACGTCTGCCAGCGTTCCGGCGTACCGGCCGGCGATCTCGCGTGAGAGCGCAAGCACGGCAGGGGTGAGCACGGCCTCGGGACTGACCACTTTGCGAAGCGGCGCGAGAGTGCCTTGGTAGTCCGCGCTCCTGGCGCGNTCGAGGACGAAACCGTCGACGTCCTGCCCGGCGAACCGCACCTTCACCCGTGCTCCGGGGACCGCCAGGTCGGCCATGGAGGCGGGNACGAGGTACTCGAAAGGACGGTCCAGGTGTGCCAGCCCCACGTCCACCAGCACGAGCGCGACNGGATCGATCGCCGCTGCCTCCTGAACCGCCGGCAGCACCCTCGAACGCCCGCGCGNAGAGGCGACAGCACGGACGAGTGAGAGCTGCCCACCCATCTGGTCGTTCACCCCGTTCTGCATGGCCCAAGGTCTACCCCATGGCACCGACGCGGGTATGCCGGGCCGTTGCCCTGGCTGGGTGGCGCCTAGCCGGAAACTGCGGCCCTGAGCTGCTCGACGCGGTCGAGACGCTCCCAGGTGAAGGCGTTCTCGACGCCCCCGGCACTCAACCGACCGAAGTGGCCGTATGCGGCGGTCGCCGTGTAGATCGGTCGCAGCAGGTCGAGGTCCTCGATGATTGCGGCCGGACGCAGGTCGAACACCTTGTTGATCGCGTTCTGGATCTTGTCGGAGGAAACGGTCTCGGTGCCGAAGGTCTCGACGTACAGACCGACCGGCTGTGCCTTGCCGATCGCGTAGGCCACCTGAACCTCGCACCGACGGGCAAGACCCGCAGCCACGACGTTCTTGGCCACCCAGCGCATCGCGTAGGCCCCCGAACGATCCACCTTGCTGGGGTCCTTGCCGGAGAAGGCGCCGCCGCCGTGACGGGCCATACCGCCATAGGTATCGACGATGATCTTGCGTCCGGTGAGGCCGGCGTCACCCATCGGGCCACCGATCTCNAAGCGGCCGGTCGGGTTGATCAGCATCCGGTAGTCGGAGATGTCCAGCTCTGTGCCGGCAGCGGCAAGCTCGTCCAGGACGGGCTTGATGACCTGGTTGGCGATGTCCGGCTCGAGCAGACCTGCCAGCGAGATGTCAGCGGCGTGCTGGGTCGACAGAACGACGGTGTCGAGCTTGACCGCCTTGTCCCCGAGGTAGGAGATCGTGACCTGGGTCTTGCCATCGGGACGCAGATAGGGGACCTCGCCGGACTTGCGCACCGCCGACAACCGCTCCGCGAGCCGATGGGCCAGATGAATCGGCAACGGCATCAGGTCGGGAGTGTCCTCGCAGGCGTAGCCGAACATCAGGCCTTGGTCGCCGGCGCCCTGCTTGTCCATCGGGTCGACGCCACCGGTGCGGCTCTCGTATGCCGTGTCGACACCCTGGGCGATGTCGGGTGACTGCTGGCCGATCGAGATCGAGACACCGCACGACTCGCCGTCGAAGCCCTTGGTCGACGAGTCGTAGCCGATCGCCAGGACCGTGTCACGCACGATCCGCGGGATGTCGACGTAACCGGTCGTGGTCACCTCACCGGCGACGTGGACCAGGCCGGTGGTGACCATGGTCTCCACTGCCACTCGGCAGGTCCGGTCCTCGGCGATCATCGCATCNAGGATCGCATCGCTGATCTGGTCGCAGATCTTGTCGGGGTGACCCTCGGTCACGGATTCGGACGTGAAGAGACGTGCGGACACTTGGGTGCTCCTTTGTGCAGCGGCTGCTGACTGATGGCTTCGCGAAGGTTATCCCGAGGACAGGACATCCTGTATGACGTCCCACACCGTGGCGGCCACGATGCCCTTGGGTGCCGGGCCGGCGTGCGTCANGGCGTCGACGCCTCTCCGGAGGATGTGGANGGTGTTGGTGTCCTGCCCGAAGGTCTTGTCGACGCCCACCTCGTTGGCCACGAGCACGTCGCAGCCTTTGCGCGCGAACTTGTCTCGGGCGAGGTCAAGGACGGTGTGTTCCGGATCGCCGGTCTCGGCCGCAAAACCCACGATCACCGGCCTTGTTGAGGAGCCCCTGGACTGCACCAACCCGGCCAGAACATCGGGGTTGCGCACCAGCTCGATCGTGGGTGCCAGCGGCTGGTTCGCGGGCCGGGTGTCGTCGTAGTTCTTCTTGATCTTGACGTCGGTGTAGTGCGCCGGCCGATAGTCCGCCACGGCTGCCGCCATCACGACGACGTCGCAGTCCTGGGCCGCTTTGGCCACGGCTTCACCCAGCTCGACTGCGGTCTGAACCGGCACCAGGGTCACGCCTTCAGGGACCGGCATTGCCACGTTGGCCGAGATCAGTGTCACTTCAGCGCCACGGGAGAGCGCCACCTCGGCCAGCGCATAGCCCTGCTTGCCCGACGATCGATTGCCCAGGAACCGAACCGGGTCCAGTGGTTCTCGCGTGCCACCGGCGCTGATGACGACTCGGCGCCCGGCCAGCTCGCCGGCCGCCGTGACGCTGCCGCCGCTTCGGGACAGGAGCTCGCGGCACACGTCGAAGATGTCTTGGGGCTCCGGGAGCCTGCCAAGGCCGGTGTCGGCCCCGGTCAGGCGCCCTGAGACGGGGTCGATCACGAGCACGCCCCTGGACCGCAGGGTCGCAACGTTGGCCACGGTGGCAGGGTGCTCCCACATCTCGGTATGCATCGCGGGGGCGAGCACCACGGGACAGCGGGCAGTCAGGAGGGTGTTGGTCAGTAGGTCGTCGGCTAGTCCGTGTGCCGCCTTGGCCATCAGATCTGCGGTGGAAGGTGCCACGACGACGAGATCAGCGTGCTGGCCCAGGCGTACGTGCGGCACCTGGTGGACATCGGCCCACACATCGGTGGAGACGGGTTTGCCCGACAGCGCCGACCACGTGGCCGCTCCGACGAAATTGAGCGCAGCGGCCGTGGGCACGACCGTCACGTCATGTCCGCTTTCGGTGAACAGACGCAGCAACGAGCAAGCCTTGTAAGCGGCGATACCGCCGCTGACCCCAAGGACCACCCGTTTGCGTGTCACCATCTGCCAAGCCGGCTCAGCCGTCGGTGGGCGTGGAGGTCAACAGACCCTCGTTGATCTCCCGCAGTGCGATCGACATCGGCTTCTCGTGGACCCTGGTCTCGACGAGCGGGCCGACATACTCGAGCAGGCCCTCGGAGAGCTGGGAGTAGTACGCGTTGATCTGGCGCGCACGCTTGGCCGAGTAGATGACCAGCGCGTACTTGGAGTCCGCAACCTTGAGCAGGTCGTCGATCGGCGGGTTGGTGATGCCCTCGGGGGCAGCCTGCGTACCAGACACGGTCAATCTCGATTCGTTGGTGAAGATATGAATACAGCGACTATCGACGCATGACAAAAGGTCATGCGTTCATCAATGATACGAGTTCTTCGCTCGCCCGTTGAACATTGTCGTTCACGATGGTGACATCGAACTCACGTTGAGCCGCCAGCTCCAGCCGTGCAGTCGTCAGGCGGACCTCTCGTTCCTCATGGGACTCGGTGCCTCGCCCGATCAGCCGACGCACGAGCTCATCCCAGCTCGGGGGGGCAAGAAACACGAACAACGACTCTGGCATCTGCGCCCGCACCTGGCGGGCACCCTGCAGGTCAATCTCCAGCAATGCCTTTCGCCCCGCCGCGAGCGCTTCAAGCACAGGCCGGCGCGGTGTGCCATACCTGGCCCGACCGTGGACGACGGCCCACTCCAGGAGCTCCCCCGCGTCACGCACCCGGTCGAACTGCTCGTCGTCGACGAAGTGGTAGTGCGTGCCGTCGATCTCACACGGACGAGGCTTGCGGGTGGTCATCGAGACGGACAGCCAGACCTTGGGAAAGTTCGCCCGGACGTATGCCGCCACGGTCCCTTTCCCCACCGCGGTGGGGCCGGCCAGGACCACCAACCGGCTTGTGGGCGACGTCAGGCTCTCGGAGGATGTCACCAGCGCCGGTCAGGACTGCTCGAAGCGCTCGATCAGGGCGGCAATCTGATTGTTGCCCAGGCCACGGACCCGGCGGGTCTCGGATATGCCGACCTCCAGCATGATCTGGCGGGCACGGACGCGCCCCACACCCGGCATCGACTCCAGCAATGCATGGACCTTCATCTTGCCGACGATGTCATTGACCTTGCCGTCGGCGATGACCTCGGACAGCAGTCCTTGCGCGTACTTGAGACGGTTCTTGACCGCTGCCCGCTCGCGGCGAGCGATGGCTGCCTTTGCCAGAGCGTCGGCACGCTGCTCAGGGGTCAGTTGGGGAAGAGCCACAGTCAGTCTCCTCATGAGGACGAATCGAATGAGTACATCGCGATGCCCCGGCCGGTCAGGCCGCCGATAACGCGTGTGGCCCGAACCTAGCGAGTCGGGGCGCGCCCTGGCAACGAGGGGTGTCAACCGGTGTTCAGAATGGCCTTCAGCATGAGCGCGGTTCGCCGGGCCGTCGCCCTCAACGCTGCGACGTCCGCCCCGGCGGAGAGGATCTCGCGGCTGCTGCTGGCAAGGACGTTGGGAAGGGCGGCACCGAACACGCTGCGCAGGTCCTCGGCTGCACCGCCTTGGGCACCCACCCCGGGGGCGAGCAGGGGGGCGTTGGCGGCGGCGAGATCGAGCTCAAGGTCCTGGGCCGCCGTGCCGACGGTGGCGCCAACCACCAGGCCGACGCTGCCGAGGACTCCCGCGCTCGCGTCGTCCGCGTTCTGCAAGGTCACGCCGTCCACGATGAGGCCGGCCACACTGCGGCCATCCATCATCGCGTGCTGCACCTGGGCACCCTCGGGGTTCGAGGTGAGTGCGAGGACGAACAGGCCCCGCCCGTTGTCGTGGGCCAGATCCAGTGCCGGTCGCAGCGACTCGAAGCCGAGGAAGGGGCTGACGGTGATGGCGTCCACCCGCAGCGGACTGTCCTGTGAGAGGTAGGCCNGGGCGTAGGCGGTCATGGTCGAACCGATGTCCCCGCGCTTGACGTCGAGCAGAGACAGGGTGCCTGCATCCCGCAGGGCCGCGATCGTGCGCTCGAGCACAGCCACCCCCGCAGAACCGAAACGCTCGAAGAACGCGGACTGGGGTTTGACGATGGCCACGGTCCCCGCGAACGCCTCGACGCACGTCATCGCAAACGTCTCCAGACCCTGGACGGTCTCATCCAGCCCCCAGAGTGCGAGCAGTCCTGGATGGGGGTCGATGCCGGCACAGAGCGGACCGTGCTCGTCCATCGCGATGCGGAGCCTGGCGCCGAAGGAATCGGTCATCGCCTCGGGTCCAACCTCGTGTGAGCGATCCCTACTGCATCGCTGAATCGGGCGAAGCCTTTGTCCTGCAGGGCTGCGGCCAGTTCACCGTTGACCCGGATGGGTGCGCTGGGGTCGTTGAAGGTCGCGGTTCCGACCTGGATCGCACTGGCTCCGGCCGCGACCAGCTGCAACGCGTCGTCGCCGGTGCGCACTCCCCCGACACCGATGATCGGGACAGTGGGGATACGACCTTCAAGCATCGCGGCGCGCACCTGCCAGATGGCGCGTACGGCCACCGGACGTATGGCGGGCCCGGACAGTCCTCCGGTCACGCCGGCCACCTGGGGACGCAGAAGATCCGTATCGATGACCATTCCGAGCAGGGTGTTGATCATCGTCAACCCGTCGGCTCCGGCCTTGACGCAGGCACGGGCGATCTCGACGATGTCGGTGACGTCGGGGCTGAGCTTGGCGAAGATGGGGATGTCCCGCGGGAGCTTCTCGCGTACCAGGGCGATGACCTTGGCAGCGGAAAGCGGGTCGCAGGCGAATACCAGCCCCCGGTTCGCAACGTTCGGGCAGGAGATGTTGACCTCGATGCCGACGACCGCGTCGAAAGCCGGCGACGCACGCAGGACCGCGGCCACGTCGGCGTACTCGCCTGCCGTGTTCCCCGCGATGGACGCGAGCACGCGAGCCCCCACCGACTTGAGCCACACCAGGTCGTTCCGGGCGAAGTCGTTGACCCCCGGTCCTTGCAGCCCGATCGAGTTGAGCATCCCGCTCGGCGTCTCTGCCATTCGTGGAGTGCCACGTCCGGAGCGGGGATCCGCAAGCACCGTCTTTGTCACGAACGCACCCAGCGCCGCGATGTCGAAGAAGCGGTGCAGCTCCTTGCCGTTCGCTGCGCAGCCCGACGCGGTCATCAGCGGGTTGGGCAGTCGCATCCCCGCCAGGTCGACGCTCATGTCAATGGTGTCGCTCAAGCTGGTCGTCTCGCTCAAGCTGGTCGTGTGGCTCGGGCCCACACTCGCCTTCCCGCCGGTCATCAGTGCCCCCTCATCGCGGCTGCGCCGTAGGCGTCATCGGGGACGCGACCCCAGCCGGACTCAAAGGCATCCCACCGCACCCGGTCACCGCGGAAGACGGGCCCATCGACGCAGGAGCGCGCCATCCGGGTCTGCCCGTCGGTGCCGACGACCGGCATCACGCACGTCATACAGACCCCGATGCCGCAGGCCATCGACTCCTCGACGGCAACCTGGGCGATGGCGCCCTCGGCTGCGGCGACGTCGGTGACAGATCTGAGCATCGCCATCGGCCCACAGCCATAGACAACCTCGGCGTGGCTTCGCCGGATGACCTCGGGCAGGACGTCGGATACCCAGCCCTTCACGCCCATCGACCCATCGTCGGTGGTCACGGTGACGCCGTCTGCAGCGCGTCGCGCCTCGACGACGCCGAACAGCCGGTCCTCGCTGGCAGCACCCAGGATCATCTCGACGCGGCAACCGCGCTCCCGCAGTGCGGCGGCCAGCCAGAACAACGGTGCGCTGCCATAGCCACCGCCCACGAGAACACAGGCCACGGGCTGTTTCGGCAGCGGGAATGCACGTCCGAGCGGGCCGATGATGTCGACCTCGTGGTGCACGCTCAGACCTGCGAGCCACCGGGTGCCCGGGCCGCGGGCGGCCACGACAACGTCAACCGTGCCGCCGTAGGTGCCACTCGGACTCACCTTGTGGATGGAGAAACAGCGACGCAGCAGGTTGGCCGAGGTGTCGCCACCAACCGCCAGCGCAACAAACTGCCCGGGTTTGGCCAGCTCGGCCACGCCGGGCGCCACGAACGTCAGGTGGTGATAGGCACCAACCCTGCGGGTGGCTATCAGCTCACCCGCGACCTGGGGCGTCCGNTTCATGGGGTGGCGTTCCAGGGGTGTGCGTTCAAGGGACGTTTCGTTCACGCCTGGTCTTCCGTTCGGGCATAGAAGTCGAGGTCGCGGGCGTGGTCCTGCAGCGACTTCACCCGGACGGTCTCGGTCATCTGTGACTCGATGCCCTGCACTGCCGCCCCGAGCTGCTGGACCGTGGTGATGATCGGCCGATCCATGCTCGTCGTTGCCGCCCGGATCGCGTAACCGTCGGCTCGAGCGTCACTACCCGACGGTGTGTTGATGACCATCCCTACGTCGCCCGCCACAATGCGGTCGACGATGGTCGGTTCACAGTGTGGGCCCGGCCCCTCACTGTGTTTGCGCACCACCGAAGCATGAATTCCGTTGCGCCGCAATACATCTGCGGTGCCCTTGGTGGCGATGAGGTCGAAGCCCAGATCGGCAAGGCGCTTCATAGGAAAGATCATGGCACGCTTGTCCCGATTGGCCACCGAGACGAAGACCGTGCCACTACGGGGCAGGCCCGGGCCGAACCCGAGCTGGCTCTTGGCGAAGGCCGCACCAAAGTCCGAGTCGATGCCCATGACCTCGCCGGTCGAGCGCATCTCGGGGCCGAGGAGGCTGTCGACCACTTGGCCCTCGTGGGTGCGGAACCGTTTGAAGGGCAACACCGCCTCCTTGACGGAGACGTGGGCGTGGGCAGGCATGGCCCCGCCATCGCCCTGCGGTGGAAGGATCCCCTCGGCGCGCAGCTGGGCGATCGTGGCGCCGAGCATCACCCGGGCGGCCGCCTTCGCCAGGGGCACGCCGGTCGCCTTGGCCACGAACGGAATAGTGCGACTGGCGCGCGGGTTGGCCTCCAGGACATAGAGAACGTCCTGAGCCAGGGCGAACTGCACGTTCATCAGGCCCCTGACGCCAATTCCCTTGGCAAGCTTGAGCGTTGACTCGCGGACTCGCTTGAGCTCCTCGTGGCCCAGCGTCACCGGCGGGAGCACACAGGCCGAGTCGCCGGAGTGGATACCGGCCTCCTCGATGTGCTCCATGATGCCGCCCACGTACATCTCGTGGCCGTCGTAGATCACGTCCACGTCGATCTCGATGGCCTCGTCGAGGAACCGGTCGACCAGCACTGGGTGCTCGGGCGCGGCCTCGGTGGCGCGGGTGACGTAGCCGATCAGCGTCGCGTCGTCGTACACGATCTCCATGCCGCGGCCACCCAGGACGTACGAGGGACGGACAAGGACCGGGTAACCGATCTCGTGGGCGACCTCCACGGCCTCTTCACCGCTGTATGCCGTGCCGTGCCGTGGGGCCGTCAGCTTTGCCTCAGCCAGCACCCGGGAGAAGGCGCCTCGGTCCTCAGCGAGATGTATCGACTCAGGGGTGGTGCCCACGATCGGCACCCCCTCGGCCTTGAGCGCCTTGGCCAGACCGAGCGGAGTCTGCCCGCCGAGCTGGACGATAACGCCTGCCACGGGCCCGGCCTGCCGCTCGGCGTAGACCACCTCCAGGACGTCCTCGAGGGTCAGTGGCTCGAAGTAGAGCCGGCTCGAGGTGTCGTAGTCCGTGGACACCGTCTCGGGGTTGCAGTTGACCATGACGGTGTCAAAACCGTGGTCCCGCAGTGCGAAGCTCGCGTGGACGCAGGAGTAGTC
>JGIcombinedJ21911_10000679_pt1 | contig 11268 bp, 11 predicted proteins | sample BarGraNGADG00211_FD_21911 | JGI IMG/M metagenome (IMG submission 21911)
CCTGACATCGCGTTCGAGGTAGGTCGCCACGTAGCTCCCGAGCCACAGGTCGCGGTCGAGGTCTTTCCGCTGCCAGAGTTCGGGGAAGCCGCTCCGCCACAACAGTGCGTCTGACGTCTCCGTCGATCCGTCAGCGGCGACCTCGCTCACCCCGAGAGGAGGCAACGAGAAGATCGCGGCGCGGCCAGCCAGCGACTCGCTCACGCCTGCCATGAGACCAAAGGCCTGAGAGCCGGTGACGAGGAAGCGGCCCGGCCGTCTGTCGCGGTCAACAGCCATCTTGATGTGTCGGAGCAATTCCGGCACGTACTGGATCTCGTCGATGATGAGGGGCGTGGGATGAGCGCGGAGGAAGTTGTCTGGGGCCAGTCTGGCTTGCGCCGCGTCGGCTGGATCGTCCAGCGTCACGTATGTCGCCTCGGGCCACAACCAGCGGGCCAAAGTGGTCTTGCCGACCTGTCTGGCTCCTGTCAATACGACAACCGGAAACTGCGCCAAGGCTGCCTTGATAGCCTTGGCCTGCACGCGCGCAATCATATTGCGGATTATCCGTAATTATGGAGTTGTTTGTCAAACGTGAGATGGACCACCTTCCCAACCTTTTCCGCCAACTCGCGAATCGAGAGGTCGATGCCGGTTCCGACGTTCACTCCCGGACTGGGTTACTCGCCGAGGCGATCTCCTGCGCAAGATCGGCCAGCGCAACGAAGCGCACGCGCAGCGGTCCGATGGTGCGTTCGTAGGGGCGCACTGGAGAGACGTCTGCCGAGACCACGAAGTTGGGTCCGCCCGGGTACGCAGCCCGAAACACTTTGATGCCTGCCGGATCGAATTCACTCGCGGCCCACTTGCACTCAATGGCGATGGGCGGGCGCCCGCGCCGGACGACCACGAAATCCACCTCGTTGCCGTGTTTGGTTCGCCAGTAGCGCATGGGGTCGCGCCCCAGATGCGCATGCAGTTCGTTGAGGACCAGGTGTTCCCGCAGGTAGCCCAGGTCGTCGGGCCTGAGCTCGGTCCAGCCTCGCTGATGGCAGACAAAGCCCGTGTCGAACCCGTACACCCGGGGCGCTGACACGATCTCGGCCCGGCCACCTTCGGCATACGGGCGCACGACGTGGACGGCAAACGTCGCCTCGAGCACCGCGAGGTAGCTGGCAATCGTCGTGCGGCTGACCTCGCACGGCACCGCGTACCGTGTGGCCTCGAACATCCCGCTGCTGTGGACGAGGCTGAGTGATCCCGGCAGGGCAAGCCCGAGGTCGACCACAGGATGCAGGGTCGTCGTGAGGCTCATCCTCGCGTCTGGTGGCTTCAGCCTCCTGGTCCCGCGTTGCCGAGCGCACCGCGGGCAAACGCGACAGCACGTGTCGCCGTCTCGATAGCCTGGCGCGCGTCATCTGCAGAGGGCTCGCTGTTCGGCAGCAGTCCGTCTTCGGTCGGATACCGGCCGCGACAGACGCTGTTCAGCCACACCGCCGCCTCGGTCTCGAGCGGCATCTGCCACCCGGCATCCATGACCCGCCGACGCAGATCGATCAGATCATGGGTGTGCGGCACGGCAGCCGCGCGCTCGATGAGCAGAGCTTTCATCGCCTTCTCAACCGCCTGCTGCGCGTGGAGGCACCCGCCGCGCAACAGACCGTTGGCGGCCAGGAGGGTGGCGGTCGCCAACTCGTCTTCCACCTCACGCATCCACGCTGCGGTCGCCTTACGCATGTACACCACCTTTCCGTCACGCACGATGCCTTCCACGAACGGGCTGCCGTGCCTGAACAGCGCGAGCAATTCGGCCGGCGTGTACACGACCAGGTCCAGAGCCATCGCACGATCGGCCAGCACACGTTCGACGTCGCGGCGGCGCTCAGCCGGCGTCGAGGTGGTGTTCTTCACAATCAGGAGGTCGACGTCGGAATCCGCGCGCTCGACACCGCGAGCGCGCGAACCGAACAGGATCACGCGCTCCGGATCGTACGCGTCCACAAGACGCTGGACGACGGCATCGATCGTTTGCAACATCAGCTGCATTCTATCGCACAGTGCCGTGACTGTTCATTGGGGTGACGGGCCGGTCGGTAGGCGTCGCCATCGACGAACCGGAAACAGATGCGCCATTGATGCCAATCTGGCAAGACAGCCATCGCGCCGGCAGTCGCCTGACGGCGTCAGGGCAGCAGGACAGAGTCGAGGCCTGTCACCTGCTGGAAGTGCGCGTCGAATGTCAGGAGCCGGCCGCCCGCGTCCAGGGTCGCCGCGGCAATCCAGATGTCGTTGGTTGGAATTGGCGTCCCGGCCTGACGCAGTCGGGCGAAAGTTTGCCCGTACCGTCTGGCGACTTCCGGGGTCGTCGGCAGGACCGTGACGAACGGTTCTTGCAGGAAGCGTGCAAGGGTGGTTCGGTTCTCGAGAGCGCGGCGGCCCATCTCGAATCCCGCTTCCAGCTCTCCGAGGACCGTCGCCGGCAGCAAGACCGCGTCCGCGGCCGCCAGCAGGTCGAGAACGGTCTGGTGTCCCGCGCGGAAGTGGGAGTACGCGGAGGTGTCGAGCACCAGGCGCCGGATGGGTTCAGCGCCAGAGATCGGCATCGATGGTCCGCTGCTCGGCAAGGGCGCGCTCGAAGTCGGCTAGATCGTCTGCGCTCCAGGTGGCGTACTCCTCGAGACGCTGGCGTCGCCCGTCTGCCCCAACTGCCCTTTCCAGGATCCGCCGAATGGTGGTGTTCAAGCTTTCGCCTCCCGCCTGGCTGAGTTGTGCGAGGCGGCGACGCACTTCGTCTGGAACTCCGCGCACCGTCAACTGGCTCATGATGCATGCATGATAGCACATTTATGGATTCTTGCAGGCACCGTCGCGAACCGAGGCGGGTCTGTCTCCGGGTCGTCTGGTTGGCGCGACCCGCAGCGGTCGGACGCGACCCAGGTTTCGAAAGTTCAGCGAGTTCGGCGAGCGCCGGAGGCAGTTGAGCGTCCAGGAACGTCTCGGTGCGGGGGAAGCAAAAGCGCAGCGCGCCTTGTCGTGTCAGGTCCTGAACGCCGATGAGGTAGCCCCACGCCTCAGCTTCCCAACGGTGGATGCGTCCTTTGGGTCATCGACATCCGCCTCCGGGTGGGAAGAAGTGCTACGATACTTAGCGCTTGGCCAATCATCTGCTACTGCGCGTCAGCCGGGTTGTTGCGGCTCTTGAATTGCCCATCGTGCTGGCCATGGCGCCTGCCCTTCTTTTTCCCACCCCCCGGCGCCTGATCGTGTTGGCTGGAGTGCCAGTACTATGGCTCGCCGCGCGCATGTCCGCTGGTCGAGCGTTCCCCCAAACACCAATGAACGCTGCGCTCTGGGTGTTGCTCACGATGACCGGTGTGAGCCTCTACGCGACATTCGACGTCCGGTTCAGCTTGGGCAAGATATCCGGTGTCCTGCTGGGGGTCTTGCTCTACTGGGCGGTTACACGCTGGATGACGACGGCGTCCAGGCTGCGGATGGGAACGCTTGCGTTTCTCATGGCCGGCGCTGGCTTGGCTGTCGTTGGCCTCCTGGGTACGAACTGGTTCTCCAAGTTCCCCGTATTTGGAGTCGTTATCGATCGGCTGCCGAAGGCGATACGCGGCCTGCCCGGAGCGGAGGAGGGCTTTCACCCGAACGCGGTCGCTGGATGCCTGGTCCTGTTCGTACCGTTGCAGGTGGGACTCACCTGGCGCGCACTGGCGGTGTGGTGGGCATCCCCTTCCGCGCAGCGGGGACGCTGGCTGGCACGAGTCGTTGGACACGCATGCCTCGTCTCACTTACGGCCGGTACGTTGTTACTGACGCAGTCGAGGGGCGCCTGGGCGGGTATGGCCGCGGCGGGATTGGCGTTCTGTGCCTGGCACAGCCGGCTGACACGGCGCATCGCCGGGGTGCTGCCGCTGGCCGGGATCCTGGCGGTGATGGCGGTGGGGCCGAGCGGTGTGGCGAACCTGGCGATCAGCCGCTCGGGACCGGGGATGGCGGCTAATGTCGAGGGGAGGATGGAGTTGTGGTCTCGGGCGATCTACGGCATCCAGGACTTCCCGATCACCGGTATGGGCATGAACACGTTCAGGAAGGTCATGCCCGTGCTCTACCCGACATTCCTGACGTCACCTGATTTCGACGTGGCGCATGCGCACAACCACCTGTTGCAGGCTGCGCTCGACCTCGGCCTCCCGGGACTTGTCGCCTACGCGGCTCTCTGGCTGCTGCTGGCTGCGATGCTCACTCGCGTGTACCGTGGCACTGCCGACTGCCGGGTCAGGGTCCTCGCCGGAGGCCTTGGGGCCGGGCTAATCGCCCACTTCTCGTTCAGCATGACGGACGCCATCCCGCTTGGCGCCAAGGTCGGCGTGCTGTTCTGGCTCACCGTGGCGCTCGTCACGGCGCTTCACCAGGTCCGGCAGTTGCCTCAGCCCCTCGACTCGAACAGCCAGTCGTTCGCGCGCAGGTAGTCCAGCGTCCGGAGCACACCGTCCCGGATCGAGAGCTTCGGCGCCCACCCCAGCGAACGAATGCGGCGGCAGTCGAGGAAGATGAACGGGCTGTCGCCGATCCACCCTCGCTATCCGCCCGTGTACTCCAGCCGCGGTGAAAGGCCGAGGTGGCCTGTAATCCAGCCAATCGAGACGTTGACCTGGCAGTACTCGTCGGTTCCAAGGTTGTAGACGCTGACCCCAGAGGTCGACGCGGCAGTCGCCGTCGACCTGCTCATCCTTGACGACTTCGCCCTCGACACCACGGATGTCACCGAGAGTCGCGACGTCTACGAGCTGCTGACCGAGCGCCACCGGGTCAGCTCGATTATCGCGACCTCGAACCGGGGACCAGGCGCATGGCTCGCCACCTTCTCCGATCCGGTCCGCGCCCAGAGCGCGATCGATCGCTTCACCAGCAACGCCTACGATCTCGTCATCGAGGGCGAGTCGTACCGCGGTCGCCGGAAACCCGGCCGTCGCGGCGAAGGGACGGCATGATCGCATCGCGACTGCCGGCTGTGGAAATGACGACCCTGTGGAAACCCCAAACCGGTTTCCACAAGAGTCTTGGACCGCGCGCGGCCCACATTCCCACAAGCCGCATCATCATGGACGCAAGAAAGGAGCCGACCCAGATCCGTTACTGGACATCCGCCTCTCGTTTGAGGCACCCTAATTCCGCTCACGCACCTCGGGGCAAGTCAGGGTGAAATCCTTCTTTGAAACCGGGGTCCCTACCTCGTGAGTACCGACAGCCTAGAATCACTCACCAGGGCCGGCCGCAGCCACCGAAGAGCGCTGTCGGGCTGGGGGGACAGGGCCTGTCAGAAATGCAGACAACTTGGAACTGAAAGAACTGACGTCAAAACGGCGCGCCCCCAGTCGAATCTCCTGGCTGGAAAACTCGGTTGCCTCACACCGCTCGATTGCGGCCACGAGATGGTCCTCCGTCTGTTCTTCAAAGAACAGTCCGCTCCTACCCTCTTCTACCGTCTCCAGTGCTCCCCCCCGTCCAAATGCAATTACTGGACGGCCACTAGCCTGGGCCTCAAGCGGCACCAAGCCGTAATCCTCGTCAGCAGGGAAGATCAACGCGCGGCACTGTCGATACAACGTCCTCAACTCGACGTCGGCGACGCGTCCGAGGAACTGAACCGTCGGCCCGGCCAGCCGGGTCAACGAGGCCCGAAGAGGGCCATCTCCCACGATCAGCAGTCTCCGGCGCAGCCTATTACACGCCGCTATAGCAAGATCGATGCGCTTGTAGCGGTTCAGCCGAGACACGACGAGGTAGAACGAATCCCAATCCGGCCCGGCCCGGTATGCCGACCATTCGATTGGAGCGGGAATGACGGCCGGTGCGACCTTATAGCAGCTCTCAATCCTCTCCGCCATATTCCTGCACGTGGTCGCGATGCGGTCCGCGCGCAGAGTCACTCTCCTGTCCCACGCTCTGAGTGGGGCCAGGCCGATTCCCGCCAGACCCTTCGCAACCCGGAGCTTGTCGGACAAATAGCTTTCCGGGGACCATAGCAAGCGAAACGGAGCGTAGCAATAGAGATTCAACATGCTCGGCTTTGAAACCTGAACGGCCTTCGCGGCGTATGCCGAGGAGCACAAGACCGTGTCGTAGCCCTGCAGTTCAAGTCGTCGAAAGCCGGCGATGAGCGCAGGCCACGCGAGCTTCAGTTGTCGTTCGTTCCGTATCCACGATAGCCACGGAAAGGTTCGAGGTCCATGACCGCGAAACTCCGAATAGGTATTGGCGGGAAGATATGCCGAGGTGAACAGGTCCGCGTTGGGCAAGGTTCGCATCATGAAGAGCACGACACGCTCGGCGCCTCCTCGCGTCACCAATGCGTCATGAACTATCGCGACCCGCCCCAGGTCCGTTGTGGACATCTCTCCGCCCCTGTCCTTCACTTCGCACCGCGGCCAACGCCCGGCCTTGGTCATCGTTCCACAAATCCCCGTTCGTTGGTGTCCAACCCCCATCTCGCGGCATAGCCACGCACCACACGTGAATACATGTCGACGTGCTCTTGCGCAACCTGATCCCAGTTCGGACGCCTCAAGGCTGTTTGGCGTCCCGTCGAACTCAGCTTATGCCTTATGCCTGGGTCACCCGCGAGGGTCTGCAACGCCCCATATACACTTTGTGGCGTTGAATCCGCAATGAGAAGCACATTCCGCCCGTGTTCAATGTCGGCAGGTATTCCTGGACCGTTGTTCCCAATCACCGGCAATCCGCAACTCAGCGCCGTGAGTAGCGCAGTCCTTTGCCATGAAAGGCCGTCCGGGTACAGAAGCACGGCAGCATCAGCGGCTGAAAGAAGGCCGATCACGTCACGAGTTGAGCGATAGCCCGCCCAATGGACGCGATGCTTGACGTTGAACCGCTCGGTCAGACTCGCGAGTTCGCGGTGATAGCGGATTGAAGCTGGTTCGAATGGGCCGATCACGAGAAGGTGAACCGGCGTTCTCCCGTCGAGCCTGGCCACCGCCTCTATGACGCTCTCAAGTCTCTTATTACGTTCAATGAATCCGTAACTGCACACCGCGAACTCTTGCGGGCCGATCCCCCATTCGGATCGGATCCTCTGGCGCTCCCTCTCATCCTGTAATGGACCACCATCCCAGCCCAAATTCGGCCCAATCGGGATGTACGTCGTCCGCCCCGCCAAACCGAGGATGGCCAGAGTGTCTTTCTCTCTCTCGGCCGTCACAACGATATGATCCGACGCTGCGCCGACCGCGACAAATGGCGGTTTCTTATACGCGATCATCGCTCGAAACACGTGCAGTGTCGTGACAAACGGCCGATTCAACACGTGTCTGAAGATAAGAGGCGCGCACACGACTCCGACACTGCGCCGAAACACTTTCCCGGGGTACTGGAGGTGGACGACATCTGGTGGCGCGGCCTTCAACACCCGTGCCGTCTCGATCAGCGACCTGACGCTCCATTTCCTGACGGGAACCCACGTGATCCCGTTGCGTGAGCCAAACTCTCCGGCATGGTTCGCAGTCGAAGTCGCCATCGCGACTTCGCACCGCCGACCCGAGAGCGCCTTCGCAAGATGGCCCGTGTAATCGCCTATTCCGCACTTCATGTCCGGTGCGAGCGCTGACACAAGGAGGATCTTCATTGATCTGCGGCTATCTGAGCTGAACACGCATTGGCCAAGCTGGAGAATGTCCGACGCTGCTCTCCGAGTAGGAGAGGTCGCGACACGACTGTAGGTCTCGCCTTGGCTGTGTCCGCCGTTTCCGGCTTCGTGCCCGAATAGGGTCGCCATGGTCGCGCGCGCCTCTCCCCTCACAGACCCGAGCGTGCGGGATTACCGCACTCGGTTCCTCACCCAGGACTCCCCGTCGTGGCCCAGGCGTGCGTGATCCGAGGACGCAACAGCGGGTGGAGCGTCAGCAGGTGCCCGTAGTCGGTCCAGTTCAGTGTCTTCCCGCGCGTTCGCCGGGTGAGCCACGTCTTCCAGACCCGTCGCACCACCCGATAGAACCGCCACAGACCGTGGTAGTTCGTGGGGCGGCCGTAGTACTGGTAGTGGCCCCGCAGCTTCCGGTTGAGCGCCGCCGCTTGCTCCACGACCGGGTCGTGCCGATGGTGCTGGCACCACTGCGCCACCGCCTGCACGCTGCGTTTGAGGCGTTTGCGCATGGTCCGAACGTGGACGGTGAAGCCGCCGCGCCGGCTCGACGCACACACGTGCGTGAAACCGAGGAAGTCAAAGGTGGCTGGCCGCGGCCCCCCGTGCGCCGCCCACCGAGTCCAGGCCGACCGCCCAAACTCGAGGAGCCGCGTTTTCTCGGGGTGCAACGTCAGCCCGTACTTGGCGAGTCGCTTGGAGAGCACCCGGTGGACGCGCTCCGCGTCCTCCCGATACTGAAAGCAGAGAATGAAGTCGTCCGCGTACCGGATTTCGGACGCGGCTCCTCGGAGACACGGTTTCACGACGTGCTCGAACCAGTCGTCGAGCACGTAGTGGAGGTAGACGTTCGCGAGCAAGGGACTGATGACTTGCCCCTGTCCCGTGCCCGTCTCCGTGACGAGGAGACGCCCGTCTTCCAGCACCCCGACGTGCAGCCATTTCCGAATCAGTCGCAGGAGGCTGCCGTCTCCAATCCGTCTCTCGACAAACTCCATGAGTTGACTGCGCACGATCGCGTCGAAGTAGCCACAGATATCCGCTTCCAGCACGTAGGCGACCGACCCGCGACAGAGGGTGCGGCCCACCGTGTCGAGCGCGTCGTGCGGGCTCCGGCCCGGGCGGAATCCGTAGGAGCACGCGAGGAAGTCCTGCTCGTAGATCGCGTTGAGCACCTCCACCGTCGCCGTTGCACGATCTTGTCTTCCAGTGCGGGGATGGAAATGGGTCGCTGTTTTCCGGTTCTTCGCCGATTTGAGTACAGAGATTTAAGTGCTTCGTGAGCAATGGTTTGCAGCTACCAACGTCCGGCGCAGTGAGCCGAACACGCCAGCCGAACGCTACTGCGAGGGCGTCCGCGTTGAGTGCAGCGCTCGGGCGTGTGCGCCGCCGAGCAGGCCCCACACCCAAGAGCGGGGCCCGCGCAGGCGGCCTCCGACGAACCGCGGAGATCGAGCGTGCAGATCGGCGAAACGCCCTGATTTCATTGGGTTGCAGTCACCGTCGCAACCTCTCACTACTGTACTCAAATCGGCGAAGAGCCCTTTGTCCCCGGCCACCAGTTTTTTGTTCCGACGATTAGATAACGGATCGCCCATGTCTCATCATCAATGACGAAATCCTCGATGTGGCCAATCTCGCCATCCAGGGCTTGGAGGTGGTAGCCCGTCACCTCGTGAGTGCTTCGCAGATGGCGATCCCATGTTTTCGCACCCTTGGTGAATTTTCCCCATTTGTTGCGGTCACGCTCAATGTGGGAATAATCTCCCCACACGGATGAGCCGCTCCAATACATCGGCCAACCGTAATAACCATAGTAGTCCTCCTCGAATTGGCGAGAGACGCGTTTGTCACAGTAGTGTCCGGTCATCGCTGACCGGAATCTCTGTAACGTATTGAGTGCGAAAGACATGCGTGTGTTTTTGTTCCGCAACGATATCTTCTGCGGATCGCGGTTTTCGACGGAATACCGCTCGTCCGGCTCCGGGAGGCAGAATGCTGCATGCTGCCTGGCCGAACGATTTTCGCCGAACTGATGTCCCATGTATCGCCACGGAAATTCCAAACGTGCGTCGATCGATATGACGGTGACTATAAGGCATCGCGCTTCTCGTGCTGGGACCAATACTTATGCATGGCCTTCGCGCAACTGACCTATCGCGAGGAGTTTGCGCGACATCGAAGCCTGCTTGCGCGCGGTGCAGCCCAAGCTGTATCACGTCGGCATTCGGGCACGCGTCGCGCGATCGACGCTCGCGGATGCCAACGAGACGCGCGACTGGCGCATTTATGCCGACTTCGCGAACGGCCTCATCCGCACGGCGCGCGCCTTTTATGTCGACGAACCCTTGTCGGTCGACTTGGCGGACACGGTCTACGCCCTCGATGCCACGATTATCGAACTCTGTCTTTCGGTCTTCCCGTGAGCGCACTATCGTCGACGCGACGCGGCGATCAAGCTGCACACGTTGGTCGACCTGCGCGGCGCGATCCCGACCGTGGTGCAGATTACGGCCGGGAAATGCCCCGATGTGACCGCGCTCGACACCCTCGTGCTCGAAGCCGGCGCCATCTATCTGATGGATCGCGGCTATGTCGACTTCGCGCGCCTCTACCGCTTCGTCGAGGAAGCGGCGTTCTTCGTGACGCGCACGAAGACGGGCATTCGGTTTACGCGCCGGTCGTCGCGGCCCGTCGATTTCACGACCGGCCTGATCTCGGATCACGTCGTCGTCCTCACCACGAAAGAGAGCCGCGATCACTACCCACAGCCCCTGCGGCGCGTGCGGTATGTCGATCCCGAGACGAAGAAGCCGCTGGTATTCCTCACGAACAACTTCACGCTTCCCGCGTTCACGATCGCGCAGCTCTACAAAGCACGCTGGCAAGTGGAGACTTACGCTTCACACTGCACCTCCTTCGCGGGCTGATGCTGGAACTCGAGCATCCGTGCTCGGTCCGCCAGCTTGATGTTCTTCTTGACTGGCCCCTTCAACGCGGGGCGTTCGAAGAGGCTGTCGCCCTTATCGTTGTACTGATGTCGGCACAGCAGTCCGTGTTCCCACCAGCGGTGGACCGTTTGGCCCGTAATGCCCAACAGGTCCGCGATTTCTGGCTTTGTGAGCATGCCGACCGCGCGCAGGCGGTCGTACCGGCTTTTCAATCCGTAGTCTTTCTGAATGCGGTTGATGATCCCCCCGGAAAACCGATCGGTCTTGCCGGGCCGCAGACCGCGTGCGTTGAAGAGGTCGGCGATCATTTGACCGGTGTGCTGACTATAGGAAGCATTAGAGCAGTCTCCGCTCGCCTGCCGCTCGCGAGTTGACGTAACACCCGCTATCGGACGCCGTGGGCGCCCCCTCCGAGCCCAGACACAGCCGGCTGGCGACGGGGAAGTCGCCTCCGTGTTCTGCTTGTCGGCGGTGTCGAAGCACCTGGTGATTGGCGTGATGATCAGCACCTGGGGCGCGGACCGGGGCAGCGCCTTGTTGAAGTACTCGTAGTTGGGCCTCACGAGCGGCACGCATCCGCGGCCTGACGTCTGGCGGAACTTCGAGCGAAGGGTCTTCCCAGCCTCGACGTAACACGCGGGCGCGGCGCGTTCGGCCGGCGGGAGTTCG
>JGIcombinedJ21911_10000686_pt1 | contig 11241 bp, 9 predicted proteins | sample BarGraNGADG00211_FD_21911 | JGI IMG/M metagenome (IMG submission 21911)
TGGGGCTGGCCGAATCCGGCGCTGCTGTGACGGTGGCTGCCCGCAGTCAGCAGGAGATCGAAGCCGTGGCCGAAGAAATCATCAAGATGGGCGGTAAATCCATAGCAGTTGTTACCGATCTGACCATCAATGAGCAGCTCGAGAATCTGGTGCAGAAAACTCTAAGTACTTTCGGGCGCGTCGATATTCTGGTAAACAATGCCGCCCGGAGCTTCCTGCGCAGCCTTCTGGATCTGCGTGAGGATGGGTGGGATAAGGTGTTTGATACCAATGTGAAAGCCGCCTGGCTCTTAAGCAGGCTTGTGGTCCGTAAGATGGCCGAACAAAAAAGCGGGCAGATTATCAATATTACGACCGTTGGCGCGGAAAAGGCGGAGGCGGGTATGGCCGCATACGGCTGCAGCAAAGCGGCTCTGAAGATGCTGACGCGCTGCATGGCCCGTGAATGGGCTGCCTACGGCATCCGGGTTAACGCTGTGGGTCCGACCTTGACGCGTACGGAATTCAGCAAACCGATCTGGTCCAATCCGGAGATTGCCAAGCTGGTGACTTCCAATATTCCTATGGGACGTTTGGCCGAACCGGAAGAAATTGTCGGCGCCGTTCTTTTCCTTGCCTCAGGAGCCGCCAATTTTATTACTGGTCAATCAATATACGTGGATGGAGGCAGCCTGACTCTGTAATTACTAATCCAAATTAAACCATCTTCGNCAGACGAATGGTTTAATTTTTCTTGCAGTTTTTCCATATATANATTTCGGTGTTTCATTAATGAAACCATCGGTGAAGCGCTATGGCCTGTGAATTCTTCAACGAAGGAAGTGTCCGCGGTGACGGAAGAGCTCAAAGCATCCAACCAGCGGCGTACATGATTACTCATCTTGGAGAAATTAAGGCCTTCGTATTTCGGCACGTTGTTTCCATTGATCATGCGTCATTTTTTTTAGAGGATTCTCTTTAGAAACAAACAGCAGATTATCTTCCTCCATGTCCGGACAAAATTATTGACTTCACCCGCTCAAAGTGATAGGGGACTTCGTCTTTATAATTGTTTGNTTTAAGTTTATATTTAAGGATAAAAAATGTTGGATATTAAATATTTAAGACAAAATATCGAGATTGTCCGCAAAAAGATGGACGAAAGAGGTCAGTCAATAGATTTTGACCGCTTCCTTGGTTTGGATGCAAAAAGGCGGGATATTTTGCAGTCGGTAGAAACTCTCCGCAATGAGCGCAATGATGCTTCCAAGGCAATAGGTGAACTGAAGAAAAAGAAACAGGACGCATCTGAGTTAATCGAGAAGATGAGTCAGGTGTCGGTAAAGATAAAGGAATACGATGAAACTCTACGCGTTACGGAAGAAGAACTCAATGCCTTTGTGCTGACAGTTCCCAATGTTCAGCATGAATCAGTTCCTGTTGGCCATAGTTCCGAAGACAATCCGGTGGTGCGAAGTTGGGGTGAAAAACCTTCTTTTTCCTTTGAACCTAAGCAGCATTTTGAGCTGGGTGAAAATTTAAATATTCTCGATTTTGCCCGCGGGGCTAAAATTACGGGCGCCCGTTTTACGCTTTACCGGGGAGCGGGAGCAGCGCTGGAGAGGGCATTGATCAATTTCATGCTCGATCTGCATACGGCAGAGCATGGTTATACGGAAGTATTGACGCCGTTTATGGTGAACCGCGAAAGCATGACCGGAACAGGTCAATTGCCGAAGTTTGCCGAGGATCTTTTTAAAATTGAAGGAATGGATTACTATCTGATTCCCACGGCGGAAGTTCCGGTGACCAATATTTACCGCGATGAAATCCTGGAAGAAGATAAGCTGCCTCTTTATTATGTGGCTTATTCGCCCTGCTTTCGGTCCGAGGCCGGTTCTTACGGTAAGGATACGCGGGGATTGATTCGCCAACACCAGTTCAACAAAGTCGAAATGGTAAAGTTTACTCAGCCGGAAATTTCTTATGCGGAACTGGAAAAATTGACAGTAAATGCTGAAGAGATACTCAAAAGATTAGGAATTCCTCATCGCACGGTTTGCCTTTGCACTGCGGATTTGGGTTTTTCTTCGGCTAAAACTTATGATGTCGAAGCCTGGATGCCTGGACAGAGCGTCTATCGTGAAATTTCTTCCTGCAGCAATTTTGAAGATTTTCAAGCGCGCAGGGCTTCCATTCGCTTCCGCAGGAAGGGTAGCGGCAAGGTGGAGTTTGTCCATACCTTAAATGGTTCAGGATTGGCGGTTGGCAGAACAGTCGCTGTTATTTTAGAAAATTATCAGCAGGCGGATGGTTCTGTTGTGATACCGGAAGCATTAAGACATTATATGAGGGGTCTCGATCGGATCACCCTCTGAAGATGATGTAGGACATGTCCGAAAAAGTGTGCATTAATCATGGAGGGATGGCCGAGTGGTCGATGGCGGCGGTCTTGAAAACCGTTGACCGAAAGGTTCGCGGGTTCGAATCCTGCTCCCTCCGCCAGAAAATTATAACGTGCATCCATAAGTATGGATGCCTTGTTTTTCAATAAAGGCCAAAAACGGAGAGATGGCTGAGTGGCCGAAAGCGATCGCCTGCTAAGCGATTGTACGCCCCTTAAAGGTGTACCGCGGGTTCAAATCCCGCTCTCTCCGCCAGTTATTTTTGAAAAATTGAGTTGCTTTCATTAATGTGTTATTAGAAATACCTCAAATTTTTCAGCATATATTGCGCCCATGGCTCAGCTGGATAGAGCGCCAGACTACGAATCTGGATGTCGCAAGTTCGAATCTTGCTGGGCGCACCAATAATTTATAGGCTTTAGCGAATTTCGTTAAAGCCTATTTTTCTGGATCATCAGGGAAGCATCTTCTTGTAAAACGCCGCCTGGTTCTCTCCCATGATCTTCCGGATCTCGGCCTTAGAGAACCCTTCCTTCATAAGCGCGTCGGTGAGGAGCACCATGCCCGATGATTCAAAGGGCATGGGCACGCTTCCGTCGGAATCCGAGCCCAACGCTACGCTGTCAATGCCCGCGACCTTCACCGCATAGCGAATGGCCCGCACCGTCGCCTTCAGATCGGTGATAGGGCCCACCGCCTCCTCCCAGAACCCGATGCCAATGAGCCCGCCCTTCGCGGCGATACGACGCAGTTGGTCGTCAGAGAGATTGCGGTTGTTGTTGACGGTCCCCTTGACGCCGGTGTGCGAGACTATCATGGGCCGCGTGGAGAGAGCGAGGATATCGTCGATTGTTTTGACCGAGGAGTGCGCGATGTCGATGATCATCTTTTTCTGCTCCGCGAGCTTGAGCATTTCCTTACCCTTCTCCGTGAGCCCGCCCTTCTGCATCCCGTGCATCGATCCCGCCATTTCGGTGTCGAAAAAATGTGTAAGCCCGATCACGCGGTAGCCAGCGTCAAAGATTGCCTCGATGTTTTTAGGATCGCCCTCAAGCACTTGTGTGCCCTCGATGCCGAGCACCCCGCCGACGATGTCCGGCTCCGTCCTGCGCCGCTCCCGGAATTTTGCGAGATCGTCCGCAGTTTTGATGACATAAAACTTTCCGTTTGAACGTTCGGCGAAGCCGTGCAGCTTCTTCGCCTGATACAGCGCGCGCTCTTTCAGGCTGAACCAGGAAGAAACCGGCCAGAGCTCAGCAATGGCGACTATGGTTATATTGTCCGTCGTGCCATCGTTCCTGTCGATGTTCATTCCGCGCGGCGTTTTCGTGACGGCCATGAAGTTCTGGAGCGCGATGTTCCCCTCCTGCATGCGCGGCAGGTCGATGTAGCCGCGCGTGTTCTTCTTTAAAAAGTTCCTGTTCCACATCAGCGAGTCGTTATGCATGTCGGCTATAAAGAGCGTCTTATGGAGCGCGGCAGCCTGGGGCGAAACCTTGTAAGGAGGCTTCGCGTATCCATAATTCCATTTACTATCCACGCTTGACGGAAGGTAGATGAAGAACCAGACGATGAATATAACGAGAAGCACGCCAACGCCGATGAGTACTTTTTTCATATAGAATCCTCCTTTGATTTTGATAAGACGTTACTTTCTATGTCCCGAAGTATAGTGTCGCTGTTTTTGCTTGTCAAAGGATATTTTGGCTGTTTTCCTTCGGCAATAAAGAATTCAATAAAAGCACATTTTTCTAGTAAAAAAGATGATTGAAACCAACTGAGAAATGGTGTATTTGCCAAACATAAATTATCGGATAGTAATTTTAGCAGGGGATAGCGATCGCCCAGCCAGTCCTAAGCAAGTGTTTGCGCTGAAAGAGTAAATTTCGACTCCGAAAATTATATTATTTAGCTTGTCACTTCTTAAATCCTTTAGGAAGAAAACGGGTTAATTGCTGAAATATANACTCGTTATTACGAGTATATTAATATTTATATTTTCCTTGGGAGGAACTATGGCTGAAGAGACAAAAAAAATGACTAGAGCGGAACGGCAGGAAAGAGACAAAGAAGTCAATCTGAAACATTGGGAAGAGCAGGATTCTCTTTTATTGAAGCATCGGGAAGAAGCCTATAACATCGGAGGGGAAGACCAGAACGCAAGGCTGTTAAAGCAGGGTAAAAAGCCGATGCGTGACCTGCTTAAAAAGCTTATTGATCCGGGCACAGATTTTTTTGAGGTTGGTCTGGATGCTGGATATAATATCGGCGAGAAAAAACTCTACGGCGGTGTTATTTATGAGGAAGAGAAACGCGGTCATATACCTGGCGGCGGAGTTATTACAGGAATAGGAACAATTCATGGCAAAGACTGCATGATTTTTGCCAATGAAAACAGATTTGCCGCNGGAACGTATTTTCCGATTACTTTAAAGAAACATATGCGAGCGCAGGCAATTGCCGAACAATGCGGGATTCCCTGTATTTATATCGCCGATTCCGGCGGAATAAATTTGCCAATGCAATTGGGTGGTTTTGCTGATGACGGCCATTTCGGGACCATGTTTTATAATATGTGCCGCATGTCCTCAAGGGGGATTAAGCAATATACACTTTCTACGGGAGGAAATACCGCCGGCGGCGCCTACATGGTTTATCTTGCCACCGAATCGATTATGATTGAAAAACTGGCGTTTGCTTTTTTAGCCGGCCCACCAATGGTTAAATCGGCTATCGGTGAAACGGTTTCTCAGGAAGATTTAGGAGGAGCTTACGTTCATACGCAGCATTCCGGTGGTTGCGACCATTTTGTGAAATCGCAGGAAGAAGGAATAGAAAAGCTCCGCGCCATGATTGAATTCGAACCATCACAAAAAATTTACATCGACAAGCGGGAATCCCGCGAACCAAAATATGATTTCAAAGAAATGATGCGCACAAGTCCTGCTGATACATACCAGCAAATCAACATCAAAGACACAATAAAATGTCTGGCTGATGACAGCTACTTTCATGAATATAAACAAATGTATGGTCCGGGACGAGGTGATTCCATCATCTGCGGCAAAATGTGGCTAAAAGGAATGCCCATAGGTGTGCTTGCCTCCAATGCCAGTGGAATTATCTATATCGAGGCAGCCAGAAAAGCTACAGAGTGGATGATCCGTTGCGGTAATTCCAAATTACCTGTTTTATTTTTGCAGGGTTCGCCGGGTTATATGGTTGGTAAGGATGAAGAATGGGGTGGCATCGGCAAATACGGTTCTGATATGGTTCGGGCATGCTCCTGCCTGGAAGCACCGAAAATCACTTATGTTATCGGGCCTGATCATGGCGCTGCCAATTACGGTATGTGCGGCCGGGCTTTCAAGCCGCGGTTTGCCTTTACTAACATGAGAGGAAGAACATCGGTTATGTCCGGCAATACGGCAGGATTTGTTGTGGAGACAATTCGAAGGAAGAACATTGAAGCTAAAGGGGGTGTCGTCAACGAGGAGGACATGGAAAAATTCCGCCAGATGATGCGGGATCGCTATAGCAGTGAAGGTCATCCCTTTTATACAGGTTCTCTTGTGTTTCATGATGGAGTAATCGCGTTTAGTGAGGCGCGAGATAAACTGGCGCGTGCTTTTGAAATTGCCTTACGCATCCCTATAAGAGAATCCGATTGGGGAGACTTGAAATTTTAATCGTAAATTACAAGGAGAAATAAAATGGCAGATGTTTTATTACAGGAGAAAAAAGGCGACGGGATTCTACTATTGACATTAAACCGTCCTGAAGCCATGAATTGTTTTAGCTTTGATTTGCTCGCAGCACTCGGTGAGGCAATTCGTGAAGCCAATTTCGATGCTGGTTTGCGCTGTTTGATTATAACAGGTGCCGGTGGCGATAACCCTAAGAAAGCATCATTTTCTACGGGTGCGGATTTAAAAGAGCGCAGGACTATGTCTCCAGATCAAGTTCGACGTTTTATTTATACTATCCGCACGGTTTTTACTTCTGTTGAGCAATTACGGGTACCCGTGATTGCGGCAATTAACGGGTTTGCTTTTGGCGGCGGGATGGAATTAGCTCTTGCCTGCGATTTGCGTATTGCTGCGAATAACGCCGTTATGGGGTTGACGGAAACTTCTCTGGCAATTATTCCTGGAGCTGGTGGAACACAACGATTGCCACGCATAGTTGGCATAGCTAAAGCAAAGGAATTGATTTATACAGCGCGAAGGATAAACGCTCAGACAGCACTGGAAATTGGATTGGTCAACAAGGTTGTAGAACCGGAAAAATTAATTGATTCCGCCTGCGCGATGGCTCAGGAAATTGCTGCTAATGGACCGATTGCCGTGGCTCAGGCGAAATTTGCGATAAATTGCGGAATGGATGCATCATTGTCGGTTGCCTTGCCTTTAGAATCGAAAGCTTATGAAGTAATAATTCCGACCAAAGACAGAGTGGAGGCATTAACCGCATTTGCTGAAAAAAGGAAACCAAATTTTAAAGGCGAATAAGCCATAATATTATGAACAAACGGAGAATAAAATTATGACTGAATATGATTATTGGAAAATATTTCCCCGGATGCCAAAAAAGGTAACAATTGGAGATATAACCATTAGAGATGGTTTTCAACATTCCGAAAAATTCATATCCACCCCAGCGAAAATATTTTATGGGCAGGAGATGATCTTAGCCGGTTGCCGGGAGCTGGAAGTGACCAATCTGGGATCGCCAAAAGCAATGCCCCAGTTCAGTGATGCGGATGAGGTCATGAAGGCCATGCGCAACGACGCATTTAAAAAACGCTGCACAAAAGCCGGCATAGATGCAGACAAGGACATCACATTAACATGTGTGACAATCCGGGAAGCTGCTGTGGATCGGGCTATTGAGATGAAAAGAAATGGTTATGGTCCCGATAGGATTTTGATGATGGTTTCTACCGATCCGGAACATCATTTTGCCAATTCCGGCACTACTTTGACTCAGTACTGGCATGAGGCTGAAAGGTGTATTAAAAAGGCGCGTGATGCAGGTATTCAAATGTGTGGTACGGTAAGCACAATTTGGGGCAGTCCAATTAGCGGTGCCACAAAAATGGAGGATGCGGTCGAATTCACCAAACGATGGTTTCAGATAGGAGCTCATGATGTTGAACATGCTGACCATGACGGTTCTGCCAATGCCGCCGATGTTTACCGGTATTTTTCCATGGTCATGGACGCAATGCCCAATCCGGAGGCGCATCTGTGTCATCTTCATGAGACTAAACGGATTGCCTCTTCTTCTATCTTGGCGGCCCTGCAGGCTGGTATTTGCCGCTTCGAGGCAACGCTTGGAGGTTTGGGCGGACAGCCGGCCAATTTCCTTGATGACTGTCCGATTAAAGGTACTGGCGAATATTATTATGATCCACGTTATGTCGGTCTTGTCTGCATGGAGGATCTGCTGGTACAAATTGACGAACTTGGCATAAAACATGGATATGATGTAAACCGTGTTCTGTTGCTTGGTACAAAAATGGAGAAGACAATGGGTGGTCGGCTTCGTTCAGAAGCAATAATTAACGGTCGTACAGTTAAAGAAGGACATTTGAACCATGCACGTCCCGGATTGAAAAAATTGATTGAAAAAGAGGGAGAAAAAATAGGGCAGCAGATTCCGCCGGACTGGGCGGGTGAAATGGTTCTTCCTGACAAGTGGGGTCCTGCAGATCCCATTTGGAAAAGGTGAGATCGCATTTATATTAATGATGAATTATTGAGGAGGATAATAAAATGGCAGTTGATATTGTGGCACATATGCCGGGAACGATTACGGAGATTCTGGTTAAAGTAGGCGATAAGGTTCAGGCTGATGATGAGTTGATAATTTTGGAGGCCATGAAAATGGAAAATCCCATTTGTGCGAAGGCCGCCGGTGTTGTCAAAGAAATAAAAGTTAAAGAAAAAGACAAGGTCGGCACCAACCAGGTACTCATTGTATTAGAGTAATCATTTCTTAATATAAGAAAGTTCTCTGCTTACCAGAGCAGGGAGCTTTCTTATTCGTGAAACTGTAATTTCCGTAACGAAGTTTATGAAGCACCTTAAGTATTTCTAATAACCGCCGTTGGATATTTTTATTTTCCCCCTTATACTCGAATTATAAATTGGGAAATTCATTATGGAAAAAGTGAAAATTATCGAGGTCGGGCCGCGTGACGGCCTGCAAAATATTCAAACATTTGTCCCCGCGGATAAAAAAATTTTATTGATTAAAAAGCTGGCTGCCTGCGGCATTAAAGAAATTCAGATCGGTTCTTTTGTCGCGCCGCGAGCCATTGCGCAATTTAAGGATATAAAAGAAGTTGCTAACGGAGTCAGCTCGTTGCGGGGGGTTGTTCTTTCGGCACTGATTCCTAATAAGCGCGGCGCAGAGGAAGCAAATACTTGCGGCATCAAAAAGCTCATCTTTTTCTTTTCCGTCAGCCGCGAGCACAATTACTGCAATGTGAGGCAATCGCCGCAGGAATCATTAAAGGAATTGCAACGCATTTGCCGATCTTACCTGCCCGATCCATCCATAACATTGCGCGTGGATTTAGCCACTGCTTTCGGCTGCCCGTTTTCCGGCAACATTACAACTGCTGCTGTTTTGCGGATGGTTGATAAAGTTGCCGCCTGCGGCATCAAAGAAATAACTCTTTGCGATACAGTAGGCTTTGGCAATCCCCGGATGGTTGAAGAAAAATTCAGCGCGTGCCGTAGGCTCTTCCCCCAGATAAATTTTGGGGCACACTTTCACAACACGCGTGGGCTGGCGTTGGCCAATACACTGCGCGCCTATGATACAGGCATTCGCTCCTTCGATTCGGCAGTAGGAGGCTTAGGCGGTTGCCCTTATGCACCTGGTTCTTCGGGCAATGTCGCCACGGAAGAAATGGTTTTCATGTTTGAAGAAATGGGCATNAAAACCGGGGTTGATTTAAAAAAACTCCTCGATGTTTGTTTCTTTTTACATAAAACATTACCGCAGGCAAAACTGGACAGCTCCCTCTACCAGGCCGGCTTGCCCAATATTAGAGATAAAGGATAAATCTCATGCTCAACCGAGCTTCGGCAATCCCTATTTTCGCTGCATAATATCCCTTGACAAGCAAAAATAGCCAGCATATACACGCACCGATCGAAAGCAATAGCTTATCAAAAAACAAAAAAGATATAATTAGGTGGAGGATTACAATGGATTTCTGGCTGAACAACGAGCAGAAGATGCTCCGCTACAATGTCCGCGAATTTGCCGAAAAAGAGATCGCTCCGCTGGCGATAGAGTTGGACGAAAAAGAAGAATTTTCCTATGACCTGACCAAAAAGATGGCCGCTCTCGGTCTTTTCGGCATCTATATACCTAATGAATACGGCGGCGCCGGCATGGACTATCTATCCTATGTTGTCGCCGTTGAGGAAATATGCAGGATTGACGGTTCGCATGGCGCGACGGTTGCCGCCGGCAATTCCCTGGGCATCGGGCCAATTTATTATTACGGGAATAAAAAACAGAAAGATCAATGGCTGCCACGCCTCTGCAGTGGTGAGATATTGGCCTCTTTCGGACTTACCGAACCGGATGCCGGTTCTGATGCCGGCGCGAGCAAGACCAACGCTAAACTCGATCACGGGCAATGGTTGATTAACGGAAGTAAAATTTTCATCACCAATTCAACCAGTAAAATGGCCGGCGTCTGCACAGTACAGGTCATTACCGGGATAAAGGGAGAGAAGATCGGCCCTTACGGCAATATCGGCAGCAAGGAAGTTTCCTGCATCCTGGTTCCCAACGGAACCCCCGGATTCACCACTAAAAAGATGACAAAGAAAATGATGTGGCGGTCATCCGATACCGGTGAGCTTTATTTCGACGACTGCAGGGTGCCCGAGGAAAATCTGCTGGGGAAACGCGGTGAAGGTTTTCACCAGATGCTCCAGACTCTGGACAATGGAAGGCTGGCCATCGCCGCCATGGGACTCGGCGGAGCGCAGGGGGCCTACGAGCTGGCCATGAAATACGCCAAGGAACGCAAACAGTTTGGAAAACCAATATCCACTTTCCAGGTTAACGCCTTTAAGCTGGCCGACATGGCCACCGAGATCGAAGCGGCGCGCAATTTATTGTATAAGGCATGCTACCTGAAAGACCAGAGCAAGCCTTTCAGCAAGGAAGCGGCCATGGCGAAACTCTATTGCTCAGAGGTGATGGGGCGTGTGGTGGCTGAAGCAGTGCAGATTCACGGCGGGTACGGCCTGATGAAGGAATACAACATCGAACGATTCTACCGCGACCACAAACTTCTTACAATAGGTGAGGGAACCTCTGAAGTCCAGCGTATCGTCATTTCGCGAAAAATCGGCTGCCATGACGTTGATTAATGAAACAGTGCCCTTAACCGGGTACTGTTTTTTTATAGTCGCAGATACAATGCCCACATCTCTATTCCACCTTCAAATTAATATTTGTTCTTGTCCCAAATATATGCAGGCAGAAATTATTCAAAAAATTGTCTGTTTTTAACAACAATATGTTTCTTAAAATATTTCAGGGAATTAGAGCACAACTCATTTATCCAGAATAAAATGGCTTCTGTTTTTTTAATCCTGCTTGACACTTACCCAACTATTTCGCTATAAGTTTTCTACCTAATTTTTCAAGATTGGAAANATATGCTTCTGGATTTAGCAAACTCAGCATTCGCCATGATTAAGAGCATAAGGATTCCTGATGTTCTGGACATGGCCATCATCGCCTTGATGATTTTAGCTCTTTTGACGTGGTTTAAAACTCGCGCTTCCCGCTTTGTGCTCATCGGCATAATACTTCT
>JGIcombinedJ21911_10000691_pt1 | contig 11206 bp, 9 predicted proteins | sample BarGraNGADG00211_FD_21911 | JGI IMG/M metagenome (IMG submission 21911)
CGCCGGCGGCGACTTCGGCCGCAGGTAGCGGCGACATCAGGCCCCCGATCGGCAGGGCGACAGCCGCCATAACCTTACCGCCCGAGACCACGACCTGGCCGCCGCCCATCTCTACCACTTTCTCGACGGCGGACACCATGTCTCCGTCCGAGCAGCCCACCACGACGATGTTGTGCGAGTCGTGGGCAACGCTCGACGCGAGCGCGCCCGACTTCAGGCCGAAGCCACGGACAAACGCGACCCCGACGTTGCCGGTCCCCTTGTGCCTCTCGACCACGGCGATCTTCAATATGTCGCGGGACGGGTCGGCGACAGCCGCGCCGCCCTCGAAAGGCACTTCAACGACCAGAGACTCTGTCACGATCTGTCCCGGCACGACCCCGATGACCCGGGCCATGCCTTCACCTTCCAGGCGCAGCCGGTCAGGCCCGAAGCCCGCGACCTTGAAGCTCGAGCCGAGAGCGGGCGCCTCACCGGGCTCCACCTGGAGCGCGCCTCCAGAGGCAACCAGCCTTCCGTCCTTGAAGACCTTCGTCACTTCCAGCGCCTCGAGGTCTTCGAAAACGACCATGTCGGCGCGGTAACCCGGAGCTATCGCGCCGAGCGCCGCAAGGCCGAACCGGCGCGCCGTGTTCAACGTGGCCATCTGGATGGCGGTCATTGGCGACACACCCGCCCCGACAGCGAGCTTGAGAAGCGAGTCGATGTGTCCCGTCTCGATGAGGTCGGCCGGGTGGCGGTCGTCCACGCACAGGCAGCACCGGCTGCTGTTGGCAGCGTTCGCGACCGGCAGCAGGTCGAGCAGGTTCATCGCGCTCGTCCCCTGCCGCATGAACACGTACATGCCCTTCTGCAGCTTCTCCTCGGCCTCCGGCGCCGTGGTCGCCTCGTGGTCGGAGTCGGGGCCGGCGGCGATATAGGCGGACAGGTCCTTGCCCGAAAGGCCGGGCGCGTGGCCGTCGACGGGCATGCCCTCGAACAGCGCGAGCTTGGCCATCACCCCGGGGTCGCCCCCGATGGTGCCCGGGAAGTTCATGAGCTCGCCGAGGCCGATGACTCCGGGCTCAGACTTCAGCTTCGCGAGGTCGGCNGCCTCCAGCACCGCCCCGGAAGTCTCGAGGGGCGTCGCCGGGACGCAGGGGGGGAGCATCACGAAGACGTTGAGCGGGGCGCCCTTCGCCGACTCCATCATGTACCTGATCCCCTCGAGCCCCATCACGTTGGCGATCTCGTGGCAGTCGGTGACCACGGTGGTGGTCCCATGCGGGACGACGGTGCGCGCGAACTCCGGCACCGTGAGCATCGCGCTCTCGAGGTGGATGTGCGCGTCCATCAGGCCCGGCGCGAGATACATCCCGCCGAGGTCGATGGTCTCGGCAGCGGAGTAACCGCCATCGAGGCCCACTATGAAACCGTCGGCCACGGCCACGGACGCCGGATGTACCCTGCCGGAGAGGACGTTCACCAGCAGGCAGTTCGTCAGAAGCAGGTCGACCTCGCCCTCGCCGCGCGCGAGCCTGATCATCCGTTCGCGTTCCATAAAGACCTCCGTGTCAGTGTTTCAGTAACCCGTCCGCCTCACACGCGCATGCAGGCCGCGCATAGGTTGAGGGAGACGAAGGCCGGCGCGACGTCCTCGAACGCCACGCCCGTCAGCGCATGGCCTGCCAGTGCGACGACGTCATCCACCGCGCTCGCCGCCCTCACGCGCATCACCCTGCCCTCCGACCCCAGGAAGACCCGGTACTCCAGCCCACCATGAGGGGACTCGACGGCGCCTACGCCGCTCCTCTTCCCCGGAGTAGGCACCTCATGCGCGGGCGGGCCGGTGTAACCACCCGCCGCCTCCTTCACGCGGCTGATGAGCATCAGTGACGACTCGATCTCACCGAGCAGGACCCCTGCCCTGTCCAGGGCGGAACCACCGTCCCTGGTCACGGGCCTGTAAGCCAGCCCCTGGTAGAAACCGGACGCCTCCTCGCCCGCGCGAAGGTCCGCCCGGCTGCCGCCTGCCCTGAACGCCGTGGCGGGGGCATGGCTCTCCGGCAGCGNGCCTTTCGTGAGACGCCCGGCCGACAGCCTCGCCTTCGAGAGGCCGAGCTTGCGCGACCAGAAGCGCGCGTCCCTCGAGAGCGTGCCCGCGAAGTCATCGAGCGAGGAGAGCGCGTCCAGGTCCCCGCCGATGTCCACGCCCCCCGGCACCAGCGCCCCGAAGCCGAACGGGTTTGAACAGAGGCTCTCGAAGCCATCGCGGATCATCTTGATGTAGCGCCTGGGACGTCCGTAGACCAGGTCGTCCTCGACCGCGCGGGCGATGTCCGACACCACCTCCAGGTGCGACGCGACGCGCGCCCATTCCATCAACATCACGCGCAGGGCGGCGTGCTCATCGGCGACCTCGATGTCTATGGCGTCTTCGACCGCCGCGCAGAACGCCGCGGCATGGTGGAGGCCGGAGCGCGCGCACATATGGGAAGCTATGACCGCGCCATCGAGCGGCGTCACGCCCTCGAAGGCAAGCTCGAGGTTGACCTCTCCGGCCGCGCGNCGCACCTCCGCTNCCGTNATCACCGCGCCCTCGATCCGGCACTCCAGCAGGAGAGGCTGCCTCGCCACGGCGTCGAACGGACCGAGCGGCAGTGTCCCGTTCATCTCGCCTCCCTCGCCGTTGCCGAGCGAGTCCTCGACCTGCGCCTGGCGCTTTTCGGAAAGAGGCGCACGCTGTCCGTGAGCGTCCAGGACCATGTTCCCTCCGCCCCACCGAGGAACGGCGCCGCCTTCCGCGTAAGCCCCGCCGACGGGTTTGCCGCCCTGCTCGCGAAATAAGAGACCAGCACCAGCAAGGCGCTTCCCAGCAAGAACGCGCCGACGACCGCGCCCCACTCGGGGTAAGCGCGCAGGGCCGCGGAGACCAAGTCTCCGGTGCCNCTGAAGGCGACGCCGGGGCCGGTGAACCCCGCGGGGAACAGGAGCCTCGAGCCGCTTCCGATGAAGTTCGAGAGCAGCAGCCCTGGAAACGCGCCCAGCAGGACCGATACCGCGCATATGCCGAGCGGGACCGCGCCCTCCATCAGGGTCGCCTTCCCAAAGGGCTTGCCCGAGCCGCCGGCCGAGAAGACTCCGCCGAGGAGGCGCGCAACCGATACCAGCGCAAGCCCGAGCGCCACCAGCACGGCCGCCATCGCCAGGATGTAGAACTGGCTCACCGTCCCCTTGTCGAGACTGGCGAGCGCCGCCATCGCCTTCCCCACGAAGCCATCGGTGGGCGGCAGCCCNNCGATAGCGATGCCCGACAACAGCATCACCCCGAAAGCCGCGGGCGCGACCCCGGCCGGCAGCATCTGGCGCCCGAGGGCACTGCTGCCGCGCAGGCCGTCAGCGGTGCCGGAGGCCATGAGGAACGCGGTGAGGAACAGCGGGGCCGTCAGCANCACGAACAGCCCGCTCTCCAGTCCGGCCCTCGAGAACANCGCGAACGTCAGCAGCAGGAAGCCCGACTGCATGCAGTAGAGCCCCGCCGCGCACGATGGCACCGTCCTTCCGCGGATTGCCAGTAGTGGTCCGGCAACCACGGAGAGCAGCGCCGCTATCGCCAGGCCGAAGCCCCAGTCGCTCGCGACCAGCCTCCCCAGCAGGACTATCGCGACGGCCAGCCGCGCGCCGGCGAGGAGGAAGTTCACGCTGCCGAGGTAGAANGAGCTCCATGAGGGGTCCGTCCTCGAGACCAGGTCGCCCGTCCACCAGTGAACGGGAAACACGCCGAGCCTTATGAGCGCGCTGGCGAGGAATAACACGACCACGATGATAGTCTGCGTCTCGGTTCCGGACGTGAGCGGTGGCCTGATGAGCACCGCGCTCTCCTTGAGCCAGGTGGCACAGAGCAGTGCCCCGATAACCAGCAGCAGGTCGGCAACCAGCCATGGGGCAAAGGCGCGCAGCCTTCTGCGGAAGCCGACGGTCCCGTGGGCGAGCAGGCCCAGCAGCGCCATTGCGCTCACGCCGAGCCAGAGGAGCACCAGCGGCAGCAGGGTGGTCACAGTGAGCGCCAGGGCGCCGAATCCGCATGCGGCCGGGATGCCCGCCATCAGCAGCGATGGNCGCTCGACGCCCGAGAGCCTGAAGCCGGCGTAGAGTACCGCCGCCACGGCCAGCATGTTCAGGATGAAGAACGCCGGGAAACTGAAACGTGTGAACTTGAGCGCGCCCCAGGCGGCGNGCCCCGAGCGCTCGAGGTAGCCGTTGAGCAGTGCCAGGTTGAAGGCCGCGGCCAGCGCCGCGTAACCGACCGCGAGCATGCGCCGCATCCGTGCCGCTCCACCCGCCACGAGGATGACCGCCGCGGCCGCAAAAGGCAGCACGACGGTCACGGCCACGAGCCAGGTGACCTCAGCCGACGACATGGCGCACCTCCTCGCACAGGGCTTCGATGGTGCAGGGGCAGCCCCCCATGGTGGAGTCAGGTTCAAGGCCTTCCGGCTGTACGCCCAGGTGCTTCACGCGTTCGGCGAACGGCCCGCCGCCCAGCGCGCAATCGCCCGCGAACACGACCTTTCGCGCATCCGGCGCCTGGTCGATCACCGCCCGGGCCCGCTCGGCAAGCTCCTCGTTCCAGAGCCCCGTGACGACGATCAGCTCGGCGTGGCGCGGCGNGGCGCATTCGAAAAGGGGCGGGCAACCTTTGAGGCGCCCCCGGAGCAGCATGTCCACGACGTCNCCGCACCCCCCGCAGCAGCCGAGGCGGATATGAAAGACCGGCGTCTGTCNCTGCGGCCCGAACCGGCGCGCGCTCANGCCGACACCCCTATCCAGGTCAGGACCAGGCCTGCGAGAGCGATNGCGCCCGCGGCCCCCGCCCCCCAGATGAGCGCGCTGCGCGAGCGCGCCCTNGCGGACACCACGTCCACCAGAGCCAGAAGTACGAACACTCCGAGCACCTTCAGCCCCCAGAAGACTATCTCGTAGGGGTGCGCTGCCGGCCCCGCGAAAAATAGCGCGACCAGGACCAGCGGTATCACGAAGAGCCCGACCGTCTCACCCGCGATGAAGAACGCGAGCGGTGGCCCTGACACGTCATCGAGGAGCCCGCCGGGCGCATCGGAGAGGTACCCGCGGCCGAGTGGGCGCAGGCGAGCCAGGGCCAGCGCGGCAGCCAGCGCCGCGACGAGAGCGAGGACGGTCCCGGCTTGCGCGGCGGCCCCACCTCTAGCCGCGACCAGCGCGCCGTTGGTCGACTGCCACTTGATCAGGCCCGACAGCGTCGGATCTCCGGTTCGCAGCGAGACAGTGGCGACGACCAGCCCGAGCGGCACCGCCCAGGCTCGAGTGAAGCGGCTTCCGGCCAGGCGGACTGCCTCACCCTGGGGTTGCCGCTGGTGAACGCCACGACGACGTCCGCGCCCGAAGCGAGCAACAGCAGCGCGAAGAGCAGGACGAGGTCACCCCGTATGAACCCGAAGACGAGGCAGGAGACCCATGAGAGCGCGAGTATCTTCACGACCGGCGCGATCCACGTCACCGCGTGGAGCGAACCGTCGGTGGCAATGCATTCGCTGCGTGGCGCCGAGAAGAGGAAGCCTGTCCCGGCGCCGGCGCCGCGGCGCTCGCGACCGGCCACGGCGGTGCCGACGCCCGCAAGTACGGCCCTGGCGGCAAGCCCGGCCAAGAGGACGAACAGCATTCCGGGGAACAGCAACAGGTATGCGATCTTGCCGACGAACACCATAAGCCGCCTCCATAAAAAAGGGTTGCCCTCAAGGGACTTTCAGGGTCCGTTCCGGACGAGCCGACCCGTTTTCCTTTAAACCTCTTGAGGGCTAGTCGAATCTATAAAATCCCGGCGCCCGCGTCAAGTACGCATGCGCGTTTTTTAGCCGAAAATATAGGAAATCTTGCGTATCGGCCGCTCTTTGCACCCCAATTCTGTTAAGTCGCCTGAACAAACGCGATGCCAGGCGCTTGATACTTGTCGGGCCGGTGCGCGGTCGTCAAAGGCGAGCCGCCGGCGAGCGCGTCCCGCTGGCACCGCGAAATTGCCTCGGCACCATCGAAGTTATATGATTTTTGTCGAGCCGCGGAGGCGTGCCGCGGCGTTTTCTTGATGGACCCGAGGGGCCTCAAGCCTCCCCCGACCACCGGAGACCGCTTGGAACAACCTGTTGAAGTCATCATCGTCAACCCGCTCGAGACCGACCTCGCGATGATCGAGTCCGTCCTCGCAGGGCCCGCTTTCAAGCTGACTTCGGTGGTAACAGCGCCGGACAGCGCAGTGGCAGCCTGGTTCGCGAGCCGGGGGGCGGAGCGCTTCGACGACGTCGCAGGTGTCTCGCGCCTTCTGCCCGGTGCTCTGCTCGTCCACTGCGGCGAAGGTCTCCCGCCCGCCGACGTCATGGAGCGTGCCGCCGCCCACGGTTTGTCTGTCATCAACCGGGACGCTTTCTCCAGGTACGCGAGGGAGGCTGCCTCAGCGCCCCACGGCCCGCTGACCACCGAGGTCGTGCGCCGCTACCGGAGGCTGCTGGAGGACTACTTCCCGACATCGAGGAACTCTTCGACCGCGGTCAAGCTCGCGTCGTGCCTGACCGAGGCGACCAGCCTGTGGCACGCGGCGGGCGGGGTGATCCTGACCGGGACGGAGGGCGTGAACGCGCTCGCAGTCACCGCGCAGAGAGGCGTCGATCTTCAGCGGGACGCCACGATCAAGATCGAACCGGGGACGTTCCTCGACCGGTGCATCAACCGGGGGAAACACGAGGCGCTGACAGACCTGTCAAGCGAAGAAGGCGAGCTGCTGCCCGGGGTCAAGGCGGGCTCGGCGCTCTGCATGGCCATCAAGTCGGGCACCTCGACGAGGGGTGCGCTCCTGCTCTGGTGCGACCTGCCCGATGCGGTGAGCGCGGAGGACATACCGCCCCTGACGCTCTTCGCGTACTACATCGCTTTGCTCCTCGATGTGGACGACCTGGGAGACAGGCTCGGGGAGAACCTGGTCACCGACCCTCTGACCGGCCTGCACAACCGCCGCCAGTTCGACCACAGGCTTCACCAGGAACTGCTGCGTGCCAGGCGATACACCCTGAACATGTCCCTCGTCGTGATGGATATCGACAACCTCGAGGAATACAACGCCGCCTGCGGTCACATGCTGGGGAACCTGGCGCTCTCCGACATCTCTTCCATCCTGCTCAAGGGCACCCGGGAGGTCGACTTAGTATCGCGCATCGGCGGTGACGAGTTCGGCCTGATCCTGCCCGAGACCAACCGGCTCGGGGCTCTCAGGCTGACGGACAGGCTCCGCTCCGAAGTCGCCGGCTATCCTTTTCCCGCCCCGGAGAACTCCACCTCGGTGAACCTCACCGTGAGCGCGGGCATCGCCAACTTCCCCAGCTCGTCCGGCTCGGATGAGGAACTCCTGGCGAAGGCTTTCCGCGCGCTCGACCTCGCCAGGAAAGAGGGGCAGGACTCGATAAAACTCTGGGATGACAAGTTGGAAGACGCGGAGTGAGGCTCGGGCCGCCTGGCTTTCAGCCTATTCCCAGGAGACTTTCCTGGTGACGTCGAACCCCGGGTCGCCAGCCGCCCTGATCACGTAGACCGGCGTGCCGGCCTCGACCATCCCGAACAACTGCTCGACGTCCTTCATGTACATCCTTACGCAGCCGTGCGAGACGTTCTGCCCGATCGACCACGAGGACGGCGTCCCGTGGATGAGCACGCCGGAGGCGTTCAGGGGCATCGCCCTGGTACCTAGCGGATTATCGGGGCCCGGCGGTATGGAGGCAGGCATGCGCGCCGCCCACGCTGAGCCGGGGTTGTTCCAGCTCGGGTTCATCTGCTTCGCGACTATCTTCCAGTGCCCGATGGGAGTCGGGTATTCCGGCGACCCGCAAGCAACGGGAAACTCGGCCAGGACCTGCTCCCGATTGAAGAGGGACAGCTTGTGCTCCGCGATGGTGATGATGATCATCTTGCCGAAGGCCGCGTCCGTCAATCGAGCGGGCGTGCTCCCGAACTTCACATTGACGGTCCTGGCCGGCGTGACCAGCGCCGCGTCGACGTCCTTCTGGAGCTGGGACATCAGGCAGTTACGCCCGTCCTGCGCCTTGACGATGACCGGCTTTCCGGAAGTCACGTCCACGTAGGCGTCGTAAGGGTACCTGTTGATCTTGTTGATGACCGTATTGAGGTAGTTCTGCACCCGCTCGGCGTCGTTGTTCGCGACGATGGAGACTTCGAGGGACTTCGGCCTGTTGGTGAAGCGCCTCGCCATCCTCTCGAAGATGTTCACGTTCCAGGCTTTCGCGTAAGCCTCGTCGACCATCTTGCGATAGTCGAGCATCAACCCGAGCTGTGCAGGCGAGATCTGGTACTGCACGCTCTCGACCTTCAGGGTGAGAGGCTTGTTGGCGACGTCCGCCAGTTCGGTCTTTACCTTTGCAAGCGCTTCGGTCTGGTTGAGCCCTGCCACACTGACGCCGACGACCTTGACGCCGACAGGGAACTTGCCGGAGGACAGCACGTCCTGCACGAACAGGAACCCGAGCAGCCCGACCACGAGCGCGGCGAGCACGATCGCGCCCACGATGAGCATTATCCGCGACAACTTCATCTCTCCCAGCCACCCCGCCGAGCGAGCCGGGACACTGACTGCTTTCAAACCGCACCCTCCTCGAGACCGTGACGACCGCCGGTATTATACGTGCATACGGGCGTACCAACAACGATGGTCTGCAATGTTTATCAATCTTTTGCCCCGCGGCCCGCTTATCCCTTCTTCGCGGCCCGCAATGCCCGCTCCGTCGCGTGCTCGATCTTGGCGAGCCGCTGCGCGTGGAAACCTTCCCGTTCGGCCTGTGGCTTCTCTTTGAGCCACACCTCAAGCCGCTCGAGCATTTGGACGGAGTCCTCGCCGCCGATGTTCCCGAGTGACCTCACCGCGGCGTGGACTTTGCCCCAGTGGCGGGTAGTCGTGACGTCGCCTGAGGCCATGAGCNGGTCCAGGTACCCGGTGAGAACGGGGACCCCATCCGCCTCCGCGCTGTCGCCGTAAGCGCGGATAGCGCCGTGGTCGACACAACCTCGCGCGGCGAGGCGACGGGCGAAGCCATCGGGATCCAGGCTCTTGAGAATAGCCCTCGCGGAGGCGACCACCTTGCGGTTGTCCTCGGAGATGAACTCCTCGAGCAGTGTGATGTACCTGTCCGTCTCTGTGACGCGCCCGAGAGACCTCAACGCCGCGATGCGCAGCTCCGGGCGCTCCCCCCATCGGTCCCTGGCGATCCGCAGCAGCGCCATCCTGGCCTGCTCGCCGCCGAGTTCCGCGAGNCCCTCTACGGCCGCGACCCTCAGTTCGAACGGGGCGTCCTCCAGCGCGTCCAACAGGTACCGCACGTCTCCGCGGGTGAGCGCGTCCTGGAGGTCCCCTGACATGCGTCTGAGCCGTTCTTCGTCCTCGGTACCCACATTTTCTCCATGGTTCGAATCCCGCTGATTATCACACAAGGAGCCAACGGGCGCTTCCGGGCCACCTTCGAAAAACCGCTCCATCTTGCGGGTTGCCAGACGTTGGCGTGCCGCGCGCGCCCGGACTGCTTGCGCACAAAAGCTTTAACAGAGCGGAATAGTCAGCTTGAACCGCTGAATAATGGCTCCATCAAGCCACTTGTTGGGACATCCCTACCACGAATCGCTTAAGGGTGCGCCCTCGCGGTTGATTCTGGCGGGAGTTTTGGTATAATCTGACACACCCAAAGGGTGATGAAATTGTTACGAGTTCGCCTCAGAAAGAATACGGGTTTGGCGACCCCGCCTGAAAACGGCGGGTTTCGTGTCATTCATGGCTGTGCGCTCTTGCTTGCTCTGTCTCTGGCAGTGGCCGTCGTGGGCGTCGTGCCACCGTCGATCGGGGCCGGCCGCGCCGTCGCTCAGCCTGCTCCCCCGAGCGTCAATTCGACCGACACCATGGTCAAGGACGTGGTGACGCTGGACAGCGAGATCAACACCCTCAAGGGCACGCTCTCCGAGCTCGAAGGCAAGTCCGCCTCACTCGGCCGGCGCATCGTGGACCTCGACGGGCAGATCGCCACCCGGCGAGACAAGCTGGCCGTCCAGCGCAAAGCCCTGGCGGCCCGCGCGCGCAGCCTCTACGTGAACGGCAGGACCAGTAAGCTCGTGGTGCTGGTGTCCTCGACCAACGTATCGGACTTCTTCTCTCGCGAGGATATGCTTCAGAAGGTCGCCGAGCGCGACGCGCAGTTCATCGCGGGCGTGAAGCGTGAATCCGAATCCCTCAAGGCCGCCGTGGGGCAGCTGCGCCAGAGCAAGAAAGAGGTCGACAGGGTCGCCTCTGACACCAGGGCGCGCCAGCAGCGGCTCGAGAAGAGCCGGGCCGAGAGGGCCGCCGTGATCGCGAAGGCAGGGGCCAACAGCCCGGCGGTCGTCTCCCAGTCCAACAAGGTCGAGGCAAAGATCCAACAGATCAACCCGCCGGGGCCGTCTGTGACCGGGACTCCCTCCGGCAAGGTCATGACGATGGTCGCTACCGCATATTCGCCACAGGAGCCCGGGCTCACCGACACCACCGCTTCAGGGATGAGGGCCACGAAGGGCGTCGTCGCGGTCGACCCGCGCGTCATCCCGCTCGGTACGCGCCTGAACGTGGAAGGCTACGGCAACTGCATCGCCGGCGATACCGGCTCTGCCATCAAGGGAAACCGCATCGACCTTTGCTTCGATACCCTCGAAGAGATGAACACCTGGGGTGGCTACCGCACCGTCAGGGTCGAGATCCTCCAATAGCCCGGCAGGCAGCCGCCGGTTAAGACCTCCCGTGGAAGTCCGTTATCGCTCTCTTCAGATCGTCCATCGATACCTTGCGGCGCCTTGCGGCGGGCAGAGAGCGCAGTAGCACCTGCCCGTAGCGCTTGGTGTTGATGCGGCTGTCCAGGAGCAGTACCTGCCCTTTGTCCTGGCGCGTCCTTATCAGCCTGCCCACACCCTGCTTGAGGCGCAGGGCCGCGAGCGGAAGCCCGAAGTCCATAAAATCGGATCCACCCTCCAGCCTCACCCTCTCGCTCCTGGCGACGAACACGGGCCGGCCGGGGCTCTCGAACGGGATGCGAGTCACCACCACCAGCCGGAGCGTGCTGCCCCGCGCGTCGACGCCTTCCCAGAAGCTCGAAGTGCCGAACAGGCTGGCAGTCGGGTCCTC
>JGIcombinedJ21911_10000692_pt1 | contig 11205 bp, 13 predicted proteins | sample BarGraNGADG00211_FD_21911 | JGI IMG/M metagenome (IMG submission 21911)
CATGATTGGCGATGACGCCGCCTGTAGAGCGGGCATTCATCCTGTTCGCCGTTATGCGCTGCCGTCATCTTGACGCCGCCGGACTTTGGCCTTAGCATGATAATGTTCCTGACAGGTCGCCTGCCAGTCACTGCGCAATCGCAGCTGGACGTAGGGCTTGCCAGAGTCAATCCTTGTCAAGGTCGGGAACCCACTACATCATGTACATGGAGGTTTCTATCATGACAAGTACACCGAACGCAGAACAACCACAGGGTCTGACAACCGCAGAGGCACAACAACGCCTGGGGGACGAAGGTCCCTTCATGGGCTATCCTTTTGCCTCCTTTATCTGTCGCACTTCATTTTACAATCTATCAAATAAAAGGCGCCGTCGCTCAACTTTCGTTGTGCGGCAGCGCCTTTTTCAATAATACCTGCTGAACAAATGGGAAATGCCTCGCGATGCATTTCCCATTTGTTCAGGTGCAAGGCTTTTGCAGCATTACTGCAAAGACCTTGCATCTCGGATTTGACACTTAGGTTTCAAATCCGAGCAGGAAGTCATTCAATGCATCTGAAGTGGCAAAACGCACCCGTTTTGCCACCTTAAGTCCGCATTATACGGACTTAAGCAAATGCGATTCGAAAATCGCATTTATTCAGTGGACATTTAATATTCCCCGTCTTTGACGGAAAAGCGGGATTATAACTCTTTTGTGACAAACGCCCCGTTCTCCCACACCTGCACGGTACGAAATCCGACGTCTTTCAGAAGTTCTGCGGCTTCCAAAAGCCCGAAAACAAGTTTTGATGCGTCATGGCAATCCGACGACAGCGTTACCGGCGCGCGAAGCTCAAGAAGCCTTTTTATCAAAAAACGCGCCGGATACGGCGTATCCCGGTATCCCCGCGCCATAGCTCCCGTATTCAACTCAAAAACTGCACCTGTCCGAGCGCACCGAAGGAGCGCGTCAAGCGCGCACGCGCGATATCCGGCATTTTCTTCATCAAAAAACCTGCCGTCCGCGTTGTTTTTCGTCACAAGGTCAAAATGCCCTATGATATCAGGTCTGTCCCGCTCCGCCATGTCGCCCACAAACTCATAATACCTTGCCGCAAACGCAATTGCATCGCCGGAAAACACACGCTTAACGTCATCTGCGAACTCCTGGGACGAGCCGTCCACGTATATGTATTTTCCTAGACGCTCATCGCGCATACAGTGCACCGAGCCGATGAGGTAATCGAAATTACGGCGGTCCACCACCGGCGCATAATAGTCCTGTTCAATGCCGCACCAGATCCGAAGCCTGTCCGCAAACTCGCGCCGCACATCGCCGACAGCCCGCACGTAATCCGCCTCGCTTTTGATCGAATAAGCAAGGTCGAAAGACGCATGTGAATGCCCGGAAAAGCCCAGGTCGGTAAAACCGAGTTTTACCGCCGCCGCCGCCATTTCGGGAAGCGTGCTTTTCCCGTCGCACAGGGTGCTGTGATTGTGCAGCGTCGAGATTATCTTCATTTCATGGTCTCCTGCTTGACCTTTTTGTCGATGACGTGCCGCGAGGCAAGCTCACTGATGACGTCGTCCGTCGTAATGCCTGAGGCGACCATTAAAACCATCACATGATAACACAGGTCGGATATCTCGTAGACCGTTTCCGCCTTGCTGTCCTTCATGGCGCCGATAATGACCTCCGTACATTCCTCGCCCACCTTCTTGAGTATTTTTTCTTTTCCTTCGGAAAATAAATAGGTGGTATAGCTCCCCTCTGGCCTGTCCTTATCACGGCCGGCAAGAAGTTCATAAAGCGCGGAAAGCGAAAATTTGCGTGCCGTCCCGTCCTCAATGATAGTATTTGTAAAGCAGCTGTCCGTCCCCAGATGACACGCCGGCCCGTCCTTTATGACTTCCACCACCAGCGCGTCGCCATCGCAGTCGGCGGTCACGGAAACGACGTGCTGCACGTTCCCGCTCTGCTCGCCCTTGCGCCAGAGCTTTTTGCGGCTCCTGGAATAAAAGCATGTGCGCTTTTCCGCGAGCGTGATTTCAAGGCTCTCCCTGTTCATATAAGCAACAGTCAGTACTTTCTTTGAATTAAAGTCCTGCACCACGGCGGGGATGAGCCCGTTTTCGTCAAATTTAAGCTGGTTTTTGTCCATACTCTCTCTTTATATCCTCACAGGAACGCCGTTTTCCTTCAGATACCGCTTCAGATCGCCGATGGCGACCTCCTTGAAATGGAAAATACTCGCCGCAAGCCCCGCGTCCACGCCGGGAAGCGCAAAGAGCGCGAGAAAGTCTTCCATACTCCCCGCCCCGCCAGAGGCAACGATCGGGATGGACACCCGGGATGATACGTCGCTGAGCATTTTAAGATCGAACCCGTGCTTTACGCCGTCGGTGTCAATGCTGTTAAGCACAAGCTCCCCGGCGCCGTTATCCTCGCCCATGACCGCCCACTCAAGGGCGTCTATGCCCGTGTCCTCTCTGCCGCCTTTTGAAAACACGTGATATTCCCCGCCGACACGCGCCACGTCCATGGAAAGCACTACGCATTGGTTGCCATATTTTTTTGCCGCACCGGAAATGAGCGACGGGTCTTTTATTGCGCCGGAATTGACGCTCACCTTGTCCGCGCCCGCTTTCAGCACGCGGTCAAAATCAGCTATAGTGTTTATCCTGCCTCCCACTGTCAGGGGAATGAATATCTCGCTCGCCACGTCCATAAGCACCTTTGTGAACAGCGGGCGCTCCTCAAAGCTCGCGGTTATGTCGTAAAATACCAGTTCGTCCGCTCCGGCCTCGTTATAAAACCGCGCGAGGGCAACAGGATCCCCGACGTCCTGTACGCCCTTGAAATTTACGCCCTTGACTACGCGCCCGTCGCGTATGTCAAGGCACGGGATTATGCGTTTTGTCAGCATGAAGCCGCCTCCAATGCTTCTTCAAGGTCAAGTACTCCCGTGTATATCGCCTTCCCGACGATAGCGCCGGATATTCCCATGTCCCGCAGACGCGTTATTTCGGAAACGCTTGATATCCCGCCGGATGCGACGATATCAAGCCCCTTGATTTTTGAAAGCTCCCCATAGACCTCAATGTTTGCGCCCAAAAGTGCGCCGTCGCGATCGATGTCGGTATATATGACGGTTTTCACGCCTATATCGTGCAGAGCCACGCAGAATTCAGGACCCCTAAACTTTGTCACGGTCGTCCAGCCGTCTACGGCGACGAAGCCGTCCTTTGCGTCCACGCCCACGGCGATCTTATCGCCGTATTTTCTCACCATGTCGGTCAAAAATGCAAAATCATTGACTGCCGCCGTTCCGAGTATAACGCGGGACGCACCCAGCGTTAAGTATTTTTCGATGCGCGCCTCGTCGCGAATACCGCCGCCCACCTCGACAAACATGCCTGTCACGTCCACGATGCTCTTTATGGCGTCGAAGTTCGAAAGCGCGCCGTCTTTGGCGCCGTCCAAGTCGACCACATGCAGACAACCGGCGCCTTTTGCTTCAAATCCGGCNGCAGCGTCCGCNGGGGTAACGTCATANACCTCGGCCATTGCGTAATCGCCTTTGTACANGCGCACCACGCACCCGTCTATTATATCGATCGCCGGAAAAATCCGCATATCNCACCTCTGTCAGAGCCGCCTCANATCTGTGAAAAGGCTTTTAGTATTAAGAGCCCCATTTTGCCGCTTTTTTCCGGGTGGAACTGGCACCCGCACACGTTCTCACGCCCCACTACGCCCGGCACCGAAACGCCGTAATCGGCAGTGGCAACGACTGCGTCTTCGCAGTTTTTCGCATAAAACGAATGGACGAAGTACACAAAATCGCCCTGCTTTGTATTTTTCATTAGCGGGTGCTCCGGTCTTGAAATATTGAGGCTGTTCCAGCCCATGTGCGGCACCTTCAGTTTAAGGCCGGACGCCGCAAAATCGTCAAGGAGCGGACATATGTCCCCGTGTATGTACCCAAGCCCTTCGAACTTGCCGTACTCATGGCTTTTATCGAACAAAAGCTGCATGCCGAGGCAGATGCCCAGGAGCGGCTTTCCCGCCGCCACCTGCGCGTCAAGTACGGGAACAAGTCCCGTCCCACGGAACTTCCCTATAGCATCGCCGAACGCGCCTACGCCGGGAAGTATTATCCGGTCGGCGTTCTCCAAATCCTGCGCTTTTCCCGTGACGACGCTTTCAAGCCCAAGATATTTGAGTGAGGATGAAAGGCTGTATAAATTGCCCACGCCGTAATCGATAATGGCTATCATCTAAAGCCCCATTCTTTTTGCTCTACGGAATGTTGTCCGGGAAAAAACCGGCGGTCTTTCTCAAACTATTGTTCCTTTAGTCGATGGTATTTCTTCCGCAAACCGCTCGTCAATGGCGACGGCCTGCTTCATTGCAATTGCAAGCGCCTTGAAAGCGCCTTCGATAATGTGGTGGCTGTTCTCGCCCGCAAGCTGACGCAAGTGCACCGCAGCGCCGAGAGAGCGCGCAAAGCCGAGCATGAATTCTTTTACGAGTTCCGTGTCAAAATTCCCCACCATCTGAGATGGTATCGAAAGTGAGCAATCGACGGTCGCTCTGCCGCAGATGTCAACAGCCACAAGAATGAGCGCCTCATCCATAGGAAGCGTAACGGAACCGAAGCGGGCAATTCCCGCCCTGCTGCCAAGCGCCTTGTCAAAGGCTTTTCCAAGAACGATGGCCACATCCTCAGTCGTGTGGTGCCCGTCGACGCGAGTATCGCCCGCACATTTAACTATCAGATCAAAATGCCCGTGGCGCGAGAATAAGGTAAGCATGTGGTCAAGAAAACCCAGGCCCGTGTCTATGCACGATATTCCCCGCCCATCGAGATTAAGCGAAAGGGTGATCTCCGTCTCGGCGGTGCTTCGCGTGATGGATGATTCTCTCATTGCTCAGTCCTCCCTGCCTAAAATCTGTTTTGTGGCGTCTATTAACGTATTCATCTGCTCTTTTGTCCCGATGGTTATGCGCACATAGTCCCGCACCCGCGCAGCGTCAAAGTAACGCACGAGGATGCCTTTTTGCCGAAGCGCCTCGTAATATTCAAAAGCCCGGACGCCCGCCGGCTTTGCAAGGATGAAATTCGCGCGGCTTGGAAGCACCTCAAAACCCATTTCGCGAAGCGTGCCGACCGTGTATTCGCGGTTTTCCATAATTGTTCTGCGGCACTTTTCAAAATACTCCCCATCAAGCACCGCCACTTCGGCGGCTGTAAGCGTCAAGCGGTTGATATTATAAGGATTGAACGAAAATTTCATGGTGCTGAGGTCTTTGATAAGCTCCTTTGCGCCAATGGCAAACCCGAGCCTCCCGCCCGCCATCTGCCGCGACTTGGAAAACGTCTGCACAATCAGCAGGTTTTCGTACCTGGGAAGCAGTTGGATTGCGCTCTCCCCGCCGAAATCGCAGTAAGCCTCGTCGATGATGACAAGCCGCGACGGGTTTTGGGAAAGTATTTCTTCAATCTTTGTAAGCGGCAGGAATATACCCGTAATGGCGTTGGGGTTTGCGATAATGACCGTGCCTCGCACATGGGCATAATCCTCCGGCGCTATGGTAAAGTCCCCGCGCAGGGGTACCGTCTCGGTTTTTACGCCGAACATTTCCGCGTACACCGGAAAGAATCCATAGGTAACATCCGCAAACGCCGCGCCGTCCCCACAAAGCCCGTGGAAGCAAAAGCCCAGGATCTCGTCGCTGCCGTTTCCAATAAAAATCTGCTCCGGCGCCACCTTATACACATCCGCGATGGCTTCCGAAAGCGCCCTGCATTCGGGGTCGGGGTAAAGCCTGAACTCCCGCACCCGCTCGGACGTTATCGCCGCCACTACCTTTTCGCTCGGCGGGAACGGGCTTTCGTTTGTGTTGAGCTTTATAAGATTTTTAATATTTTTGGGCTGCTCGCCCGGAACATACGGTGTAAGCGTTTCAAGCTTTTTATCTAAAAATCTGCTCATTGCTGCGGCTCCTCAAAGCGTATCTCAACGCTTTTCGCGTGTGCCTGCAGTCCTTCCCGCTTTGCAAAATCGGCGATACGGTCTTTCGCATCGGAAAGCGCGTCTTTCGAATAGAAAATATAGCTGCTGCGTTTAACAAAATCGTACACCGAAAGCGGGCTTGAAAAGCGTGCCGTGCCCATGGTTGGCAGCGTGTGGTTCGGTCCCGCCCAGTAATCGCCTAGCGCCTCAGGCGCGTATTTTCCGAGGAATATGCTTCCGGCATTTTTAACTGCACTTAAGTACTTAAACGGGTCGTCCACACAAAGCTCAAGATGCTCCGGAGCTATCTTGTTTGCTATTTCAACGGCCTCCGGGAGGCCTTTTGCCACTATTATCCTGCCGTTCGAATCGATGGCCGCTCTTGCGATGTCGGCGCGCGCAAGCGCCAGTATCTGCCGTTCAAGCTCTTCTCTCACGGCGCCCGCAAACGCAATACTCGTGCAGACAAGGGATGCCGAAGCCATTTTATCATGCTCCGCCTGACTAAGCAAATCCGCCGCGACGTAAGCGGGATTAGCCATATCGTCCGCGATAACGAGTATCTCGCTGGGCCCCGCTATCATGTCGATGTCGACTGTGCCGAACACCATACGCTTTGCAGTCGCCACGTAGATATTCCCCGGCCCGACGATCTTGTCCACCGCCGGAACGCTTTCTGTACCGTATGCAAGGGCGGCAATGGCCTGCGCGCCGCCAATTTTGAAAATGTCGGTCACGCCCGCCACTTTTGCAGCCGCGAGAACGTCCATAGAAATATTGCCGTCTTTGCCGGGCGGCGTTGCCATAACAATACGCGGAACTCCCGCTATTTTTGCGGGTATAACGTTCATCAGCACGGTAGACGGATAGTTCGCAGTCCCTCCGGGCACATATATACCAGCCGTTTCAAGCGGCGTGACCTTCTGGCCGAGCGTAATGCCCCCCCGCGGTTCAAAGGAAAAGCCTTCCTGCGCCTGCCTGCCGTGGAAGACGCGGATGTTCTCCGCCGCCATTTCCAGGGTTTTTACAAATTCGCCGTCCGCATCGTCATATGCCGCATCAATCTCCGCTTCTTCGACCCGCAGGGAAGTCAATTTAACGCCGTCAAATTGTTGGCAGTAAGAAAGCACCGCTTCGTCGCCGCGCTCCCGCACATCTGCAAGAATAGCGGCCACCGTGTTTTCAATTTCCGGCGAAGCCTTCGTCCCGGCGCGGGCGAAAATGGCGTTTTTGTCCGCGCTGCCGCTTTCGAATATAGCGATCATATCTTTCTCCCCAACTTTGAAACGATTTCGTCTATCATGTCTTTTTTAAACTGATAGCCGCTTTTATTTGCGATCAGCCGTGCGCTGGACAGCGCAACTTCGGCAAATACGCTCATATTGTTCTCTTTAAGCGTCGTTCCGGTCTCCACTATATCGACTATCACGTCGGAAAGTCCTAAAAGAGGCGCAAGTTCCATACTTCCGTTGAATTTTATTATCTCGATCTCCCGGTTCAGCCCAGCAAAATACTTTTGCGCGATGTTCGGATATTTTGTCGCCACTCGAAGCGGCATGCTCATATCCTCGACCCACCCGTTCGGCGCGGCGACCGCCACCCGGCATTTGCCGAGTTTCAGGTCGAGAAGCTCATATATATCCGGCTCGGTCTCCATGAGCGTGTCTTTGCCGACGACGCCGATATCCGCCGCTCCATGCTCCACGTAGACCGCCACGTCCGGCGGCTTTACAAGAAGATAGCTCACGTTCCCGCTGGGGCTTTTGAACACCAGTTTGCGGTTGTCCTCGGTCATGGATGTGCAGTCGTAGCCTATCTGTGCAAAAAGCTTATAGACCTTGTCGCCGAGCCTTCCTTTTGGAAGCGCTATGTTAATCATTACATGTAACCTCCATCGCGCCGTCGCCGGAAAGCAGATACGTCCGTCTGCCGCGCAGACCTGCGGGCATTTCCCGCTCCGCCCGCACACTCATGCCGTCGTTCATAAGCAGGCCTACCACCCTCGCCGTTACGACCGGCGGCGCGTCGCCGTATATCAGGAGCGCATCCGCGTCATACTCGCTGACGGTGTGAAACGCTCTTGTCAGTTCGCCAAGATACAGCGCAAAGCCGAGGGCGGGCTGCGCTTTCCCGAAGCGGCGCATAAGGTTGTCGTACCGCCCGCCGGCCAGCACCGCGCTGGGCACCTTCTGGATGTACCCTTGGAAAACAAGTCCGTTGTAATAGTCAAGGTCATTGATGACCGAAAATCAAGATGCACGCGCTTTTCACATCCCATAGCGGCAAGAGTTTCAATAAGCGATGAAAGCTCGTCTATCGCCGTCTGCATGGCGTCTGAAAGCGGCAGGCCCCGAAGCTTTTTGAGGAAAGCCTCCATCGGCCCCGATATGCCCGCCACGGCGCACAAACGCTCCGTTCGCTCTGGCGCGATACCGGCCCTTTTGCAAAGCGCTCCCAGCTCGTGCAGGTTCTTCTGTTTAAGCGCACGAAGCGCTCCCTCCATGCTTTCACCGGAAAAACCGCATTCCTCAAGTACCGCCGCCACAAAGCCCATATGGCTCACACCCAGAATATAATCGGGGCTTATGGCCTCAAGGCTCTTTATGGCAAGCGCCACCGCCTCGGCCTCGGCATAGCTGCCGCTTTCACAGCCTATGTACTCAAGCCCGATCTGGTTTATCTCGCGGAAATCAATGCCCGCAGAGTCCATTCGGAACACATTCTCCGTATAGTAGACCTTTTCGGAGGCCACGTCCGGTTTGACGTTCTTCACGATGCTCATGGTCACGTCCGGCCGAAGTGCCATAAGCTTTCCGTTTGCGTTTGTAAAGGTGATGATGCTCTCGCTTTTTAAGAAGTTTTTGTTCTCGCGGTAAAGATCATAGGGCTCGAACTTTCCCATATGATATTTTTTATAACCAAAGGATTCGTACAGTGCCCGCAATTTAAGTGGCACCAGTTCCTCCCAGGGCAGTCTCTCGGGAATGATCGTCACACTCGCACCCTCCTTTCATTATTTGGCACATTATACGCTCCGGCTTTGCTTTAAACAAATAGTATATTACCATATTACCACGCTGCCGTGCTAAATCGCTTTGTGTATATTGTATCCGTACTTTTTGTGCCTCAATTTTGCCACATCTGCTGCAATAATTCAAAAGGCGCCGGCTAAATTTGCCAGCGCCTTCCGCGCTGTCTGACTATTGCTTCATTTTTCTGCGCTTTTCTTTTCTGTTTGCGGCGGATACGATTGCCGAATTAATGATCGAAAGAATGCAAAATGCCCAGAGCAGATATACAGATACGCTGTTGCCCACAAAATTTATTGTGGGGTTGTACGTGTCAAGTACAAGGAAAACCATGAATATCCCCGATAGTATTATCATGATATGCGGCAAAACGCCCTTTAACGCCTTCATTCTATTCCACCTCCTTGATTATCAGGCAGTCGGTGACTTCCCTGCCGCCCGCGTCCGGCTCATTTACGACCTCATCATTGAATGTCATGACCGAAGATTTACCGCCGTCCAAATTGTATGCGCCGGCGCAGCCAAGCTCTTCAAACAACAACGACAGTTTCTTCAGTGTCATGCCGCATGAATAGCCCTCCTGCCGCCCGTCTATCAGGACAAGACAGTAATGCCCCTGCTCATAGTAACCGATGGCACTTCTCGGGTTTTCCTGCGATAGACGTTTTTCGGTGTTGAAGCTCGTCAGGCTGTTTCCCGAATCATCCAGAAATTCGGGTCTGAAACTCCACGCCTGATAAGCTCCGTCGTTTATCGCCTGTTCCGCGTCGAACTCATCGGAAGAAAAAATTTCCATCGTGCCGTCATAATAACCTTAATTCCCGCTCTCATTGTGACCAGGGATCAAAAGGATCTTCTCAATATCAAGAATTGACCGATTGTTCTTCTTGACGTTCATGTGAGAACAGGTTCCAATAATAACCACGAAGGCTACGGAAGATGCACGCAAACCATACCGGGTCGAACACAAGCATCCCAACGGGACCACCTACGTCTACGAGGTGTTCTCGTTCTGGAATAAGGAAAAGAAGCAGTCGTACAACAAGCAAGGCCGCATCGGCAAGCTCGATCCGGCCACCGGGGAGCTCATCCCCAACAAAAGCCGTGGCGACACCCTGAGCCATTTCCCCGAATGGGCGAAGACCCACAAGAACCCATTTGGTAGCATGCTCACGACGCAGCGCATCAGCGAGCTTCTGGCCGACCTGGACGAGGACGGGCGCCAGACCTTCCTCGCGGCATGGCTGCGGTACCGGTCTGAGTCCGAGTATCTGTGCTTCGACATCACCAGTGTCTCCTCCTACTCCGCTCTCAACGAGTATGTCAAATACGGTTACAACCGTGACGGCGAGGATCTTCCGCAGATCAACCTCGCCCTGCTCTTCGGCCAGAGAGCATGCTTCCTGTGTACTACCGGGAGCTTCCAGGGAACATCAGCGACGTGAGGACGCTGAGGAACCTGCTGGACACCTTTGCCAAGCTTGGCATGCCGAAGGTGCATCTCGTCATGGACAGGGGCTTCTACAGCACAACAAACGTGGATGACCTCCTTGCCGGAGGACACAAGTTCGAGATAGGGGTCCCCATGCGCTGCAAATGGCTCCGGGACTTGGTAGACCAACAACGCGATGACATGCAGCTGCCCCAGAACATGAGGTGGGCCGGGGGAGAGATGGTCTACACCGTCACGTGTCACCACGCATGGGGTGAGGAGCACAAGCGCTGCACCGTGCATCTGTACTACAACCACCAGACGGTAGGGGACACCATCAGCGACTTCAACAGCAAGCTGCTCACCTCCCAGCGGGAGCTTGAGTCAGGGGAGCTGGTCCCAGAGCATGAGGAGTTCTACCAGCAATATTTCACGGTGAGGGAGACCCCGAAACGTGGCCGCAGGGTCACCGTGAATGTGGAGGCCGTGAAGGAACACCAGAACAGGTATTGTGGCTACTACGCCATCCTCACGAACGATGTGAAGGACCCGGTCCTCGCCCTCCGTATCTACCGTGACAAGGATGTCGTGGAGAAGTGTTTCGACGACCTGAAGAATCAGCTGGACATGAAGCGCCTCAGGACGCATGGGAGATTCTCAACCGATGGACGGCTGCTGGTGCAGTTCATCACCGTAACGCTGATGAGTGCCCTGCGGAACAAGATGCGCGAGCTCAAGCT
>JGIcombinedJ21911_10000698_pt1 | contig 11173 bp, 14 predicted proteins | sample BarGraNGADG00211_FD_21911 | JGI IMG/M metagenome (IMG submission 21911)
CACGCACGACGTCCACGAGGTGCTCGCGGAGCTGGCTCGGCTCGAGCTTCGGCACGTGCTGGTCGAGGGTGGATCCACGCTGGCGACGGCGTTCCTGAGCGGCGGAACGGTGGACGAGGTCGAAGCGTACGTCGCGCCGGTGATCCTCGGGGCGGGGCTCTTCGCGCTCGGCGACCTGGGCATCGACACGCTTGCGGACGGGATGCGTTTCGGCACCCGGGGCGTTGAACCGCTCGGCGAAGACGTCCTCATCACCTTGGAGCGCCGGGACGGCGGGCCGGCGTCACCGGGCAGGTCGGGTGCCGAGTCGCACGGACAGGAGCAACACTGATGTTCACCGGGATCGTCGAGGAGATCGGGACGGTCGTCGCCGTCGGTGCCGCGCGGGGAGCCGCGCCGACGGATGGCGACACGCGCTTGAGCATCCTCGGGCCGACCGTGACGAGCGGTGCCCGGCTCGGCGACTCGATCGCCGTCAGCGGCGTCTGTCTGACCGTTGCCGAGCTGCCGGGCGACGGCACGTTCGGCGCGGACGTCATGCCGGAGTCATTGCGGCGTAGCGCCCTCGGCGGCCTCCGCCCGGGCTCCCGGGTGAACCTCGAGCGGGCCGTCCGCGTCGATTCGCGTCTGGGCGGGCACATCGTCCAGGGGCACGTCGACGGCGTCGGCACGCTCCTCAGTCGAAAGCCCGGTCCGAGGTGGGACGAGCTGCGGTTCGACTGCCCGGCCGGGCTCGCGCGGTACGTCGTGCCGAAGGGCTCGATCACGGTTGACGGCGTCTCGTTGACCGTGACGGAGGTCGGCGAGACGGAGTTCGGTGTCTCCCTCATCCCGACGACTCTCGCCGAGACGACGCTCGGCCCGCTCGTCGTCGGGGCCGAGGTCAACCTCGAGGTGGACGTCATCGCGAAATACGTCGAACGACTGCTGGATCGGGGGAACAGGCCATGACGGGGCAGACCACGGCACCCGCGCTCGGTACGATCGAGGACGCGTTCGAGGCACTGCGCTCGGGACGCCCGGTGCTGGTGACCGACGCGGCGAACCGCGAGAACGAGGCGGACGTCATCCTCGCGGCGGCGCGCACGACAACCGAGTGGGTCGCCTGGATGATCCGGCACACCTCTGGTCTGCTCTGCGCGCCGATGACGGGGCAGCGGGCCGATGAGCTGGGCCTGCCACCAATGGTCGAGGAGAACCAGGACCCGCGCCAGACGGCCTACACGGTGACGGTCGACGCCGCGCGTGGCATCGGGACGGGGATCAGTGCGGCGGACCGCACCGCCACCGCGCGAGTGCTCGCGAACCCGGCGGCGATCCCGACGGACCTGATCCGGCCGGGGCACGTCCTTCCGCTGCGCGCCGTTACCGGCGGTGTGCTGACGCGCCCGGGGCACACCGAGGCCGCCGTCGACCTGTGTCGCCTAGCCGGTCTCGCGGCGGTGGGCGTGATCGCGGAGCTCGTGCACGACGACGGGACGATGATGCGTCTTGACGACGCGCTCGCTCTCGGCGCCGAGAACGGCCTCGTCACGATCACGATCGCTGAGCTCGCCGCGTGGCGGCGCACGCACGACGCCGACGGCGTCACCCACGCCGCTGTGCCACAGCAGCGGGTCGAGCGCACCGGGGAAGCGGGTCTGCCCACCGAGTTCGGCGTGTTCCGGATCATCGGCTACCGCGACCTGCTCACGGGCGACGAGCACGCCGTGCTGGTGAGCGGCCGGCCGCCCCAGCGGGGTGCCCTGGTCCGCGTCCACTCCGAGTGCCTCACCGGCGACGCCTTCGTCTCGCTGCGCTGCGACTGCGGACCTCAGCTGCACGCCGCGCTCCGTGCGATCGGCACCGACGGCGGCGCCGTCGTCTACCTGCGCGGTCACGAAGGCCGGGGGATCGGACTGCTCTCCAAGATCAGCGCCTACGCCTTGCAGGACGCGGGCCGGAACACGGTCGAGGCGAACCTCGACCTGGGCCTGCCGGCGGAGCGGCGGGAGTATGGGGCAGCCGCGGCGATCCTCGAGGACCTCGGTCTGTCCGGGATCCGTCTGCTGACGAACAACCCCGCGAAGGTCACCGGGCTCCGTGAGCACGGCGTCGAGGTCGACGACCGGGTGCCGCTCGAGGTCGGGACGACCGCACACAACGCCGCCTACCTGGCGACGAAGGTCCGCGAGATGGGTCACCTGATCGGGCAGACTGCCGGTAGGGGGACCACACCCACGACGAGGAGCGAGCAATGAGCGGGGCCGGCGCACCGACGATCGTGGTGGACGGTTCCGGCCTGCGAGTGGTCGTGGTGGTGTCGAGCTGGCACGAGCAGGTGATGGACGGGCTGCTCGGCGGCGCGGAGCGGGCGCTCAAGGACGCGGGCGTCACGGACGTGGCGGTCTTGCGCGTACCGGGCGCGTTCGAGCTCCCGGTCGCCGCCCTCACCGCCGCGCGATCCGGCGCCGACGCCGTGGTNGCGCTCGGCGTCGTCATCCGTGGCGGCACGCCGCACTTCGACTATGTCTGCCAGGCCGCGACGATGGGACTCACAGAGGTCGCGGTCCAGACCGGCGTGCCGGTCGGCTTCGGACTGCTTACCTGCGATGACGAACAGCAGGCGCTCGACCGGGCGGGGCTCGAGGGCTCCCGGCAGGACAAGGGTCACGAGGCCGCCACGGCCGCCGTCGCGACCGCNGTCGCGCTGCGGAACCTCTAGGCTCTACCGGGTGAAGACGTTCGACTCGCTGTTCGCGGAACTGCAGGAAAAGGCGGTGACCCGCCCGGCCGGCTCCGGTACCGTCGCCGAGCTGGACTCCGGTGTGCACGGGGNCGGCAAGAAGGTGGTGGAAGAGGCCGCCGAGGCGTGGATGGCCGCCGAGCACGAGGNCGCCGCTCGCGCCGCGGAGGAGATCTCCCAGCTGCTCTATCACGTGCAGGTGCTGATGCTCGCGCGTGGGCTCACCCTCGAAGACGTCTACCGGTACCTGTGAGGTCNTCCGCCATGCTCCGTGTTGCCGTACCGAACAAGGGATCGCTNTCCGAGCCCGCGTGCGACATGTTGCGCGAGGCCGGCTACCGGCAGCGCCGGGACNCGCGCGAACTCGTGCTGCAGGACCCGGAGCACGATGTCGAGTTCTTCTTCCTGCGCCCGCGGGACATCGCGGTGTACGTCGGTTCCGGGACGGTCGATGTCGGCATCACCGGCCGGGACCTGCTGCTGGACTCGGGCGCGGCAGCGGTCGAGCACATGGAGCTCGGCTTCGGCGGCTCCACCTTCCGGTTCGCGGCACCGCCGGACCAGGTGCGCACGATCGGGGACATCCAGGGGCGACGCGTCGCGACGTCGTACCCGGTCCTGGTCGACGGCTACCTCCGTTCGCACGGGGTAGAGGCGACGGTGGTCCGGCTTGACGGTGCGGTGGAGTCCGCGGTGCGCCTCGGCGTCGCGGACGTCGTGGCCGACGTCGTCTCGACCGGGACGACGCTGCGCAGCGCGGGTCTCGAGGTGTTCGGCGAGCCGATCCTGCGGTCCGAGGCCGTGCTGATCCGCCCGGCCGACGCGGTAGTCGTCAACGGTCTGGCGATTCTCGCCCGGCGGCTCCAGGGCGTGCTGGTGGCCAGCCAGTACGTACTGATGGACTACGACGTGCGCGCCGACTCGGTCGAACGGGCCGTGGCGATCACGCCTGGGCTCGAGTCGCCGACCGTCTCGCCNNTGCACAACAGCGAATGGGTCGCGGTGCGCGCCATGGTGCCACGAGAGCAGACGAACCGGGTGATGGACGACCTGTACGACATCGGGGCGCGCGCGATCCTGGTGACCCAGATCCACGCCTGCCGGATCTGAGCGCTCCCCGATGAGCGGCGGCGCTGCCGACCGGGTGGTGTTCCGCCCCCGACTGGCACGCTACGTGAGCGTGGTGCTCGCCATCGCGAGCCTTGTCAGCCTGGTTGGACTCGCGGTGCTGCTCCCGGGTNCCGGACCTGGCGCCGCCCGGGTACCGGACCGACTCGGCATCGCGCTCGTCGGCGNGGCGATCACGTGGTTCCTGCTCCGGCAAGCCAGCGTCCGCGCGGTCGCGGATTCAACCGGTCTGGCCGTGCGCAACCTGGTGTTCAACCGCCAGGTGGACTGGGCCGAGATCGTCTCGGTGCGGTTCGGCGAGGGTCGCCCTTGGGTTCAGCTCGACCTGTCCGACGGAGACACGCTCGCCGTGATGGGAATCCAGCGGTCGGACGGAGCACGAGCGGTTGCCAGCGCGCGGTTGCTCGCCACCTTGCTCGAGTTCCACTCGCCGCCCGAGGATGGCGCGAGCGGCGTGGCGCGCGCTACCTGATCGCTGGACGNTCCTTCGGGAAGAAGCCGATCAGCGTCCACAGCACGCAGCCGACCACGATCGCCACCCGGATCCATTGCGCCCAGTCGGTGTACCAAGCCATCAGCGCGATCATCACCGGAAGCGTCAGGATCCAGACGATCGCCTGGAGCCACCCGGGCAGGTCGAGCAGCCAGCTGCGNACATCGGCGAGGGTGTGCGGCGAAGCGAGCAGCAGCACGAGGAAAGCCGTCCAGACGACGATGGCCAGGCCCCAGGCGCCGATCCCGACCGGACGCGCCGCGAACCAGTGCTCCGTTTCCTTCACCCGTCCCGACGTCGGGACGGGTGACCTCTCGCTCGCCTCGACCGGNGTCCCGCTCGGCAGCACCGACCCGTCGCTGGGCAGCACCGACTCCTCGCTCGGCAGCACCGACCCGTCGCTGGGCCCGATCGGCATCTCGCTGGACTCGACCATTCGTGCCCTCCACTACCCGCACCTCGCACCGGTGGGACGGCGCACCCGTCCCGCTGAAGCGGTCCGACTCTACGCCGATCGGATTTCGAGAGGCNGCTTGGCGCGGCGCCCCGGAGGTTGCCTCAGCGATCGTCGCGGGCGCGTGACGGCAAGCGAGCGGGACCGCGCGCCTCGCGGTACAAGGCTGCGGCGTGCGCACCCGCCGCAGCGGAGGCCAGGAAGGCGGCCGGATCGTCAGGTAGGCCGCGACCCATCGTGGACAGCGCAACCGGGCTCGCCTCGAGGGCGTCGTACAGATCTGTTACGGGGATTCGTACAAGTCGGTGTCCGCAGCTCCGGCCGCCGAGCCCGGTCACCTGGAGGTCCACCTTGACACCGAGTGCGACGAGGTCCGGGTCGGTGCTCCCGGCAAGGTCGGGCACGACGACATCGGCCCGGGCGAGCGCTACCCGCCCGTAGGCGGTGAGCGAGTGGTGGGATACACCGTGGTGGCGCGAGCGCTTGTCGGCGCCCGAGATGCGCAGCGCGGCGATCGGCCGGCCGCGGAGTGCGGCGACCGCGTTGATCGCCTCACCCGCCGCGACGCCCGAGAACCCCCAGCGCGTGCCAGTACCCAGGTTTCCGGGCCCCTGGGCCACGACGGCGATGTCGGCTGCGCTGACATGGCGCGCCGCGAGCAGACCCGTGTGCACGGTTGCGGCCTCGAGATCGCCGCCGAACGCCTGGCCGACGGTCACACAGGTTTCCAGCCAGCCGGCCGCGCGCAGTCCCGACACGTTACGAGAGAACCAGGCCGGCAAGGCTCCACCGTCGGTCATGACGTACGCGACCCGCGGGGGAGCGATGCCGGCTCGCTGGGCCGCGTGCCTGGCCCCCGCGATGATCGCCGGCAACGCGGAGTGCAGGTCCGCGACGACAACAGGCATGTCGAGCAGGTCGTCGGCCTCGGCCAGGACTCGGTGGTGCTCGGACTCCTGCTCGTCCACGCCGAGAACCAGCGTCTGCATCGGCGTGTAGCGGGCCTTGACCAGGTGTCCGGGCGTTGGCGGGGGGTCGGCCGGCAGCCGCTCGGGTAGCGCGATGACGAGCGCGTAACCGCCCGTCCCGAGCTCTCGATCGAGTGCGGAAGCATTCACCAGGACCCGATCACCGACGACCGGTTCGCCGACGAGCTCGGGGTAGGCCAACGCGCGCACCGAATCACCGTCGCCGTCGAACTGGACGGTCAGCTCTTGCGCGCCCCGCCAGGCACGATCGACCGACATCACGACGCCGGACCGCCAGGTGATCACCTGAGCACCGTACCGGCCGCTAGCGTGTGTCGTGATGTCGACCACGATCCCACCCGCAGAGCGGCTGCTCGATCTCGTGATCGCGCTGGTCAACACCCCGCACCGGATGACCAAGGCGCAGATCCAGAGGTCCGTCGCCGGCTACGACGACGCGCCGTCGGTCGAGGCCTTCGAGCGGATGTTCGAACGCGACAAGGACGCGCTGCGCGAGCTCGGCATCCCGATCGAGACGGTGACCGACGCGGCCCACGGTGATGACGTGGGCTACCGCGTCGACCTCGACGCATACGCGCTGCCACCGATCGAGCTGACCCCGGCCCAGCACGGCGTGCTCAGCCTGGCCGCCCGGTTCTGGCAGGACCATTCGCTGGCCCGTGACGCGAGCCGCGCCCTGACGAAGCTGTCGGCGGTGACGAGTGGCCCCGGCTCGGAGGAGTCGGTCGCTGCGTTGGCGCCCAGGGCGCGGGCCGGTGGTGACGCGTTCCTGCCGCTGCTCGACGCGATCCAGCACGCCCAGGCCGTCACCTTCTGCTATCGCGCGGCCAGCACCGGCGAGGAGCGCCTTCGCACCGTCGAGCCGTGGCGCCTCGTCGCCAGCCGCGGCGGCTGGTATCTCGTCGGGCGCGACCGGGACCGTGCAGAGGCGAGGGCTTTCAGGCTGACCCGGATGACGAGCGCGCCGACCGCCATCGGGTCGTCGCGCGCCTTTGACGTGCCCGCCGAGCTGGATGCACGTGCCTTGATCGATACCCAGCACGGCGGCGCCGAGCGGATCGCAGTGCTGGCCGTCACCCCGGAGCGCGCCGGGGCACTGCGGGCTCGAGCGGTCACGGCTACCGGCGAGTCCGGTGCGGACGAGCAGCACCTCGCGGATCGCGACGGCGACCGGTCGGGACCTCCTCCGGGTGCCGTACCGCGCCGCCACCAGGATGGCGGAGGAGCTGTCCGGCTACGGTGACGCGGCGCTCGTGCTGGCGCCCACAGAGCTCCGGTCCGCGGTCCTTCAGCGGTTGAACGCGGCGGCGCGCCTGTCTGCCCTTGACGGCGGGACACCGATGGAGGCGTCCGATGGCTGAGCGCGCCCCGGATCGGCTGGTCCGGCTCCTCGGGATCGTCGCCTTCCTCAACCGGCACGAGTCGGTTCCGGTCGCCGAGCTCGCCACCACGTTCGGTGTGCCGGCCCGTCAGATCCTCGAGGACATCGACACGCTCTGGGTCTCGGGCACGCCCGGGTACCAGCACAGCGACCTGATCGACTTCGACGCGGACGCGCACGACCGAGGCGTGGTGCGCCTCACCGAGTCCCGTGGCTTGACTCGCCCATTGCGCCTCGGCACGAGGGAGGGCGTCGCACTGATCGCGGCGCTACGGGCACTGCGCGACCTGCTCGGTTCGACATTGCCGGCCGAGCAGGCCGCAGTGGTCGACTCGACGCTCGAGGCCCTCACCGCCGCGGTGGGCGACGCGGCGAGCGCCGTCGACGTCCACCTCGCCACCGACGGGCGCCCCGACGTGCTGACGGCCGTCCAGGCGGCACTCGCCTCCGGGCATCGGCTGCGGTTGCAGTACGTGAACGCGGCCGACGTCACGTCCGAGCGCGATGTCGACCCGATCCGACTAGTCACCGGCGACNTGCACGCGTACCTGCAGGCATGGTGCCTGCGCGCCCGGGGGGAACGGCTCTTCCGCCTCGATCGGGTGCTCACTGCGCAGGTGCGGGACGAGCACGCTGAGCCGCACCCCGTGCCGTCCGAGCCCGGGAGCGCGGTCTTCCGCCCCGAAGCGGACGCGGAACAGGTGCACATCACGTTGAGCGGTCGCGCCCGTTGGGTCGCCGAGCAGGTCCCGGTGGACGCGGTCCAGGAACTGCCGAGCGGCGACTTCAGGGTCACCCTGCGGGTGGCCGACGGCACCTGGCTCCGGCACTTGCTCGCGCAGGTCGCCGCCGACGTGCACGCGGTCGAACCCGGCAGGTACGCCCGGGAGGTGGCTGAGACGGCAGAACGCGCACTCGCCGCCTACGGTGCCCTGCCGCGGGCGTGATCCCGCACCGGTAGCCTGTCCTCATGCTGTGGTTCACGGTCTGGAGCGTGCTCGTCGTCGGAGCACTCGTGGTGGGCTACTGGCTGTGGCGTCGCCTCTACCGCTCGGTCAAGACGACCATGGTCGAGGTGAACCGCGGATCGGAGCTGGTGGCCGCCGTGGCGGATCGCATCGATACCCTCCGGAGCACCGCGGAGCCGTTCGTGCCGCGCGCCGGGCTCTCGCACGACCCGGTCGAGGCGCGGGCGCATCTTGCGGCCTTGCGAAAGGACCGTGCGCAGCGCTCAGCCCGACGGCGGCAGGCGCACGGCACGACCTACGACCGGTGGGACTCCTTCGGCCGCTGAACTGCCGTTCGCGGTGCCGAGCACGATACGATCGTCCGACCGAACAAGGGATCGCGATGTTCAGAAATGGTCTTGAGCCCTGGCACGTCATCGTCCTGGTGATCGTGCTGTTGATGCTCTTCGGCGGCAAGAAGCTGCCGGAGATGGCCCGTGGCGTAGCTCAGTCGCTCAAGGTCTTCAAGAGTGAGATGAAGAGTCCCGACGACAGCGATGAGACGAAGCCCGAGCAGAAGCCGTCCGGAAGTGACGACGCCGCCAAGTCCTGATCCGACGGTGGCTCCCTCTCGACGTCGTCGGCCCGCGGCGTCCGGCCGCATGTCGCTACGCTCGCACCTGCGCGAGCTGCGTCGCCGGGTGCTGCTCTGCCTGATCGGTCTGGGGATCGGCTCGGTGGCCGGCTGGATCGCCTACTCGCCCGTGTTCGACGCGCTGCAGCGCCCGCTCGTCCGGCTGGCCGCGGAGCGTGGCGGGCTGGTCGCGGTCAACTTCTCCGGGGTCGCCACGTCATTCGACATGCGGATCAAGATCTCGCTGTTCCTCGGCGTGCTGCTCTCGAGCCCGTGGTGGCTCTACCAGCTGTGGTCATTCGTCACGCCCGGTCTGACGAAGCGTGAGCGTCGCTACGCCGTCGGATTCGTCGCGGCCGGTGCGCCACTGTTCCTCTGTGGGGCGTTCGTCGCGTGGCTGATCCTGCCGAACGCAGTCGCAATCCTGACCGGCTTCACGCCGAAGGGCGCGGCGAACCTGATCGACGCGCAGGTGTACTTGAGCTTCGTGATGCGCGTCGTGCTGGCGTTCGGGCTCGCTTTCCTGCTACCGGTCCTGATGGTCGCGCTCAACTTCGCGGGCCTCGTGTCGGCCAAGACCTGGGCGCGCGGGTGGCGGTGGGCGGTCCTGGGTGTCTTCGTCTTCGCTGCCGTCATGACGCCGACGCCGGACGCGATCACGATGATCGTCCTCGCGCTGCCGATGTGCGGGTTGTACTTCGCGGCGCTCGGGATCTGTGTGTTGCGGGATCGGCGCAGCGCCGCTACCCGTTCGACTTCTCCCGCGCAGCAGACCGAGGACCGATCCGAGGGCGCGGAATGACCCGCCTCGGGATCGTCATCAACCCCACCGCGGGGCGCGGCCGCGGGCGCTCGCGTGGGCACGAGGTGATCGACGTCCTGAGCCGGCGCGGCCACTCGCTCGTCAACCTCTCCGGCCCGAACGTCGACCAGGCGACCGAAAATGCGCGGCAGGGCGTGGTGGAGGGACTGGACGCGCTCATCGTCGTCGGCGGGGATGGCACGGTTCACCTCGGTGCGAACGTCGTCGCCGGCACCTCTCTGCCGCTGGGCATCGTCGCCGCCGGCTCGGGCAACGACCTGGCGCGCGGTCTGCACCTCCCGCGACACGACATCGCCCGGGCCGTCGCGGCCATCGAGCACGGCCTGACGGACGGTCCGCGGAGCATCGACGCGGTCCAGGTCGGTTCGCCGAGCCAGGCCGTTCGCGAGTGGTACGTCGGGGCGCTCTCGGCCGGGGTCGATGCCGCGATCAACGCTCGCGCCAACGAGATCCGCTGGCCGCGGGGGAGCGGCCGATACGTGCGCGCTCTCGCGGCCGAGCTGCGTGCGTTCAAGCCGTACGGGTACCGGGTGACGACGGACGAAGGCGTCTGGGAGTCGTTGGGCACGCTCGTCGCCGCCGCGAACGGCCCGCTGATCGGCGGCGGAGTCCGGATCGCGCCGGATGCGAAGTTCGACGACGGTTTGCTCGACGTCATCTTCGCCGGCCCGTTCACCAAGTCGGGCGTGATCCGGATCTTCCCGGGAATGTACTTCGGTCGGCACGTGCGTCATCCCGCCGTCGAGGTGATCCGCACCCGCAGCGTGCTGATCGAACCGACGCGGCATGGCTCGGTCCCGCCCGAGGCGTTCGCGGACGGTGAGCGCATCGGCGCGCTGCCGTTGCACGCCGAGGTCCACCCGGGTGCGCTGCAGGTCCTGGTCTGATCCGGCGCCGCACCTCGCCCTCCGCGCCGGGACGCGGGTCCGGTGCGCTGCTCGGTCGGCACCACCGCGCGCCGTAGGCTGGCGACATGTCATCCCCGGCCGAGCGCTACGCCGCGGCGCGCCGTCGGGCCGACGAGGAGGGCACCGAGTTCGCGCGGTTCAGCGCCGGACTGGGCTTCACCCCGGATCCGTTCCAGGTTGAGGCGTGCCTCGCGGTCGAGCGTGGGCAGGGCGTGCTTGTCGCGGCACCGACCGGTGCGGGCAAGACGGTGGTCGGCGAGTTCGCGGTCCACCTGGCGCTGGCCACCGGGCGCAAGGCCTTCTACACCACCCCGATCAAGGCCCTCAGCAACCAGAAGTACGGCGACCTGGTCCGTCGGCACGGCCTNGACGCCGTCGGCCTTCTCACCGGTGACACCACGATCAACGGAGAAGCGCCGATCGTCGTGATGACGACCGAGGTGCTCCGCAACATGCTCTACGCCACCTCGCCCACGCTGGCCGGCCTCGGGTTCGTCGTGATGGACGAGGTGCACTACCTCGCCGACCGGTTCCGCGGTCCGGTCTGGGAAGAGGTGATCATCCACCTGCCCGACGACGTCCAGGTCGTCTCGCTGTCCGCCACCGTCTCCAATGCCGAGGAGTTCGGCGAGTGGCTGGACATGGTCCGCGGCGACACCGCGGTCGTGGTGAGCGAGCACCGGCCCGTCCC
>JGIcombinedJ21911_10000700_pt1 | contig 11165 bp, 4 predicted proteins | sample BarGraNGADG00211_FD_21911 | JGI IMG/M metagenome (IMG submission 21911)
AAAGTAAGAGAAGAACTTAGAAGGACCTCGTATAATCTGAGAAAGCTTATAAAAGGAAACAACCATTCTGAGCTTGTGTTAACTTCCGATAAGGCGTATAAAGGAGTTGTTGAAGATTTGGCTGAAGGACTTCTTCTCAGTTTTTATTCTTTCGAAAAATACAAAACCAAAGCTGCAGATGACGATAAAAAATCTTATCCGTCGAAACTTCTTTTGCATGGGAATATAGCTGATACAGATGTAAAATGGCTCGTTGATCTCACTGATGCAGTCTATTTTACCCGTAATCTTATAAAAGAACCAGTTAACCAGCTGAACGCAACTGCACTTGCAGGGGAGATAAAAAAAATCGGTAAATCTGCAGGTTTCAATGTTGAAGTATTAACAAAGGGGAAGATTGAAGCATTAAAGATGGGAGGCCTTCTGGCTGTAAATAAGGGAAGTGTTGATCCTCCCGTTTTCTGTATCCTGGAATGGCATCCGGCAAACTCTCTTAATGTGAAACCAATTGTCCTGGTAGGAAAGGGAATTGTTTATGATACCGGTGGTCTGAATATAAAAACCGGTGATTTTATGGCCGGAATGAACGGAGACATGGCTGGTGCCTCTATAGTAACAGGAATTCTCCATACTGTAGCAAAAACTTGCATGCCGCTTCATATTTTAGGATTGATCCCATCAACAGATAACCGTCCCGGAGGAAATGCGTATACCCAGGGCGATATCATTACCATGTTTAATAAAATGACTGTTGAAATTGGGAATACCGATGCTGAAGGCAGGCTTATCCTCGCTGATGCTATCAGCTATGCTTCAAAATATTCTCCTGAACTTATTATTGATATAGCCACTCTTACCGGCTCGGCAGCAATGACCTTTGGTAACCAGGCAATTGCTGTAATGACCAACGCCGACAGAAAATATATCGACCTGCTTGAAGAATGTGGTAACGATGTGTACGAAAGAATTGCAGAATTACCTTTCTGGGATGAATACGGAGAATTGCTTAAGTCAGATATTGCTGATCTTAAAAATGTTGGTGGACGTGAAGCCGGGGCAATCATTGCCGGTAAATTCCTTGAGCGGTTTGCCGAATACCCTTTGATACACATGGATATTGCCGGAACAGAAATGCTTAAAAAAGATGATTTTTACAGATTGAAAAACGGATCAGCTTCAGGTTTAAGGCTGCTATCGACATTCCTGAGGAGAATTGCAGCCAGCTATTCAGATAAGAATTAACGATTTATGGAAAAGAAAACAATAATTGCCGGCATCTCACAAGGAGATATTAACGGTATCGGATATGAGGTTATATTAAAAACTCTTTCTGACCCGATGATAACTGATATTTGCACACCTGTTGTATATGGTTCCCCTAAAGTAGCAGCCTATCATCGTAAAGCACTGAATGTTGCTAATTTCAGCTTTAACAATATCAGGTCTGCAGAAGAGGCTCATGCCAAAAAATTCAATATGATTAATTGTCTTGATGATAATATACGGGTCGAACTTGGAAAGTCAACGCAACAGGGAGGTGAAGCAGCTCTTATTTCTCTTGAAAAAGCTGTAGAAGATCTTAAAAATGGCAAAATTGATGTCCTGATTACAGCGCCTATTGATAAACAGAATGTTCAATCGGAAAATTTTCATTTTAAAGGGCATACCGAATACCTGAAATCCGTTGCCGGGGTTGAAGAAGTCCTGATGTTTATGATTGGAGAGAGCATGAAAATTGGTGTTGCAACTGACCATGTCCCTCTAAATAAAGTTTCAGGCTTGATAACACTGGATACACTCATTCGCAAAATCAGGCTGATGAACCAATCTCTCATCCTTGACTTCGGTATCCGTAAACCACGCATTGCAGTGCTTGGGCTCAATCCCCATGCAGGTGATAACTCATTACTCGGAACAGAAGAAGTGAAATTATCAGTCCAGCCATTCAACAGGCTCAAAAAGAAGGAATTCTAGCCTTCGGACCGTTTCCCGCTGATGGCTTTTTTGGTGCCGGATCATTCACAAAATTCGATGGGATACTTGCAATGTATCACGATCAGGGACTTGCTCCATTTAAAGCATTATCATTTGATTCCGGAGTCAACTTCACCGCCGGATTACCTTTTATCAGAACATCGCCTGTCCATGGGACTGCTTTCGCTATTGCAGGAAAAGGGGAAGCTTCAGAAAATTCATTCCGTCAGGCAATTTATCTGGCCTGTGACATTTTTAGAAACAGACAGATGTATACCGAAATATCGCGGAATCTGAAACACCAGGATATTGAAACTCATAGTGACCGCATAGATGAACTTCCTCCTGATATATTTAATCCTGAATCATAGTTATGATAGATTATATTAAAGGTGAGATTACCCGGATCACTCCAACATTCCTTACTATGGAAACCGGAGGAATCGGTTATTTAATCAATATCTCAATAACCACATTTTCAAAGCTTGATGGGAAAAATGATTTTAAGGTCCTTGTACATGAAGTTATTAGGGAGGACAGCCACCAGCTCTTCGGATTTGCCGATAGTGAGGAAAGGGATATCTTCAGGCTATTGATTTCTGTTACAGGTGTAGGGGCAAATACTGCCAGGATGATGCTTTCTTCTCTTAGTCCTGCCGAAATAGAAAAGTCAATTTTAGGCTCTGATGTAGATATTTTGAAAAGTGTTAAGGGGATAGGATTAAAAACGGCTCAAAGGATTATTGTAGACCTGAAAGACAAGCTTGGCAAACACACAGGAAGTGGTGAAATATTTACCTTTTCTGACAATACAAAGCGTGAAGAAGCGTTATCTGCATTAGTGATGCTTGGATTTGCCAAAAGCACTGTCTCAAAAGTCCTTGATAAGATAGTCAGAGAAGAAAAAAATCTGACAGTTGAGGACATAATAAAGAGAGCGCTTAAAAACTTGTAATTCTGAATATACGCCGGATTGGGATCAGGGATATCATATAAAAATATTCTGATATTTTCGTATCTTGTACTGTTCGCTTCTTTTCTCTTAAAGTCCACAGAAGCAAGGAGTCAGGCTGCTTTGCAAAAAGGTGTAACAGCTGATACAACCCGTAAATCAATTCTGAAACTTAAAGATGATTCCGGGAATCCCTGGGAATCAAAACAAAAGGCTCCTCTTTTTCTTAATAAACCGTCCAATTTAAAATCGTCAGTAATTTATAACCCGGAAAAGAATGAGTATATCCTTTATGAGAATAGGAACTTTCGATTATCGCATGCCGGTTCATATGAGTCCTGAAGAATACAGGAAATATGAATATGCCAGGGCAATGCGCGATTACTGGCAATCGCGCATATCCGGTAGTGAAGCAGGTTACAAATCTAACCTGATACCACAAATTGAAGTCGGAGGAGCAGCATTTGATAAAATATTTGGCAGCAACACTATTAATATCATTCCCCAGGGATCAGCTGAGCTTATATTCGGGATAAATATTTCCAAAACTCAGAATCCAACCCTCCCGGTCAAACTCCAGACAATTCCAACCTTCGATTTCAAGGAAAAAATCCAGATGAATGTCACAGGGACTATTGGTGACAAAATGCAGCTTGGTGTGAATTATAATACCGATGCAATGTTCGAATTTGAGAACAGAACTAAACTTCAGTACGCAGGGAAGGAAGATGAGATTCTGAAAAAAGTTGAGGCAGGAGACGTTACTCTGCCACTGACTGGTACACTTATCACAGGAAGCTATAGCCTGTTCGGCCTTAAAACAGAAATGCAGTTCGGAAAGCTAACAGTAACAACAGTGCTTTCTCAGCAAAAAGGACAATCTTCAGTTATTGAGGCAAAAGGAGGCGCACAATTAACAGATTATGAATTGTATGCTGATGAGTATGAAGCCAACAGACATTTCTTTCTATCTCAATACTTCAGAGACACTTATGATGAAGCTCTTAAAAACATACCAGTTATCAGTTCGGGAATTAACATTGACCGGATCGAAGTATGGGTAACTAATAAGTCAAGCAGTTTTGAAGAAGCCAGCAACAGAAATATAATTGCTTTTATGGATCTTGCAGAAAACGCAAGTCATGTTTTTAATAAGGTCCCGGCTTTTCAGGCAACTCCGGGGACCCTGGTATATCCTGACAATAATGCCAATAAAATGTATGCGCAGCTTACTACCGCTTATGGAATCATCAGGAACGTTAATCAGGTGACAAATGCATTTGATCCATTATATCCGGGATTTCAGATTGGACGGGATTTCGAGAAGATTGAAAACGCCAGGAAACTTGACGAACGGGAATATGATTTCAACAGGCAACTGGGTTATATTTCTCTGAATACTGCATTGAATACTGATGAGGTTCTGGCAGTTGCTTATGAATATACTATCGGTGGTCAGGTTTTTAAAGTTGGTGAGTTTTCGACTGATGGAATCACTGCCCCGCAAACCCTCATACTTAAGCTTATTAAGGGCACTACTCTCAGTCCAAAGTTACCTACCTGGAAACTGATGATGAAGAACATATATTCCCTCGGATCAGGAAAACTGGATAAAAAAGACTTCGTGCTTAATGTACTTTACCAGGATGACAAAACCGGTAATTCAATCAACTACATTCCGGAAGGGAGACTGGCGGATAAGATACTTCTTCAGGTTATGGGACTCGACAATCTGAATTCCCAGCTTGACAGGGAACCAGACGGTTTTTTCGATTTTATTGATGGAGTAACTGTAATGGCTGACAGGGGAAAAATTATTTTTCCAAATATTGAACCTTTCGGAAGCCATCTGAAGAAGATGATACTCGATCCCTCACTGGCAAGCAAATATGTCTATCAGGAACTATATGATTCAACCCAGACAGTTGCAAAACAAATGGCTGAAAAAAACAAATTCAAACTTGCCGGACGATATTCATCTGAATCCGGATCGGTAATAAGACTTAATGCCTCAAATATACCTCAGGGTTCTGTAAANGTTACTGCCGGAGGTGTACCTCTGGCTGAAAATACTGATTATACGGTTGATTATAGTATGGGAACGGTGACCATAATAAACAGAGCTTTAATTGAATCACAAACACCTATTAAAGTTTCATTGGAGAATAATCAGTTTTTTGGATTCCAGACTAAAACACTTATTGGTACACATCTCGATTACAGAGTGTCAGATAACTTCGATATCGGTGGAACAATACTTCACCTGACAGAAAGACCATATACCCAGAAGGTAAATTACGGAGAAGAACCTATTTCAAACACAATCTGGGGTTTAAATACTTCATATAAAACAGAATCACAATTACTTACAAAGATCATAGACAAGATCCCGCTTCTCAATACGAAGACTCCTTCAACATTCTCTTTTTTCGGTGAGTTTGCTAACCTTATTCCGGGTCATTCAAAGGCAATTTCAAGTGCAGGTAATTCATATATTGATGACTTTGAAGCCAGTGAAATTCCCCTTGATCTTAAAGCATTTAATGCATGGACGATTTCCAGTGTACCGCAGGGACAAGACCAGCTTTTTCCTGAAGCGAGGTTTAATAACAATCTTGTCAGCGGATTTAACAGGGCTAAATTAGCCTGGTATGTTATTGACCCGCTCTTTTTAAGGAACGGATCATCAACACCTGAGTACATTAGACAACATCCTGATGAGCAATCGAGCCATTTCGTAAGAGAGATATACGAAAATGAAATTTTCCCGTACAAAGAAAGCCCAAGTGGAATTCCAGCGAATTTAACTGTTTTAAACCTCGCATACTATCCTGAAGAAAAAGGTCCATATAACTTTGATACAGATCCCGGGGCATATTCCGGAGGAATGAATGCCGATGGAAAACTTAACGACCCAAAATCAAGATGGGGTGGTATAATGAGAGAAGTGCTCACAAGTGATTTCGAGACTGCAAATATACAATACGTTAAGTTCTGGGTTATGGATCCTTTTGTTGATAATCCGAATCAGGAGGGAGGGGATCTATATATAAACCTTGGAAATATTTCAGAAGATATTTTACGCGATTCGAGAAAAAGCTTTGAAAATGGACTCCCAGGTTCACCTGACGTAAAAAACGTTGATACTACCGCCTGGGGAAGAGTGCCAACTGTTCAGGCTGTGGTTCATGCCTTTGATAACGCTCCTGAAACGAGGCAATATCAGGATGTCGGACTTGATGGTCTTTCGGATCAGNACGAACAGACTTTTTTTACGAATTATCTTCAGAAAGCTNTATTAATTGTCACCCCTNACGCTTATCAGAATCTTTCTAAGGACCCNTCAGGGGATGATTATCATTATTTCAGAGGATCGGATTACGATGCACAGCAGCTTGGTATTCTCGACAGGTATAAAAATTATAATGGACAGGAGGGAAACTCACCCACATCCCAGATGTCGAAGGAATCTTACCCGACTTCCGGATCAACATTGCCGGACATGGAAGACATCAACCGTGACAATACCTTAAACGAAACTGAAAGTTACTATCAGTATAAAGTTAGTATTCGTCCGGGTGATATTCAGGTTGGTAAAAACTTCGTAGTCGATGAGATTGAAAATAAAGATGTTACTTTTGCAAACGGGGAAAAATCGAAAGTAAAATGGTACCAGTTTAAGGTTCCTATCACTGATTATCAGAAGGTTGTCGGCCCAATTAAAGATTTTAAATCAATCCGTTTCATGAGAATGTTTCTGAAGGGTTTCAACGAACCGGTTATAATGCGTTTCGCGAAGCTTGACCTTGTCAGGGCTGAATGGCGGAAATACAATATTTCATTTATGGAAGGAGGGGAACGGATTACCGTGCCTGAGGCTACGGATGGAACATTCGAAATAAGTTCTGTCAGTATCGAGGAAAATTCAGGGAAAATACCTGTTAATTATGTATTGCCTCCCGGATTTGACAGGGTAACTGATCCACAGAACCCACAGTTGAGACTGCTCAATGAACAGTCAATGGTGCTTAAGGTTCTGAATCTTGAAGACGGAGATGCCCGTGCTGCTTTCAGGAATGTTAATCTTGATATACGACAGTACCGCAAACTACGAATGGAGGTTCATGCTGAGGCAATTATCGGACAACCATTGCAGAATGATGACCTGACAGCTTTTATACGAATCGGTTCAGATTATAAGGGGAATTTTTACGAATATGAACTTCCTTTAAAACTGACACCCCCTGCTCCATCTGGTGGTTATAGTAATAAATCGGATAAAGAAAGGGCAATTGTCTGGCCACCGGAAAACAGTTTTGATATAGATCTGTCAGTGTTGCAGGAAGCCAAGCAGGAACGCAACAGGCAAATGCAATTACCCGGTTCATCTTTAAGCGTGTCAGATGTTTTTGTATATACCAGGGGAACAGTCCGGGTGTCAGTTTCCGGGAATCCTAATATGAGTAATATAAGGGTCATTATGATAGGGGTGAGAAATCCTATAAAAACCCGGAACAAAGCGGCAGATGATGGAAACCCCAAATATGGTGAAGTATGGTTCGATGAACTGCGTCTAAGCGATTTTGTTGAAAATGGAGGCTGGGCTGCAAATGCACATTTGCAGGCTCGTCTTGCAGATCTGGGAACAGTTGATATGGTTGGACAAGCCAGTACGCCCGGATGGGGAAGCATCGAGAAAAAAGTAAATGAGAGAAGCAAGGAAGAGATAATGAAATATGACATTTCATCAAATGTGGAACTGGGTAAATTTTTTCCTGAAAAAATTGGTGTCAGACTACCAGTGTATGTTGGTTATTCTGAGACGAGGATAAGACCTCAATATAATCCTCTTGATCCTGATATTCTTTTAAAGGACGCCTTGAAAGCAGCAAAAAATCAAACCGTAAGAGATTCAATATTAGCAATTTCGGAAGATTTTCAAAGAAGAAAGACTATTACAATAAGCAATGCGGGTATAACAAAACGGGGAGAAAAGCCACATGCCTGGGACCCTGCAAACCTAAGTGTGAATTATACTTACAATGAAATCTACAGCAGCAATACCAATACCGAAATTAACCTCGAGAAAAACTACAGGGGGGGAATAAATTATGACTACCAGGCGCAACCTGCCAATATCATGCCTTTTAAGAATGTAAGATTTCTGAATTCCCCGGTTTTTAAACTTATTAAGGACTTTAACTTCTATGCTTTTCCAAAAAGCCTTTCATTCAGGACCGATCTGAGTAGAATGTATAATGAATTAATCACAAGAAACATAAACAACCCCTACCTGAGAGTTACTCCTTCCTTTAAAAAGGATTTTGAATGGAGCAGGATGTATGATTTTAAATATGATGTAACACGGCAGTTGAAATTTGATTTTACCGCAACTAATCTTTCAAGAATTGATGAGCCTCCCGGAGGGGTTGACAAAAAAAGGTATAGCGGCAGTTATGATTCATGGCGCGATTCGGTATGGACAAACTTAAGGAGAGGAGGCAGAACGACTACCTATAATCACTTTATTAATATTACCTACACACTTCCTGTAAATAAACTTCCAATGCTTTCGTGGATAAATGCAAATGCACGTTATAGTTCCGACTATACATGGCTTGCCGGCCCTCTGTTCCCCGACAGTATGAAGATTAATCTGGGGAATTCAATTAAAAATCATAGTGAGATGACATTTACCTCAATGGCAAACCTTTCATCGCTCTATACTAAATTGAAATTCCTAAAGAGGATTGAAAATAATACTCTGCCTGGCGCAGCACAGAAGATGAAGGCAGAATTATTAACTGTTACATATACAAAGGATAACATAAGCTTCAAAGCAAATTCCATCAAATCAATTATTCATAATCTAAATACAAAGGATGTAAAAGTCAGGATTGTAGGGAAGAATGGGGAAGAGGTAAAAGGTAAGATGGAAATAGTCAATGAAAACAGGGTTAATTTCACGGCAGCTCAGCAGGCTGACGGAGCCAAAGTATTAATTGAAGGAAAGGTAAAGAAAAGCAGAAACCCGCTTATTGTTACCGGCGAATATCTGATCAGGGCACTGATGGGTGTCAGGTCTGTAAGTCTTACCTATACAACATCCCAGGGAGAATTCCTTCCCGGTTATGACCCTGAGACAAGATTCCTGGGAATGTCGACAGTTAATAATAGACTTGCTCCCGGATGGCCATTTATTTTGGGATACAGCGACAGGAAATTCTTTGACAATGCGGTCTCAAACGGATGGCTGTCAAAAGATACATTACTTAATACTCCGGCTGTATACACAAATAACCGCGATCTGTCTTTCCGAAGTCTTATTGAACCTTTTCCAGGGATGAGGATTGACATTAATGCTGACAGGAGATTTTTAGAGTCGGAAAATTCTTATTATGTTGCTGATAATAATGGGAACTTTCCCGACAGCACACGTAACCGGATTATTTCCGGAAACTTCTCCATCTCTATTATTTCGTGGGGGACATCATTCGAAAAGATCTCAAAGCAAAATGACTACGTATCTCCTACATTTGAAGCTTTTAAGAAAAATATTATAATTATTTCAGGCAGGAGAGCAGCGGCAAGACAGAAGTCAGATCCAGTCTATAATCCTAATGCCGATCCAATAACCGGTGCCACAGTTGAAGGGCCATATAAAAGCGGATACGGGGAAACATCCAGGGAGGTCATGATCCCCGCATTCATCGCAGCTTACACAAAAACCGATCCCAACAAAATAGGACTTGAAACATTTCCATCGGCATTAAAAATGATGCCAAACTGGCGAATCAATTTTGATGGATTGTCGAAATTTGAATTTGTTCAAAGGACATTCAGATCCATAAACATAATGCACCAGTACCGGAGCACTTACCAGATCGGTTCATATACTACAAATCTGAGTTACGATGACGATGGCACGGGCATTAGCAGAATAAGGGACCTGCAGAATAATTATATTCAGCAATATGAAATAAATGTTGTGACAATAAGCGAACAATTTAGTCCTCTGATCAACATAGACATGAACTGGAAAAACAGTCTTACGACAAGGTTTGAATGGAAAAAATCACGTACTGTTACACTTAATATGACCAGTAACCAGATTGCCGATGCGCGGATTAATGAACTGATTTTCGGTGCGGGATACAGGTTTGATAACGTTCAGATAATTCTAAAAACAGGAGCCGGACAAAGGGCGTTGAAAAGCGATCTGAATTTACGATTTGATCTATCAATTCGCGATAATAAAACGATTGCACGGAAGCTAATAGAGGATGTTAATCAGCCGGTTGTGGGACAACGCGTGTTTTCTTTAGGGGCNACTGCTGATTATGTATTAAGCGACAGATTCAATCTTCAGATCTTTGCCGATCATAGTATGAATAATCCGTTTGTTGCAAATACNTTTCCCACTTCNAATACAAACTTCGGATTCAGTCTTAAATTTACTCTGGTTCAGTAGTAGAAACCTGCCCTGATTGTTTATTTNTTTCATTTTTTCAGAAATCGTTTGAAACATAGTCAATCCGTTCTTTCTGTCTGAAAATCAGCGAATATGCTTTAAAATAAATGATATATGAGATACATTTATTGAAGCATTTTCTCTACTTTTGGGTAGAAACCTTTATCCTATTTCTGGTACTCTTAATATATATCAACAATATATGAAAAGATCAAAACCACCTTTAACATTCTGGCAGATCTGGAACATGAGTTTTGGATTTCTGGGAATTCAGTTTGGATTTGCTCTTCAAAATGCAAATGTCAGCAGGATTTTTGAAACCCTTGGAGCTAAGGTTGAGAGTATACCTATTTTGTGGATTGCCGCTCCGGTTACAGGATTAATCATCCAGCCGATAATAGGACATATGAGTGATAATACGTGGAACAGGTTTGGCCGCCGGCGTCCTTACTTTTTTACAGGTGCCTTACTGGCATCTCTTGCATTGATAATAATGCCAAACTCACCTGTACTATGGATTGCTGCAGGAATGCTCTGGATTATGGATGCATCTATTAATATATCAATGGAGCCGTTCAGAGCATTTGTAGGAGATATGCTGCCATCAGAACAGCGNACTACNGGTTTTGCAACACAAAGCTTTTTTATTGGAACAGGAGCTGTTATNGCATCGGTTTTGCCCTATGTTCTTACAAACTGGTTTCATGTTCAGAATTCTGCACCTGCCGGTCAGATCCCATTATCCGTAAAATTATCATTTTATATTGG
>JGIcombinedJ21911_10000703_pt1 | contig 11141 bp, 9 predicted proteins | sample BarGraNGADG00211_FD_21911 | JGI IMG/M metagenome (IMG submission 21911)
GACGTGCTGCCTGCTCTCCGCGCGTGGGCTCGGAGAGCCGTTGCGGCGCCATCGGCGAGCTGCACGGACACCCATCGTCAGCAGGGCGGTCCAGCCCGCGACGCTGAGCACGGCCGGAGCCAGCGCGTTGGCCCACATTACACGACCAGGGCTGCCGTAGAACAGGCCTCCCACGGCGTCGCGGAACGCTGAGGTGGAGGTGGCGAGGTAGACGGAGAGCACAATCGTGAACACGTGGGTGACCGCGAATGGGCGAAGCCAGCGCCATCCGGGACGCACCGAGATGGCGAGACCCATCAGCCACCCCACAAGGACGAAGGCGCACGCGAGCCGCGCGGACGTCGAGCCCGACCACAGTGCCTCGGTCGCGGCTCNGCGGGGGACGAAGAGACCNACGTATCGCTCCGGTGCCAACCAGATCCCAAGCGCCCTCCCCAACTCACCGGGGAAACGCGCCGGCAACACCCCCCGCTCGCCTTGGGCGCCGAAGAGCCCGCGCCACTGCGGCCCAACGACCAGAACCGTTCCGAGCAGAAGCCCTCCCATGACCGCCGCCAAGCGGCCGAGCGAACGCCAACGGATCGGGAGGGTCAACAACAGTCCTAGCCCAAAGACCACCGCAAACACCACATCATAGGTGTGCGTGAGCATCAGGCCACCCAGTGCGACACCGGTGAGCACCGTCATGGCACGTGCCTTCCGGTGGCGCAGGGCCATGAACACGATCAATGCGACCCCTGGGGACATGGCGGCGCCAAGCTGGACCGTGAGTCGGCCGGAGTTGAGAATCTGCCAAAGTGGGCCTACGAGACCGCATGCAGCCGCCGCGGCGAACGCCATAGAGGTCGCGGCTCCCAGATATCGGGCGATGACGAAGATGCTCACAACCGCAAGACTCGGACCGAGCAACATCACTGTAGCGAGCATGCCGTGAGAGAGCGGTTGCCCCGTGAGCTCAGCCGTCTGCACCCAGAGCACGTGTGGGGACAGTGGGTAGAAGTCACACGCAGGCGCCGATTGCGTCGAACCAGTAACGCACAGAGCTTGGGACTCCACAGCCCCCCGGTCCATCACCATCCGGGCCAAGAAGCCATGGTTCATCGCGTCCCAGCCTGGCGGGACGGCCAGCCGCCCAAGCAGCCACGTCCCGATTCCGAGGACGATGCCCTCAGCACCGGCCAGGGCGAGCAGGTCAGGTCGGCGCCTCGCCCAGTGCGTCGCGACGAGACGCACTGGGTCAAGTCGTGCGACGGTCCGCAGCCGGAGGACCCGAGCCGCCATGGCCGCCACGGCGACCACCACCTCGATCAGCAGGATCGTGAGTGCGGACCAATCCAGTCCGAGTGCCCCCGACCAGCCGAACGCGGCACCGACAACGCCCAAGGTCAGGGCCGGGCTCACGCCCAGCAAGGCATAACGCGCCCGGCTGCCCGGGGCCGTCGCAGCCCAGGCCAAGGCTGCTCCCGGCACGTAGGCCAGCAGCAGNAGAGCCAGACTCGCNAGCACCACAGCTGCGACTCTCCCACACCAANGAGGANGGTTCGGGCCCTCGCCCGACGGGTCAGTNCGTGCGGTCAGGCTTTGGCGTTGTCACGCACCCGCTCGACCACGCGGTGCGCCGGCAGGATGCTTTCGCGCTCCGCNNTGATGTCGCCTGAACCCNTAATGAGCGAGATGAACTGGTCGAGCTGCGCCGCGAGAGGCTCACGGCTCGTGACGAGCTGCGGAATCTCGATGATCGTCTGCTGCTTGTANGACAAGCCGTCCTGGTCATTGTCATTGAGCACGTGCCGATAGATCGTGACGGCGTTGCGCAGCATGTCGATCTCGATNAGACGCTCGAGCTCGTTGATGACGAAGCCGCGAACCTTGCGCTGGCTCATCCGGCTGGCCGAAAGATTCGCCACGGCACCGCCCTCGAAGCCCAGCAACGTCTCGGCCACGTCCTCGCNGGTCGGCTCGGAATCGGGGTGCAAGAAGCCGAGCGATCCCCTCGATACGGGCCGGCTCCTGCCCTCCCATCATCCGGATCACGATGTCGACGTCGTGGATCAGCAGGTCTGAAGCCACGCCGGTGCGAATGCGCGCGACGTATGGGGAGTGACGCTGCGCCGTGATGTGCAGCGGTGCCCCGAGCAGTCTCATCGCAGTGATGATGCCCGGGTTGTAGCGCTCGAGCAGACCGCACATCAACGGGGTGTCGGTGGCAGCGGCCATCTCGACGAGACCCTCAACGTGGGCGAGCGTGTCGGCGAGCGGCTTCTCCATGAGCAGGGGAAGCTGCCGGTCGAGGACACGCTGTCCGATCTCGTAGTGGTGCTGGGTGGCCGCAGCCACCACCACCGCGTCGACGTCCTTGACCTCGTCAAGGTCGGCGACCNACGTTGTCCCGAAGCGCTCGGCTACAGACGCCGCGACTTCCTTGTTGGGGTCGACCACCGCGACGAGTTGGGTGGCCTCGTGGCTGGAGATGACACGCGCGTGAAGCGAGCCCATCGAGCCAGCGCCGACGAGGGCTATGCGCAGTGGAGCAGTCATCGTCAGGCCCCCAAGATCTCGCGCACCGCGGCGATGACGGCGTCGAGGTCGGCCCCGGAGAGCTTGGGATGGACCGGCAGGGACATGGCCTGCCGCACGACGCGTTCGGCGACCGGGGCTGCGCTGGTGCGCACGGCGTCGTTGTCCCGATAGCAGTCGTAGTCAAAGACGAGCTTGGGGTAGTAGATACCGCTCCCGATCTCGCGCTTGCCGAGCTCNGCGACGACAGTGTCACGGTCGACCTTGGCCTCGTCAGTGACGAGGACGGTGTACTGGTGCCAGACGTGGGAACGGCCGGACATCTGGCGGGGAACGGCCAGGCCGGGAACGCCGCCGAGGCCCTTGCTGAGCCGGTCAGCGTTGGCACGGCGCTTGGCCATCATGTCGTCCAGACGGGCAAGCTGGGGAAGCGCGAGCGCGGCCTGCAGGTCAGTGAGGCGGTANTTGTGACCGGCCATCTCATACTGGTAGCGAGCCTTCATGCCCTGGTTGCGCAGCATGCGCAGCCGGTCGGCAACGTCGTCGTNGTCGGTGGTGATCATGCCTCCCTCACCGGTGGTGACGTTCTTGGTGCCGTAGAACGAGAANCACCCGAGACCGAAGCTACCGGCCTTCTTGTCGCCGTAGCCAGCGGCGTGAGCCTGCGCGGCGTCCTCGACGAGCGCGAGCTGGTGTNTCTCGACGATCGGCATGAGCCCGTCCATGTCAGCGCACTGTCCGTACAGATGCACTGGCATGAGCACCTTGGTGCGATCGGTGATCTTGCTCTCGACCGACGCAGGGTCGAGGCAGAAGTCGTCCGCACGGATGTCGGCGAACACGGCAGTTGCGCCGGCCTCGAGGATCGCGTTCAGCGTCGCCACGAATGTGAAGGGGCTGGTGATGACCTCGTCGCCCGGTTTGAGGTCCAGCGCCTCCATCGCGGCGACCAGTGCGGTCGTGCCACTGTTGACCGCCACCGCGTGCTTGACGCCTGTGATAGCAGCAAAAGTGTCCTCGAACTCCTTGACGACCGGGCCCTGCGCGACCATGCCCGACCGGAGGACCTGCAGAACGCGTTCCTCGACATCGGGCCCGAACTCGACACAAGAGATGGGAATCAAGAGGTGCTCCTTGGGATGGGGAAGACTTGGGATGGGGAAGCCAGGTAATGGTACCGTCACGGGCGGCCTTCATCCGCAAAGGCCAATCGCTCAGCCCCCTCCCGTCCTGGAAGTCCAAGCAATCGCACAATAATGAGGCATCGTGAACTTTATCCATCCGTCAGCGGTCGTGGGACCGCAGGTCGAACTCGGATCCGGCAACACGATCGGCCCTGGCGTCGTCCTGCTCGGCCCTTTGACCATCGGCGATGACAACTGGTTCAGCGCGCACACCGTCATTGGCACTCCGGCCGAGATCCGTGGAACGGAACACGGCGCGGCCTGGAACGGTGACGTCGTCGGCTCGGGTCTGACCATCGGCTCCCGCAACATCTTCCACGAGCACGTCAGTGTCCACCAGGGGCACTACGACCGCACCGTCATCGGGAACGACTGCTACCTGATGGGCAAGGTGTACGTCCCGCACGACAATCACATCGCCGACGGCGTCACATTGGCGTCCTCGGTGATGCTCGGTGGTCACGTGCACGTGGGTGCCGGCGCCACCCTCGGGATGAACACCGTCGTGCACCATCGGCGCATCATCGGTCCTGGCGCCATGGTGGGCATGGGTTCGGCGGTCACTCACGACATCCCCCCGTTTGCCAAGTCCTTCGGCAACCCATGCCGGCTCCACGGCGCCAACACCGTCGGTATGACGCGCGCCGGGCTTCCCGACGAAGCGATCGAGTTCCTGTCGTCGGCCTACGCTCGCGGAGAGATACCAGTTGACGGGGTGCCTGAGGCGTTTGCTGCCGCGTGGAGCTGGTGGCAGACCGAGGTGGCCGCATGCGCCCCGCACTGACCAAAGCGGCCAAGGTCATCCGACCGCTGTTCGCGGTCCTCATCATCGCTGCGGTCGTCTACGCGGTGGTCTCGCAATGGGTCGAAGTGCAGGTCGCGATCAAGACGATCGCGCGCGAAAGCCTCATTGCCTCAATGGTCGCGATCCTGCTCGGCAGCCTCGCTGGCGTGATGTCCTGGCGAGCGCTGCTCGCCGAGGAAGGCTACCCGCTCAGCGCCAAGGACGCGGGGCGCATCTTCCTCGTCGGACAACTTGGCAAGTACCTCCCCGGCAGCGTCTGGTCGGTCGTCGTGCAGATGGAGCTCGCGACGCGCGCGGGCGTGCCGCGTGCGCGCACGTTCACCGCGTCGCTGTGCTGGATAGGACTGTCGCTCTCAAGCGCGCTGACGATCGGGCTGATCGGGCTACCGGTGATCGCATCCGCGGGCTCGCCGATAGCGTGGACCCTTGTCGCGCTGCTGCCGATCGCACTGGCCTGCTCGCATCCCAAGATCCTCACCCGAATCGTCGACCTGCTGCTCAAGCTCATGGGCAAAGAGCCACTCCCGCACCAGTTCACCTGGAAGGGCATCGGCAAGGCCTTCGGGTGGCTGTTGGTCACCTGGGTCCTCTACGGAGCCCACCTGTGGCTGCTCGCGAACGCCCTCGGTGCCCCGGGCTGGGATGGTTTCATCCGCTGTCTCGGCGGGTTCGCACTGGCCATGGGATCCGGGGTCGTGTTCATCGTCGCACCGTCCGGTGCAGGTGTCCGTGAGGCCCTGATCGTCTCGGCGCTGGCCGGGGTCATGAGTGGTGGCGAGGCCCTCGGTATCGCCGTTGTCTCGCGGATGTTGTTCATCCTCGCCGACATCACGCTCGCCGGGATCGCCGGGCTGTCGGCCTGGCGCATGCTGCGCGACGAGCTGTCCGGCGAGGTGGAACCAGCCGGGGTCAACGCGGACAGGCTCGACCCGCATCCGTGACCTGATAGATGCGCAGCTTGCCGTCCTCGTGAACGAGCGAGACGTTGGGGCTCTTGGCAATCCGCTGGTTGGAGTAGTGTGCGAACCACCCCGGGACGTGAGGCCCGCCGACCGCGACGTACTGCACACCGAAGCGTTCGACCGCACAACCTGCGGGCTTTGCCCCTTTGCTGTCCGCCAACCACATGAAGGCACGGTAGCGTTCCGTGTAGTTGCCCTTGTTTTCTTTGATCAGCGGGGGGATGCCGAACAGCGGCGCCACACCGTAGTCGGCATACGACCACGTCATGAACTGTAGGTTGCGGTCGTAGGCGACAACCTTGCCCTTGGCGGTGTGCGAAGCCAACCACTGGTCAACCCGCTCATACGAAGGTCCGTGTGGCGCGCGCCGGGCGAGATCCGTGCGGATCGGGTGCCATGATGATGGGACGGCCGCAAGGGCACCGAGCGCTCCGAGGAGTACAACCGAGCCCACGACTGTCGCGCCGTGGCCGGCCCATCGCAGGCTCGGACCGGTGGTGACGGCATTGGCTGTGGGCCGGGTCCGTTGCACGAGGGCCTGGATGGCCAAGGCGATGACGCAGGCGCCGGCGACGGCCAGGACGCCGTAAACGGGGGCGATCATCGTGCGCAATCTTTCGGGCACCCCGTACCAGAGACCGGCAAGCCCCTGAGCTGCGGCTGAGTCGGAGTAGGACGTCCAGATGCCCACGGTGGTGATAGCGAACCATGTGAGGAGCCACGGCCGGGCCCAGCCCAGCCGTCGGAGGAAGAGCCCACCGACCGAGGCCAGGAGCACCACGACAGTCAGGACGAGGGCAATCTGCGTGGCTACCCCCCATGGGGCATGTTTGACACCAGGCTCCGGGTACCCGAACAGGACGTAACGCGATGGGGCGAAGACCCAGAAGCGCACCGCCTCGCCGAGGTGCCCGACATAGCGCGGTGGACTCGACAGACGCTGAGCATCCGCCCCNAGCAACGAGCCCAGGAAAGGCAGAACCGAGAACAGGCCGGCACCGACTATTGCGAGGGCTCCGCGTCCGAGGCTCACCCAAGCGCCGCGGCGCAGGAGAAGGGAGATGACCGCCAGGCCGAAGACGAAGACGAACAGGACGTCATAGGTATGCGTCATCACCACCCCACCAGCGGACACTCCAGCCAGCAGGCCCATGCGGACGGGCCTCTTGCCGGTTAGCGCCACGGCGACGAGCAGTGCTGTCCCTACCGCTAGGCCGGATCCGGCCTCCTCCGTGATACGCCCGGTGCGCATCGCCCACCACAACGGTCCGACGACAGCTGGCGCCGCAGCCGCGCAGGCGGCAACGACCGGATGGCCGCCGAGGAGCCGGACACAGGCGTAGATCGCCGTCGCAAGTGCGATCGGCGCGACGAGGATGACCCAGGCACCCATCGCGTCGCTGATACGGCCGTCGGAGATAAGAGCCGCCTGCGCCCACTGGACGTTGGCTGCGAGAGGGTAGAAGTTGCAGGACGCCACAACGTCTGTGGAACCGCTGACACACACACTCGTCACGGCAGTGGTGCCCGCCTCGATGATGCGGCGAGTAAGGAACGCGTGGTTCATGGCGTCCCACCCAGGCGGGGCCGGAAACCAGCCGAGGACGACCCAGCCCACCGTCGAGATCAAGACCCACGCCGAGCCCAAGGCTGCCACATCAAGGCGTGGAGCATCCTCAAACATGGCCCGCAGCCGCCAGATCTCGGGCCTGTCATCGCCGTCACAGCGGCGACGGCGGACGAGCCACGCGACGCCGACCGAACCGAAGGCCAGGATGATCTCAGTCACGAAAACGGCGAGTGCACCGTCGGGCAGACCCAGCAAACCAAGCCATCCCATGGAGACCGTGACCAAGCCAAGAGTCAGTATGGGTGAGGCAGCCAGTGCGATCCAGCGGTCGCGACCTGGTGGAAGCACACAACTGAGCACCATCCCCGGGACGACCGCGATCAGGACAGCAACAAACGTGGTCAGCATGCAACCTTCCAGGGCAGTTAGCAGGTCACCGTTACGGCGACGACGACGAATCGAGACTAATGCAACGACCGGCTGCTCGGTTTGCCCAGGTCGTCGAGTCGAGCCTTTCGCACCGCAGGGCCTTGTCGCCAACCCTCACCGTGGCGCTCGGCCAGAGAGCTGAGATCCAGACGCCCCAACAGCGACCGGACCTCGGAGACCGAAAGACCTGACGACACCGCCAATCGACTCACCGGGACGCCTTTGCGGATCGGAAGGGCAGACACCACGCGAGCCGCGTGTTCGTCCAGCTCGTCACCGGCAAAGGTCGGACCCCGGCGAGCCGGAGCGAGGTCACTGCCATAGTCCCCAACAGCCTCGGCTGCCTCGGCTGCATCCGTCACCAGCTGGGCCATCCCGGACCGGATCGCTTCGTGACATCCCGCAGACATCATGGACGTCACCGGTCCCGGCACCGCGGCCACCACCCGACCGTGCTCAGCGGCTATTCGAGCCGTGTTCAGCGACCCCGACCTCAGCCCCGCTTCCACCACAACCGTCCCACGACCCATCGTGGCGATCATTCGATTGCGTTGAAGGAAACGGGTCTTGGTGGGTGCCGAGCCCGGCGCCACCTCACTGATGACTGCACCATCCTCCACGATGCGGGCGATCAGCGCCGCGTGCGACGAGGGGTATGGGCGCTCGACACCGCCGGCCAGCACNGCAATCGTGGTGGCTCCGGTGGCCAACGCACCGCGATGGGCGGCTGCGTCGATGCCGAATGCGGCGCCCGAGATGATGGTAAAACGACGCTCGCCAAGTCCCGCCGCCATCTCGGTCGCCACCATCTCGCCGTACGCCGTGGCGCTTCGGGCTCCGACCACGGCGGCGCTGCGCTGACAGGCGGACCCCACATCAACCGGTCCGCGAACCCAGAGGCAGTAAGGCGGCGCAGACAGATCGTCGAGGCCTTGCGGCCACTCGGGATCGCCGGGACAGACGACGCGGGCAGCGAACTTGGCACCGACCTCGAGGTCACGTTCCACATCGAGCACCTCGAGACGGGGCAGGAAACGTTGCACGCTCTGCTCAGCGCCCAAGGCTGCCAACCGAAGGGCAGCAACCGGACCGTGAGTCGCAATCAGCCGGTTGGCCACCGCATCCCCAGGCTCCGCGACGCGGCTCCAGGCCGCACGGGCGAAGCGATCCTGTGAGAGCAGGCTGCTGCGCAGGCGCACACTCATGCCGCCACCGCCGACTGGGAGCGCAGAGTCAGGGCAAGCCCGACGTCGTCGCGGTTGGGCGTCCCTCCCCCAGCCAGGTCGGTCACGGTCCACGCGACCTTGAGAACCCGGTCGTAGCCACGCAACGTCAAGATCCCTCGCTCCAGGGCACGCTCCAGATCCAGGGTGGCTGCGGCGGGAAGCTTCAGGAAGCCAGCGCGCATCATCGGACCCGGAACCTCACCGTTGAGTCGCCACGACGTGTTGGCCAGGCGCTCGGCCTGCAGACTCCTCGCGACGGCCACCCGGGCGGCCACCGCGGAACTATTCTCTCCCACCGGCGCGAACAGGCCCGCTCGGGACACTGCCCGCACCTGTAGCTGAAGGTCGACGCGATCCAGAAGGGGACCCGCCAGCTTGCCCAGGTAGTCGCGACGAGCCCGCGGCGAACAAGAACAGTCGACGCCCTTGCCAAAGCCGCGACCGCACGGGCAGGGGTTGGCTGCCAGCACAAGCTGAAAACGTGCCGGGTACCTCACGACTCCTGAAGCTCGCGCCACGACCACCTCGCCGGACTCCACCGGCTGGCGCAACGCCTGAAGGACCCCGGGTTTGAACTCGGGAGCCTCGTCCAGGAACAGCACGCCGCGATGTGCCTTCGAGATTGCACCAGGCCGGATCCAGCCGCTCCCACCTCCGATGATCGCCGGTACTGAAGCGCCATGGTGAGGCGCCACGAAAGGCGGTCGCACAATGAGCGCGCCGGACTTGGGCAGTGCGCCGAGCACCGAGTGGATGGCCGTCACCTCCAACGCCTGCGATGGCTCCAGGTCGGGAAGCAGCGAGGGCAACCGTTCGGCAAGCATCGTCTTGCCGGCGCCGGGTGGTCCGGACAGGAACAGGTGATGTCCGCCCGCGGCAGCGATCTCCAGTGCCAGCCGCCCCTCGTCCTGCCCGACCACATCACGCAGGTCGGGCACCACGACACCATCGGGCACCTCTGCAGGGTCGATGGCCACCCGCGCTGGTCGCTGACCCCGCCCGATGGCCCGGTATCGCGACACCAGCTCACTCAGGTGACGGGCCGGCACCACCAAGATGCCGGGGACAAGCGCAGCCTCGGCCGCATTCCCCGCAGGCACCACGATCTGAGCCATCCCCAGACGCGCTGCGGTCAGCACGACAGGAAGCACGCCGCGCACCGGGCGGATCGAACCGTCCAGACCCAGTTCACCAACATGCACGATCTCGTCGACAACCCCCGCGGGGAACACCTCCGCGGCCGCCAGGACGGCGATGGCGATGGGCAGGTCCCAGCCACTGCCGACCTTGGGTATCGAGGCCGGCGAGAGGTTGACCGTCAGACGTCGGTTCGGGATCGGGACACCGGAGTTGGCCGCCGCCGCCTTGATCCGGTCCGGTGCCTGCCGGCACGCCGTATCGGGCAGACCGCTGAACATGACCTGCGGCAGACCCTGGACAAGGTCGGCCTCCACATTGACCAAGCACCCTCGATCCCCTGCAGGGCAACGCCTCGCGTGCGACCCAGGCTCACGGCGCCACCGCAACCAGATGCTCGATCTGGGCAGGGCCGCGCAGTGGGCGCAACACGCCGATCACGTCGATCCGGACATCAGCCACGGACTCGACAAGGGATCGGTGCTCGGTCAACCAGCAGCCCGCCAAACGGCGCAGCCGAGCGGCCTTGACCGCAGTCACCGCCTCAACCGGCGGACCGAACGCCAGGGTTCGCCGGGTCTTGACCTCGACGATCACCAGAGCCGTGTCATCCATGGCCACGATGTCGATCTCGCCCTGGTCGCAGCGCCAGTTGCGGTCCAGGATCTGCATGCCGGACTCCACCAGATATCGGGCCGCGAGACGCTCGCCATATGCTCCGAGCGCATTGGCCACGCCGGCCTTGGCCACAACCGCCCTCGCCGCCCCGTAAGTCCTCGTCGAAGCGGGAATTGAATCGGTCACCTTGACCACCTCCGTGGTCGACCATGGCAACCCCGCCACCGACAGCACAGAGCGCTGACCGATCCTGTGGATGGTGGGATCAGGGCAGGACCAGATGTGGACAACCAGCCCTCCACCCTGACCCACTCGTGAGGCTCACCACCACGTCCGCGAATTGAACGCATTTGTGCCATCTTGCGCATTCCTATCTCGGCCAAGTGCGGTGCATGCCAGAGTTGTATGAGGCACAGATGGACTCTGCAGGCATGACAAGCAGCTGGAGGTGGTGGAGTGCAGTCGAGCACACGCACGGTTTTCCGTGCGGGCTTGGCCTGGGCGATGGGGCTGTCCGCTGTCGTCTACGTGGGCGGTCTGGTTCTGCTCGGCGACGCAGCAGGCGTGGTCGTCTACCGCTGGCTGGGGATGCTGACCATGTGCCTACCGACGGCCGTGTGCTGGCTGGCGGCCTTGCGAGTCGGGTTTCGACGCAAGGAGGTTCTGCTCGCGGCGGCCGCGGTGACCTCTTTC
>JGIcombinedJ21911_10000712_pt1 | contig 11101 bp, 7 predicted proteins | sample BarGraNGADG00211_FD_21911 | JGI IMG/M metagenome (IMG submission 21911)
ACCGTGGCTACGAAACCCCAACCTGCCCGCCCGAAATGCCCGAATCTGCATCGTCACCCAACGTGACGTGGCCATGGTCATCGAACGCGGCCGCCTACACCAAGCCCCGATCGGCGGAAGAGTCTGTGTCGCCGCGAATTTGCGAGCGACATTTGCGAACGAGACTCCCTACGGCACGGCGCAAGATGTTCAAGAGCCGGGGCGTGCGATTGGCGCCGGTGCCGCCTCACCGTCGACCTCCGGGGCGTAGGACTGTCCCCGCGCCAACGTCGAGAACCGGCCCCTGCCCGTCCTTGGTCAGTGACCGGCGATGGTACGGCTTCCATCCATACCAAAGACGCCCAGCCATAAACGCAGGTCTGAGCGTGAGCTGGTCACAGCACCCCGCGTCGCATCCGCCGGCTTCGTGGTGCCCCGTGTGGTGTATTTGAGCGTCATCGCGTCGGCTGCCGCCGCTGCTGCTGCTGGCCCCGCTGCTGCTGCTGCTGCCGGCGACGCCGCCGTCGTGGTCATCGCTTCGAGCTGGGCCAACGACCCGTTGAACACACTCAAGTCCGTCTTGGGACCCGCGCCGGCCAGCTTCCCCGTTTCGGTGTACTGCCAGAACGTGTAGCTCTTCCAACCGCCGACCACGGCGGGCTTGGAGACTCCGTAGCTGGCCAGCCACAGTGGGTAGGGGGCAAAGCCTGCCGAGTTCCCCATCCNGCCAGAAGGACACATTCGTATACAGGATCGGGGTGCGACCTGTCAGCTTCGTCATCCGCTTCAACCAGGTGTGGGTCCACAGCGACATCTGGGAAGGGTTGAGGGTCCCGGCGTCCTCGAGGTCCAGGACCGGCGCCAGGTTTCCCGGACCGCTCAGGGTGCCTTCGCGTGGCCGAACTGGACGGCCTCCGCGGTCGCGTTGCGGGTGATCTCACCATTGGTCCCCCCGCCCGGCCGGGCGAAGTGGTAGGCGCCCCGGATCAGACTGTGGCGGCGCGCCGAGGCAAAGTCCGAGGTGAAGCGCGGGTTACGATAACCACCNCCTTCGGTGGCTTTGATGAAGACGAACGACGCCCCACCGGCGCCGCGAATAGCGTTCCAGTTCAACGTCGCACCGTTGTCATGGTTGTGGCTAGACACGTCAGGTCCAATCACTGCGGCATTCGCGGCCCCGGTGCCGGTTGCGGTTACCGCCGCGACGAGGCCAGCGGCGGCCGAGACNCGAAGAAGTGCCGCACGGGGGCGTCTGATGCGGGCGAGTCCGGCACGCTTCAGTGGGCCCCCGCCCCCAGCCAGTTCGATTGTGGGCAGCGGTTTAGAACGGACTTCGGCACGTGCGAGTCTCCTTCTGTGTTGAGAGATGCAACACAGATCGAAAGTTCGACGGCAGGAACAATCCGTGCGAGGTGAACCTCTAGCGTGCAGGTCGTTGGCTCTGCTTGTACGCGTTTTACCCAAATTCACCCCAGCATCGGCAGTCACGAAGGCAGTGGCACCAAGCCGNTTGGTTTCGGCGCTCGTGCACAGAACGAGCCGCGACGCACCCGTTTCGCGAGGTATTCCTGCCTTTGTGCCCTTCCCCAGATCGGCGCACGAGAGCATGCTGAGAGANAGCCAAAAACCCGCCACCAGCATCGGAGGACGTCATGAAAGCACAGGTCGGGGACCGCATCATCCTGGCGGGCACACGGGTTGACGACCCGGTGCGCGACGGAGAGGTGCTGGAGGTCAAGGGGATCGACGGAGCTGCGCCGTACATGGTCAGATGGAGCGACGGGCACACGGGTCTGGTCTATCCCGGTCCTGGCGCGGTCATGAGAGTCGAGAGCGGTTCGGACGTGCCCGGGCGCTCCGAGGAGACCATCAGGACTGCCCAGAGATCCAAGACATGGCGTGTGCAGGTGTCGGTGGTCGAGACCGGGGACAACACCCGTGCCAGCGCCCTGCTCATCTCCGACGAACCCGGTGAGTTCCGTGGCCAGGGCGACAGCCACCGTAGCCCCCGAGACGAACCCATGGGTGCGATCGGCGACGAGGTGGCCGTGGCCCGGGCGCTCCGGCACCTCGCAGACTCACTGCTGGCTCGAGCCGAGTCGGACATCAGCGCCTCGACGGGTACAAGCGCCTACGTACGCCCGCTGTAACCGGGACGCCTTAGCTCAGGAGAGCACGACTGCAGGCATCAGGAGTCGTATGCCGCCCTGACTGCTGCGCGCAGACCCGCGCGTGGCCACCGCATGCCGACCATGATGATGGCCAACAGGCTGGCGGCCGCACAGGTGGCGACGGCTTTGGCCGGCGATGTGTGTTCAGCCAGATAACCGGCGACGAGGAAGGCGGCGCCGCTGGCTGCCACGGACAGTGCACCGCCAAGGCCGAAGACCCTGCCACGCATCTCGGCGGGTACGACCAGCGAGAAGGTGGACTGCAGGGGCAGCATGAAAGCCTGCAGCACCCCGCAGACGAACCACAGCAGCCAGGTGATCGGCAACGGCGGCGCGAGCACCGTCACCAGCAGAGGCAGCGGCATCAACAGTGCCATTCCGATGATCCGGGAGTTTTGACGTTGCGGCTGCCAGCGTCCGACCATCCCCAGACCGACCACCGCGCCGAAGACGGGGGCCGCCATGAGCAGACCGCCCAGACGAGTTGACCCGGACTGGTCGCGCGCATAGGCGATGGCCACGGCCTCCGGCGCCGCCATCGCCCACACCGAGCACAGGCTCAGCGCGAGCAGGGAGACCAGGACCGGCTGCCGGAAGAGATACCTGGCACCGTCGCCGATGTCGCGGAAGAACCCGATAACCCCAGCAGAGGGTGTGCCCCGGACGGCCTGTGCCCTGACGACCACCGTGATGACCAGGGCCGAGAGCAGGAACGTGGCGAGGTCGAAGACCAGTCCACGAACGGCTCCCAGCCACGCCACGACGAACCCGCCGAGGGTCAGCCCGATGGCCTGGTTGATCTGCTCACTCATCGTCCCAAGACCCAGCGCACGGGCGTAGAGCCGACGGTACCTGAAGAGGTCGGTCATCAGGATCTGGCCCGCGGAAACGGCTGGCCCACCTACGAGCTCGATCAGAAACAGCAGGGCAAAAACGGTCCACAGGGGTACCTGGGCGGGCCCATGAGCCGACNGACCCAGTGCTGCCGTGCCCACCGTAAGAATCAGGACACCCACCAAGGCTGCCCGCGAGACGTGCGCGACGATGAGCACATATTTGTACGGGACGCGGTCAGAGATCGGGGCCAGGAGACTTCTTCCGAAGATGCTCGGCAGCAGACTGACCGCAAACGTTGCAGCGGCCGCAAACGGCGACCCGGTTTGATCGAGCACATATGCAGCGACCACCACCCGCGCCAGGTAGTCGCCCCAGGTCGACAGGGCGGCCGCGATGAAGAGTGCCAGGTAGCCGCGGGTCCGAAAAACCTCGGAGTACGACGGCATGCCGCCGCCCCCACCTGGCTCCCCCCTGGTCCCGTTCATCATGCGGCCGCCAGCTAGGGCGACTCGTAGAAGTTGATGTTGACAGCCGCCCGCGCGCGCCGGGCCAGGCGCCGGTAGGTCTCGGCCAGCTCGTCGCCCTCGCCAGCCNTTCGGCCCACGATCCGACCGATGCCATCGGCGTCTTGCAGGTCGCTGGGGAGGGCGTCGACCGGTCGACCGCGCCACAGGACCGATGCGTTGCGCAGCGCGGACGCGAACTTCCAGGCCTGTCCCATTGTCTCGACATCGGCAGGCGGGATCAGACCCGCCTTGCCTGCGGCAGCCAACGCCGCCAGTGTCCCGGTCGTGCGCAGTCCTTCAAACTCGTAGCCGTGGCGAAGCTGCACGAGCTGAGCGGTCCACTCAACGTCGGCGAGCCCGCCCAGTCCCAGCTTGAAGTGCGTCTTTGGGTCTGCGCCGCGTGGCAGGCGCTCGGACTCCATCCTCGCCTTGAGCATGCGGATCTCCCGTATGGCGTGTGCGGACAATCCGCCCTTCGGCCACCTGATCGGGTTGATCAGGTCACAGAACGCACGCCCCAGATCACCGTCACCGGCCACCGGAGACGCCCGCAGCAAAGCCTGAGCCTCCCAGGTGAGGGACCATCTCTCATAGTAGGCGCTGAAGCCCTCAAGAGAGCGCACCATCGGCCCTCTCTTACCTTCGGGCCGCAGATCCGGGTCGATGGCCAACTGTGGGTCCGGACCGGCGACCCCCAGCAGACGTCTGACCTCCTGGACCACCATCGTGGCCTGTTTCTGAGCTTCGGTCTCGTCCACGCCGTCGTCGGGGCGGTGAACGAACATGACGTCAGCATCAGACCCGTAACCCATCTCACCGCCGCCGAGGCTGCCCATCCCCACGACAAGAAGTCGGGTGCCCAGCGGTTGACCGGTCTGGTCCTNGACCCGCCTGATGGCGATGTCGAGAGCGGACTGCAATGTGGCGCAGGTCAGATCGGTCAGCGCCGCGCCGACNCCAGCGAGGTCCAAATGCCCAGTGAGGTCTGCGACCGCGATACGGAAGAGCTCCAAGCGTCGCACGACGCGCGCTGCCGTCATCGCGTCGTCGACCGTCTTCTTGCGGCGGGTCGCCGACCGCATCGTGGCCAGGAGCGCCTCGCGACTGCGCGGCGTCGAGCCTTCCACATCACCGAGCAAGGCAACGGACTCCGGCGCGCGGATGAGCAAATCTGCGGCATAGCGACTCCGGGCCAGGACATGGGCGAGGCGCTCAGCCGCGCTGCCCTCGTCGCGAAGCATCCGGAGNTACCAGTGGGTCGATCCCAGGGAGTCGCTGANCCGCCGGAACGCCAGCAGCCCGGCGTCCGGGTCAGCCTCGTCGGCGAACCAGCCGAGCATGACNGGTAGCAGGGTCCGCTGGATCGCGGCTCGCCTGCTCAGGCCCCCGGTGAGGGCCTCAAGATGGCGCATCGCCCCGGCCGGATCACGAAAGCCCAACGCTGCCAGACGTTCTCGCGCGGCCTGCGGGGTCAACCGGGCCTCAGTACTGCTGAGCTTGGCAGCGGCGATCAGCAACGGACGGTAGAAGAGGCGCTCATGGATTCGTCGAACCTCACGGGCCTGTTGCTGCCATTGGGTGACCACTGCGGCTGCAGGGTCACTGCGATGGCCGACCGCCCTGCCGAGTCGCCGCAGATCCGCCTCGGCGCTGGGCATGAGATGAGTCCGCCGCAAACGGAAGAGCTGGATCCTGTGCTCGAGGGTTCGCAACAGCCGATATGACTCGTCCAGCACTGCCGCGTCCTCGCGCGCGACGTATCCCCCACCGGACAGGGCCGCCAAAGCCTCCAGCGTCGTGCCGGATCGCAGGCTCATGTCCGTACGACCGTGAACAAGCTGCAGCAGCTGGACACTGAACTCGACGTCGCGCAGCCCCCCCGGGCCGAGTTTGAGCTGGCGTGCGGACTCGGCAGCCGGCACATGCTCCTCGACCCTTCGACGCATCGCCTGGACGTCCTCGACAAAATGGTCCCGACTTGCCGCCTGCCAGACAAGTGGGCTCACGGCGTCAAGGTACTGGCGGCCCAGGGCGAGATCCCCGGCGACAGTCCTGGCCTTGAGCAGCGCCTGAAACTCCCAGGTCTTGGCCCACCGCTCGTAGTACTGCAGGTGGCTGGCAACCGTTCGGACCAGTGGACCGTTCTTGCCCTCTGGACGCAAGGCCGCGTCCACCGGCCAGAGCGTGCCTTCGGCGGTGGACGCCGAGCAGACCCGTATCAGCGCCGTGGCCAGCTGGGTGGCGACGGCGAGCGCGGCACTCTCCTCGGCAACGTCCCCGCTGGCCGGTTCGGCCACGAAGATGACGTCGACGTCGGAGACATAGTTGAGCTCACCTCCCCCGCACTTGCCCATGCCGATGACCGCGAACCGGCAGGCATCGGCGCCCTGACCAACCTCAGCCCTGGCAATCACCAGCGCGGCCTCCAGCGCGGCTGCCGCAAGGTCGGCCAGCGCGGCGGCTGTCTGGGGGAGCTCGTCGACCACTTTCTGGGCAGTCAGGTCCAGCGCGGCGATCCCGAGCAGGTGGCCGCGGTAGGCCACCCGCAGGGCGTCATAGGCAGGGATGGCTCCGCCGCTGCGCAACGCTGTGGTCACGGCATCGACCATGTCGTCGCGGCGTTGTTCGGCGCTCTGGCGCGTCGCTTCGATGACGGCGCGCCAATGGCCCGGATGGGTCACGAGGTGATCGCCGAGCGCTAAGGAGGCACCAAGCACAGACAGCAGCCGGTCGCGTCCCACGCTGGCGTGCCTTAGTGCCCCGATCAGCTCCCCGCCATAGCCCTGCCTGTCGATGTCAGCCTTGCCCAGCGACTCCATCAGGCGCACGAGCCCGAACAACGCGAGATCGGGGTCTGCCACCTGGCTCAACGCGTCAGGCAGACCGTCAGCGAAGACCTCGTCCAGCGGATCGGTCAGGCCGGCCAGCGCCGGATCGTCCAGCAGGGTGTCGGCACGTTCAGGTTCGGCAAACCCCAACCGGGCGAGCCGCCCCACACGACTGCCAGACCTTGCTAGTGCGCTCACCCGGTCCAACCTACCGAGCGCGGCGCCACCCGCGCCCGCGAGTCCCTACAGACGAGGCAGATAGCGCTCCAGCTCGAACGGGGTGACCTGGCTCTTGTAGTCGGCCCACTCTGCCCGCTTGTTGCGCAGGAAGAAGTCGAAAACGTGCTCGCCCAGGGTTTCGACCACGAGATCGGAGCCTTCCATGGCGCTGACGGCGTCGATCAGAGAGGCCGGCAAAGGCCGGATGCCCATCGCCTGGCGCTCGCCATCGGTCAATGTCCACACGTCGTCCTCTGCCTCGTCGGGCAGCTCGTAGCCTCCTTCGATGCCCTTGAGCCCAGCGGCGAGCAGCACGGCGAAGGCGAGATAGGGGTTGCACGCCGAATCCAGCGACCGTACCTCCACGCGGGTGCTCTGACCTTTGCTCGGCTTGTACATCGGCACCCTCACCAGCGCGCTGCGGTTGTTGTGGCCCCAGCAGACGTGAGCCGGCGCCTCTCCCCCACCCCACAGGCGCTTGTAGGAGTTGACCCACTGGTTCGTGATCGCGCTGATCTCGGCGCCGTGATGAAGCAGGCCGGCGATGAACTGCCGGCCAACCTGGCTGAGCTGGTAGGGCGCCCCTGCCTCATGAAAGGCGTTGCGGTCGCCTTCGAACAGCGACAGGTGGGTGTGCATGCCGGAGCCGGGGTGATCGCTGAACGGTTTGGGCATGAAGGAGGCAAAGACGCCTTGTTCCAGCGCGACCTCCTTGATGACCGTACGGAAGGTCATGATGTTGTCAGCCGTCGAAAGACCGTCGGCATAACGAAGGTCAATCTCGTTCTGACCAGGTGCCATCTCGTGGTGGCTGAACTCCACCGAGATACCCATGCTCTCCAGCATCGCGATGGCCGCTCGACGGAAATCGTGGCCCGTCCCGTGCGGCACGTGATCGAAGTACCCGGCCTGGTCCACCGGAATCGGCGGCTGTCCGGCCTTGATCGGCTGTTCGAACAGGAAGAACTCGACCTCAGGGTGGGTATAGAAGGTGAACCCGAGATCGGCAGCCTTGGCCAACGTTCGTTTCAGGACGAACCTCGAATCGGCAAAGCTGGGAGAGCCATCGGGCAGCATGATGTCGCCGAACATCCTTGCGGTGCCCGGGTTCTCACCACGCCAGGGCAGCACCTGAAATGTCCCCGGGTCGGGTTTGACCAGCATGTCGGCCTCGTAGACCCGGGTGAAGCCCTCGATGGCACTGCCGTCGAAGCCGATGCCCTCGGCAAACGCTCCCTCGAGCTCCGCGGGCGCCACGGCAACCGATTTCAACTGGCCCAGCACGTCGGTGAACCAGAGCCGCACGAAGCGGATGTCGCGTTCTTCGATGGTGCGTAGGACGAACTCCTGCTGACGATCCATAGCGCGATCCTGCCCTAACAGTGTTACGGGCGGGTTAAGAAACGCCCGCGACTCACCGATCCATCTCCAGCACGCGACGCGCGGCATTGTGACCTGGTATCCCGCTCACGCCGCCCCCCCGTCGCGCGCCAGCTCCACAGACCAGCACCCGCTCGTACTCCGTCTCGACTCCCCAGGTACCGATGTCGGCCGGTATCTGGGCCCAGGGCCACTGCAGGGACCGGTGGAAGATGTTGCCGCCGGGCAGCCCGAGGTCAACCTCGAGATCGAGCGGGGTCCTCGCCTCAAGGCACAGGTCACCGTTTCCGTCGCGCAGGATGACGTCCTGGATCGGCTCGGCCAGAATGCTGTTCAGCGACCTCAGCGCTGCGGCCAGCGCCACCTTGCGCTGGGCGTCGTTGTCCGCGCGAAACAGGCGGGCAGGCACCTGCAGACCGAACAAGGTCAGGGTCTGGGCATCGGTGGCAGCCAGGTCCGGGCCCAGGATGCTGCGGTCTGACAGTGAGTGGCAGTAGATCTCGCAAGGGATCAGGTCAGGCACCTCACCGGCGACCGCTGCGGCATAGGACTGTTGCAGCTGGCTGTAGTCCTCATTGATGTGAAAGGTCCCGGCAAACGCGGCCCGAAGATCGACCGAGGTGTCCTTCAACCGGGGCAGGCGCGAGAGCAGCATGTTGACCTTGAGCTGGGCGCCCTCGGGTGCCGATTCGGTGTCGATCGGCTCCGCACCGGCCGCAGCCAGGAGCCCGTTCAGGACAACCGGCGCGAGGTTGCTCAAGATCGTAGATCCCGCTGCGGACCGACCACCGGCACGGTCGCACCACTCCACCGTCCCTGAGGGGTCGACGGCGGTGACCTCGGCGCCCGTCAGGATGGTCGCCCCCGCCGAGATCGCGGCGCCCGCAAGGGCATCGGTCACCGCTCCCATGCCGCCCACGGGGACATCCCAGTCTCCGGTGCCATTGCCGATCAGGTGGTATAGGAAGCAGATGTTCTGGGAAAGGGACTGGNTGTCAAGGTCGGCGAACGTGCCGATGAGGGCGTCAGTGGCCACGATCCCGCGGATCGTNTCATTGCTGAACGTGCGACGGAGCACCTCGCCGAGCGGACGGCTCACCACCGACTGCCACAGGTCGTCGTCACCGACGAGCTCGCGGACCTGTTCCTGGGAGCGCAAAGGCTCCAAGACCGTCGGAAAGACTCGCTCCGCAAGCGAGGTCATCCGAGCATAGAAATGCTTCCACTGCCCGAACTCCGCGTCCGAGCCGGTCAGGGCGGCGAACGCTGTGGCTGTGGCCGNCTCATCACCGTTGTCGATCAGCAACCCCTTCGTCGGCAGTGTCGGTAGTGGCGTGAACGAGGAGTACCGGCGACGCACCAGCCTCAGATCGAGACCGAGGTCGGCGATGACCCGCCGCGGCATGAGCGAGACGAGGTAGCTGTACCGGGACACCCTTGCGTCCACGCCAGGGAAGGCTTGCGCGGAGAGGGCAGCACCACCAACATGATCCGCTCGCTCCAGGACAAGGACCCTTCGCCCTGCCCGGGCCAGATAGGCAGCAGCGGTAAGCCCGTTGTGTCCGGCGCCCAGGATGATGTCGTCGTAGCTGATCACCTGCCTGACCCTAAGGGACGACGCTGCTGACACGTTGGTACCTCGAAACGAGGGACATCGAGGTGGTGGATAGGCTGCCGCTATGGCGCAGATGCGACTGGCCCTGGCACAGATCAACCCGACCGTCGGCGACCTGAGTGGCAACGCACGGGCGGTCCGCGAGTGGACCGGCAAGGCGGCCGCGGCAGGCGCCCACCTGGTGGCGTTCCCGGAGATGATGCTCACCGGTTACCCCGTCGAGGACCTGGCGCTGCATTCCTCCTTCGTCGAAGCCTCACGAGCCGCGCTGACCGAGCTGGCCAGCGCCCTAGCCTCNGACGGTCACGGCGACCTGCCTGTCGTGGTCGGCTACCTCGACCGTGCGCCCTACAGCNTGGGTGAGGCCAACCGGCCGCTCCCCCAGAACTGCGCTGCGGTACTGCACCAGGGCCAGGTCAAGGCTCGTTACGCCAAGCACCACCTGCCCAACTACGGCGTCTTCGACGAGTTCCGGATCTTCGCCCCCGGCCGGGACCTCACCGTCGTGCGCATCAGCGATGTGGATGTGGCCATCGCGATCTGTGAGGACCTGTGGCAGGAGGGCGGCCCGGTCGCCCAGACCCGCCAGGCCGGGGCGCAGCTGCTGCTGGTGATCAATGGGTCGCCGTACGAAGAGGACAAGGACGACGTCCGTTATGAGCTCGTGGCGCGACGGGCCGAACAGGCCGGTTGCACCCTGGCCTACCTGAACCTCGTCGGAGGTCAGGACGAGCTCGTCTTCGACGGGGACTCGTTGGTGGTCGACCCCGCCGGCAAGGTGCTGGCCCGCGGCCCACAGTTCGTCGAGGACCTGCTCGTCGTCGATCTGGATCTCGAGCCGAACACGGTGAAGGTGGCCAACTCGTCCGCGGACGGGATCGTGCACGTGACCATCAGTGACACACCGACCCCCCCGTACGTCGCAGCACCCGGCGCGCTGGCCGCCCGCCTCGATCCGATCGGCGAGGTCTACCGCGCGGTACAGCTGGGACTGCACGACTACGTCCGCAAGAACGGCTTCGGATCGGTGCTGCTGGGAGTCTCCGGCGGTATCGACTCAACCCTGGTCGCCACGATCGCAGCNGATGCCCTGGGCGGGGAGAACGTCGTGGCGATCAGCAACCCCAGCAAGTACTCCAGCCAGGGTTCCCAGGACGACGCCGCCGAGCTTGCGGCGAACCTTGACCTGGACTTCCGCGTCATCCCCATCGAGCCGATGGTCAGCGCGTTCCTGGATACCGTGAAGCTGACCGGGGTGGCCGAGGAGAACCTGCAGGCCCGGGTGCGCGCGCTGATCTGGATGGGGCTGGGCAACCAGGAGGGGCACCTCGTCCTGACCAACAGCAACAAGAGCGAGGTCTCGGTCGGCTACTCGACTCTCTACGGCGACAGCGTCGGCGGATACGCNCCACTGAAGGACGTGCCCAAGACGATGGTCTGGCAGCTGGCACGCTGGCGCAACGCNGAGGCCCTGCGTCGTGGACAGACGCCACCAATACCCCTGGCATCCATCACCAAAGCGCCCTCAGCCGAGCTGCGCCCAGGCCAGGTCGACCAGGACTCGCT
>JGIcombinedJ21911_10000726_pt1 | contig 11000 bp, 8 predicted proteins | sample BarGraNGADG00211_FD_21911 | JGI IMG/M metagenome (IMG submission 21911)
GCCACCATTTCTCGGGACCTTTAATAAGTATCAGTCCAAGGACAAAAAGGAAGAATACAATCGCCCCTACATAATGGGGTCCATCGGTACCAGGCTGGGTTCCCCAGTATTTTTGGAATTGATTGGCTGCTGCCTGATTACCATTTTTAACCAGCTTTATAGGTTTCCGAATTGCGATCGAATGGCTGGCTGGAACCTCCCTTGTAATTAGGGATCAGAAGATTAAATGTTTCATCAACACCGTAACTCCAGTAGACTATATATTCTTTATTCAAGCCTGAAGTAATATTCTTATTACTTGTTGTCAGATCTGATTTTCCCCTGATCGAATATTTTCCATATTCATAGGTTGTATAAAGACTTGCAAAGTTTATCCCGATAGCTATTATAAAAGGTATTATCAGTAAGGCGGATGTTTTAAGAAACTTTATTACCGATTTGTTTTTCCAGGAATAAATAAATTCCACAATTCCGAATATCAGGAGGCAGATCATTGCATAATATGTGATCTGTGGATGATTTGCCTGAATCTCAAGAGCAAGAATAAATGTAGTAAATAATGCTCCTTTTAATGCGTCATATCGGTAGGTGTAATAAATTCCTCCAATCATGGGTGCCATATACGCCAGAGCTATTGCCTGAGTATTGTGACCTGCCCCGAGGACCTGAAAGAAAAACGACGATAGACCAAAAGCTATCGCTCCGGCGATCGCCAGCCAGGAATTAACTCCAAAGATTAAAAGAAGGATATAAAATCCAAGCATCGACAGAAACAATACTGAGACCGGCATTTTAAATATCCTGAGATATTTATCTACATATTTAATAAGGTTCCCGGGGTATAAGGTAGAGATAAGATAAGCAGGCATACCGCTGAAAATCGAATTGGTCCATAGAGGTTCCCGTCCGGTTTTTTCACGAAAATCCTGGATCTCTTTTGAGGTAATCTTAGAGACAGTTGAATCGTTGGCTTTCAGTACTTTCCCTTCCAAAACAGGATAAAAATATACGAATGATACCACTACAAATATTAAAACTGCTATCAGATGCGGCAGAATGGGTTTGATTTTATCACTTATTTGCATTTCAATTTTTTTAAAATTACTTACCTCAAGAAAAACAAAATTATGTATTTACCTGAATTAATAGATTTGATTTTCTATAATTCATCTGTAATACCTTTCAAAGAATTCAGATTGCTTTTAAGGTTTCTGATCTTCGACCATTTGGTATAAAAACCTCTGATCGCCTGTAATTCAACAGGTTCGTAGAATTTAAACAGATACAGAATAAACGGGAAACTTACCAGGCATAATGTTTTTATTGCCATTCTTGGAAGCAGATCCATTCCGTTGATTAATAAACTTGAAAAGGACAAAACAGCACCAGTGGCCAGCATTATAATTATTTTTCGGATCTCATATGGCACATAAAAAACCTTCTGGGAATAATAGTAACAAGCAAACCAATAAATAAACTGTGATATAAGAGTAGCAACCGCAGCACCTGTAATATCCCATATCGGGATAAACATAATGTTCAGGACCAGACTCAGAATTGTGCAGAAAACTACAATGATTCCGATTATCCTGGTCCTTTTTGCGATATGCAGCCCATAAACTGTCACCTCTTTCATATTTACGAAAAAGATTGACAATGACAACATCGGGACAATAACTACAGCATCCCAGTAAGCTCTTGAAGTAGCAATAACTTTTATTATTTCAAATGAAAAAAGAGAAATCCCTACTATTGCAAACATCACAATATATGAAGAATAGAGGAGTACTTTGGAATAAAATCTTTTGTTGTCCGGGGAATCGATGCGCTTAATCATCATTGGTCCGAGTGCAAGTCTTATAGAATCGACAAGAACCAGTTTAAGAACACTTGTTATCTTGGAGGCAAGGGTATATAATGCCACTGACTTAAGAACTGTGAGGGAATTAAGTGAGAACCTGTCGATTACACCAAGAAGTGCAGCAGAAATATTGGCAAGCAGCAATGGGAAACCATAGACATTCATTGATCTGAAAATGTTCTTATCAAAGAACATCCTTGTGTTTTTAATTGTGTATCCAAGAAGAAACAGAACGGTCAGGCTGTTACCAATTACCTGAGCAAGATAGATGCCTTCAAGGCCCATCTTCTTTGAAAGGATAAAATAGAGCGTAAGGGCCAGGACTGTTGTGAGCTTCAATAAATTTGTTATTGTGTAAAGCAGGGATCTTGACTGAAGCCGCATCAATGTATTGATGACATTATTTACCGACTGAATNCCGGAAGCAAGAATAACAAGAGNTATTACTTTTGCCCAGTCAGGTTTTGAAAATATCAACACTGANAGGGTGCCAGATAACGGAATCAATACCAGACAAAATAATATTGATATGATAACTTGAGTTGAAAGGGACATGAAGAAAATACCTTTCTGATTATCCTTGTGATCCTTATCCCAGAACCATCTTGTGAGACTCTGTGGTAGCCCGGAAGCAAGCATAGCCGTTAATACCAGCGCGGAAATTTCAAGGACACCAAGGACCCCGAACTGGTCAGTTGAAAAAAACTTCGGATCAGTATATATAGGAATCAGAATTAATCCCACAATCTTAACCGCTACGTTGCCGAGGCCATAGATTATCGTGTCTTTAAATGATGTTTTAATCGATTTAAGCATGACGTATTTTCACCAAATTATTTTACGATATCATATTCAAATAAAAACACTTTGTGCTCGCTAAGATACAATTTACCATTATACTGTATAGCGGTTAATAAACTACTTATCTGCTATAAGGGTCAGCCCTTTAAGAAAAAGATGTCTGAAAGGAGTACTTATAAGAACTGACTTTAAAAAAGAATCTTTTATACTCAGGTCAAAATACTGCACACTTACTTTNCTGAAACCTGCATNAAGTGCACTCTTCCTGAGATAGAAATAGTTTTGCTCGTTCAGATGATACTGTTTATAGTGATCAGAAATTGTATCNGGTTCTCTCTTTGGCAATGGTTTTCTTTTAATAATACTAAACAATCTGATTAGTTGATACCCATATCTTCGCCGGATTGTATTGGGGTAAGTATATACTATTAATCTTCCTCCGGGGTTTAATAGATTGTAACATTTTTTAAAGAAAACCTTACCTTCTTCAACAGAAATATGCTCTATAAAGTCTATAGAGACAATCCGGTTAAATTTTATTTCTTCTTCAATTTTTTCGAACGAATTGATCTGAAAATTACATTGGGCTTTTAACTCACTTGCTTTTGCTTCTGCAAGTTTTATTGCTTCATCTGAAAAGTCGACACCCGTTGCATCGCCTCCATTAAGCGCATGGTAGATTGTCATTTCACCCCTTCCACAACCTATATCAAGTAGTCTGTCTGACTGACGTAAATTAAGATGATCGATAACCATCCGGAATTTATCGATCAACTGTTCATACTTTCCTTCAAAGGTTTTAAACTCATCATGGCCTGTTGCATTTTCCATAAAATAAGTTTCAGTATACAGGTGCCTGACGTCTTTTGAGAATGTCTCTTTTCTACTCATTTGTAATATTTGTTAGAATCTCCTGATACAGATTGGACTGGCGTTCAATNAAAANATTTTTCCCAAAATTTTCTATAACCCAATTTCTAATAGCCTCTTTATCATANGATCCCAGGTTTTTCGACATACTTTTTATAGCGCTTGCAAGAGCTTCTGTATTTTCTTTTTCAATCAGCATTCCTGTTGCAGGAATCACAATCTCTTCAGGACCACCGCATCTGGTTGCAATTACCGGTATTCCACAAGCCATTGCTTCAATAAGGACTATCCCAAAAGTTTCGTAACGACTTGGCAAAACAAAGAGATCAAGGCCGGAATAAAAATCTGTAATTTTATCTCGTGGTATTTCTCCATAAAATTTACATTTTGCTTCAAGACCTGATTCTTTTGCCATTTTCACATAACTGTTCAGTAAAATCCCTTTACCTCCTATATGCAATACGAAATTTTTACTCTCAAGAACCGATGCAGATTTTAACAACAGATCCAATCCTTTATTGTTATTTCCCAACCCTCCGAGAAAGCCAATATTAAGAATCTGACCAGGCTTTTGTTTTTTTAGTTTGAATTTGTCAGTATCGACAATGTTATGGATAACGTTTACCGGACGGGTACAAAGAGATGATATTTCACCCTTTAAAGAGTTACTTACTGCAATAACAGAGGTGGCGTTTTTAAGAGCATAAACGACACATTGTTTATGAATCAGGCTTCTGAAATAATTTGTTATCCTGGAATGTTCTGTAATTAAGTTAGGAATTTTTATTCTCTTTTGAACTATTGTTCCCAGGAAGCCTGCCGGATATGATAAATGGCTGTGAATGAGATCAGGTTTATTCTTTTGCACGATTTCATTCTNTATAAACTTANAGGTCTTTAGNAAATAATTTATCTGGTTGATGACCGGGAATGATCTCCTGATTNTCACNGTATATTCGGTAAGGTTACCAGCTTTGGTTTTTAAAAATTCNTACTTTGAGAATGGAGCAAAATGTTCATAATCAATTTTAAAATAAACAACAATCACCGTATTGTTAATGCTCAAAGCTNCAGCCTGATCTTTAATAAAAGATCCCCTCCAGGAGTTTTCTCTGTCAGGATAAGAGTGAGTAAGAAGCAAAATGGTCATCATTTAGAATATATCCTCACTGTTAGTGAGATTTGCCTGTATTCAATATTATAAAGCCAGCTGCTGATGTCTTGTTTCATTCTAGACTGGAATATAAATTCACCAGAGAAGCTGAACCTCGGTCCCAGTTATACTTCTCTGTTACTGCTTTCTTACCATTAGAAGCAAAAATAACTCTTTTTTCATGGTCATTATATAGTGTTTTTAAGACACTTGCGAAATCAGACGGAGAATCAAAAACATAGGTCATTCCGGTATTTGTTTCATCAATAACCCGTTTAACCGAGCTGCAATTGCTAGCCAGAACAGGCAGCCCCGCAGCCATATAATCAAAAAGCTTATTAGGTGAAGAGTTGTCAGATTGCTCCGATCTGATATGCGGGATCAATCCAAGATCAGCTTTTTTCATCAGGTCGTCAGTTTTTTCTTTTGCGACCATTCCAAAAAATTCTACATTATTCTGAAGATTGAGACTTCTGACCTGATCTTTTAAGACGCTGAAGTATTTCCCATCCCCTGCTATCCATAACCTTACCGGTAGCTCTGTTACCAGCTGACTTAATCCGTTAATTGCATATTGTAATCCCCTGTGATAGGAAATTCCTCCTATGTAAACCAGGGTAAAAAACCTTCCGTCTCTTTCGTACTTCAATTCAGTTAATGATTGAATTTCAGGAGTGTTTTCAAGCACAATAATCTTTTTGTCAGATATTCCAAGTTTAGAGATTCTCTCTTTCATTTCAGCAACTACTGTAATAATCCAATCTGCTTCTAAGGCACACTCCTTTTCATAAGATCTCCACTGTTTTTCTGATGACAAGATTCTGCCCGGTACAGTATTTGTATGACTTGAAACAGATAGAAGAGCCGGCCAGTTCTCATGAAGATCAATTACCAGTTTTATTTTATATTTCTTTTTAGCCTCTATTCCGATCCGGCAGAGTGGAAGGTCGTGAATATGAATAGCATCAATTTTATAAGTTTCAAAAATATGCTTTAAATATCTCCTCCAGAAATTAAAATAGATTGGAACTTTAAGAGCTCCGACACTCGTTTTGTTAATAAATTTTGAAATGCTTTTTCTAAGGACGATGCAATTTCCTCTTCTTTCCTCGTATGGAAGACCTGAAAAAGTTAACGCTGCAACTATTATTTCATGTCCTGCTTTATAAAGAGTCTGAACCTCTTTTTCTACCCTTGAATCTCTGAGGAACTCATTTTCAAGCAGCATTAATATTCTCATTCTGCGAAAATTTTCAGCAAAGTTAATTTTATAAATCAGTCGATTATGTTATAGCAATCATAGTTACACTTTTAAAATCTCAGCAAGTTGTCTGGTCAGTTCTTTTCTGGAGTAAATTAATTTTTCATTCATACCTGATTGTGGCAGTTTTTTTACTGAATGGACCAGGAAATCATATATGCCATCACTATCAAAATAATTGAATGTCTCACCACCATGAACAGAATTTATAATACGGGAGGCATCTCCCTCAGTGGGCCCGATGCATAGAATGGGTCTGCCTGACGCAATATATTCAAAAAGCTTACGGTTATGATACTTTTATTGCTCGGATGGAGCGGGATTATTAAAATCAATAAAGAAGAATTCAACATATAGTTAATGGCTTCATTGTGAGCAGTATATGGTAAGATTTCAAGATATGACTCGGGAATCTCTGAAATGATCATATGCTTTGTTTTTGCAGATAATGACCCGACGAAACGTAGTACAAAATCCTTCTTTTCCGATCTCAGTCTGTTCAAAGCCATCAGCAAGCCTTCTACCGGATAAATATCCGAAAGAGTGCCAACATATGTCAGAGTAAGTCTTGATGGAAGGACAGCATCATTTCCTTTGAAGTCCGATTCATCATACCCATTTGTTATAACCCGGGTCTTTCTTTCAACATTATTGACTTTAGATGAAAAAAGAGTTTTGAGAGATTCTCCTACAGTTATTATATTATTGGCTCTATTAAGCACACTTTTTTCATATTTAAGGTCAATCGCTTTTGAGATGAGTGTGGGATAGAACTGCTTATAGTAATAAATGTCGGTCCATGGATCGCGAAGATCAGCAATCCACTTAAGAACAGGGTTTTTCTTCTTAAGCTTTAATCCGATAAGCTGTGTTGAATGAGGCGGACTTGTCGTAATTAGATGTTTTATTCCTTCTTTCTCAATTAATTCGCTTGCTTTTTTGAAGGCATATTTGTTCCATCCTCTTCTTGGATCGGGTAGAAAAAAGTTACCTCTGACGAAACGGAGCAGCTTACCTTTAAATGTATTATCCACATTATTAGCAAAACCGGCAGAAGGAATTCTTGATTTATCCTTCTTATAAATACTGAAATAATTTGTTGCAGGAGTTGTGAAAACTTTTAGTGAAGTGGGTATATCATCATTAAGCGAAAAATCGGTAACCGGATATGCAGCATATTCCGGATCGACTGTTAGAATAATTGGTTCCCATCCAAATTCCGGAAGATATTTCGAGAATTTAAGCCATCGTTGTACCCCTGCGCCTCCACTAGGTGGCCAGTAGTAGGTAACAATTAGAACCTTATTCATTTTATAGCTTTTTTAATAAGCTCTGTAGAGATACCTTTTCTTTAATTATTTCCTTAAGTTGTTCAATACTTACTCTTTCCTGGGCCATTGAATCCCGATACCTGATTGTAATACTCTTATCTTCAAGGGTCTGATGATCTATAGTTATGCAATATGGTGTCCCGATTGCATCCTGACGTCTGTATCGTCGGCCGATAGAGTCTTTATCGTCGTACTGACAGTTAAAATCAAATTTCAGATCATGCACAATTTTTAATGCTATTTCAGGCAGTCCGTCTTTTTTTACCAGAGGCATCACAGCCAGTTTAACAGGAGCCAGAAATGATGGTAACCTTAGTACCACACGGATGTCAGTACTGCCATCTTCTTTCTTTAATTCTTCTTCCTGATATGCAGCAGAGATCACCTGCAGAAACATTCTGTCAACACCTATCGAGGTTTCAATAACAAAAGGTATATATGATTCACCTTTTTCAGGATCGAAATACTGCATTTTTTTACCACTGTATTCCTGGTGCTGTTTCAGGTCATAATCAGTTCTTGAATGTATTCCTTCAACTTCCTTAAACCCAAATGGGAATTTATATTCAATATCAGTAGCGGCATTTGCATAGTGAGCCAGTTTAACATGGTCGTGAAAGCGGTAATTTTCACTTCCGAAACCTAGAGCCTGGTGCCATTTCATACGTATCTCTTTCCATTTTTTAAACCATCCGAGTTCGCTGCCTGGCTGAACGAAGAACTGCATCTCCATCTGTTCAAATTCTCTCATTCGGAATATGAACTGCCTGGCAACTATCTCATTGCGGAACGCTTTCCCTATTTGTGCAATACCAAATGGTATCTTCATCCTTCCTGTCTTCTGAACATTGAGAAAGTTGACGAATATACCCTGTGCGGTTTCCGGGCGGAGATAAATTTTATTTGCTCCCTCTGATGTCGATCCCATTTCAGTAGCAAACATCAAGTTAAACTGCCTGACATCTGTCCAGTTACGGGTACCTGATATCGGACACACGATCTCATTGTCAATAATAATCTGTTTTAGTTCTACCAGGTTAGTTTCATTCAGGGCTTTTGAAAACCGGGCATTCAACTCATCTATTTTTAATTGGTTAGCCAGAACACGGGGATTTGTCTCCCTGAATTTTTTTTCATCGAAAGCTACACCAAATCTTTCCCTGGCCTTTTCAACCTCTTTGGTTATCTTATCGTCGATCTTTGCAAGATGCTCTTCTATCAGAACATCTGCCCTGTATCTTTTTTTCGAATCTTTATTATCAATGAGCGGATCATTGAATGCATCAACATGGCCGGAAGCTTTCCAGATTGTGGGATGCATGAATATTGCTGAGTCGAGGCCCACTATATTATCGTTGAGCAGTACCATGCTGTCCCACCAGTATTTCTTGATGTTATTTTTAAGTTCAACTCCATACTGACCGTAATCATATACCGCACTTAATCCGTCGTAGATCTCACTCGATGGAAAAACATATCCATATTCCTTGCAATGGGCAACCAGCTTTTTGAAAATATCTTCCTGAGCCATAATTGTTTTATTTTACTTTTAAGGAAAGCAAAAGTAATTCAAAATGTTGTGTTATACAATTTCTCTCCCGGGAGAGAAGGGGGAAATAAGAATATTGACTGCCTTTTAGCCCCTACCTCGGGGGAGGGATTGGGGAGAGTCTGATTTCAAAAGAGGTTGGTGGTATTCAATAATATCTATTTGTATCTTTGCCCATTCTATTGTATTTACATGTAATGAAAAAGAGAACTGATTTTTTGGTAATAGGTTCAGGTATAGCCGGTCTTACTTTTGCACTTAAAGCTGTGAAGTATGGGAAAGTAACAATTGTTACCAAGGCAAACCTTGAAGATACCAACACCCGGTTTGCTCAGGGGGGTATTGCTGCCGTATTCAGTGAACCTGATAATTTTGAGAAACATATAAGTGATACTCTGATTGCAGGAGGTGGAATTTGTAATGAGGAAGTTGTCAGAATGGTGGTGCAGGAGGCTCCTGACAGAATTAAAGATCTTATTAATCTGGGTGTCACATTTGACAAGAAGGAAGACGGTACCTACGATCTTGCAAAGGAAGGCGGACATACAGAGTACCGAATCCTGCATCATAAGGACAAAACCGGTGAAAGTATCCAGAATACTTTAATGGAGAGGGTCAGGAGTGATGCTAATATCGAAATACTTGAGCATCACTTTGCAATTGAGATACTTACGCAGCACCACCTTGGAGAGGTAGTCAAAAGAAACTATCCTGATATAAAGTGTTTCGGTGCCTATGTTGCGGATCTTGTCAACCAGAATGTGATTACTATTCTTTCAAAAGTGACAATTGTTGCCACAGGTGGAATAGGGAACGTATACCTTACTACCACAAATCCTGAAATTGCTACGGGTGACGGAGTTGCTATGGTTTACAGGGCAAAAGGAACAATTGAGAATATGGAATTCATCCAGTTTCACCCTACATCATTATACGATCCGGAAAAGAAACCTTCCTTCCTGATTACCGAAGCATTACGTGGTTATGGTGCAGTTTTGAAGAATATGTCAGGCGAGAAGTTCATGAAAAGGTACGACAGCAGAGGATCGCTTGCACCCCGGGATATAGTGGCCAGGGCTATCGATAATGAGTTGAAAATATGGGGAGATGATCATGTATGGCTCGATTGTACCCATCTTAATAAAGCAGGACTTAAGGATCATTTTCCAAATGTATATGAACACTGCCTTGAACGTGGGATAGACATAACCAAAGATATGATACCTGTTGTTCCATGTGCCCATTATTCTTGTGGCGGGATAAAAGTTGATATCAACGGGCAAAGCAATATTGACAGACTTTACGCTTTAGGGGAAGCATCTTCCACAGGGTTACATGGGGCTAACAGACTGGCTTCCAATTCACTCATAGAAGCAGCCGTATATGCTCACCGCGCGGCGATTCATTCCGGAAACAGGCTGGACAAACTAGCATTTGAAGAACAAATACCCCTATGGGACTATAAAGGCACTACTCACCTCGAGGAAATGGTACTTATTACACAAAGCTGCAAAGAGGTACAGATGATCATGAGTAATTATGTCGGTATTGTCAGATCCGACATCCGGCTTGAGAGAGCCATGGTACGACTTGATATTTTATATGAAGAAACAGAAAGCCTTTATAAAAAATCACTTATTTCCAAGAAGATCTGTGAATTAAGAAATCTGATAAATGTTGGTTATATAATTATCAAAATGGCAAAGAACAGGCACGAGAGTGTTGGACTCCATTACTCGATAGATTACCCAAAACGGGCAAGTTCTGAATTCTAAAAGACATTATGTTACGATGAACCATCTTGAATCAACATTTGCAGGCAAAAACAACTTCTGGAGATATATTGTAATGATTGTCGTAATTATTATTATTGCTAATACAATCGGCGCATTGCCACTGATATTATCTCTGGCATTAAAATCGGCTTCTAACCATGAGATTTTATCCCAATTAGCTGCAAATCCAGGTGATTTTAGCGTGTTAGGCCTCGATCCGAGTATTAGTCTGATTATACCGCTCTTCCCATCCATTGCAGCATTGTTTGCTTTTATAGTTCTTGTAGAGCCTTTGAACAAGCGTACCTTTAAAATAACAATAAACGGTACCGGTAAAATAAGATGGAACAGATTCTTTATATCCGCATTTATCTGGTTTATGCTTTTAGCACTCTATCT
>JGIcombinedJ21911_10000727_pt1 | contig 10997 bp, 10 predicted proteins | sample BarGraNGADG00211_FD_21911 | JGI IMG/M metagenome (IMG submission 21911)
GATTATGCATATAGCCCGGGTTCATATTTTCCCAAACACCATGCTGCGGCAGAGTTATGGCAGGTTTTACCTGCCGGCTGGGTGTTATCTGCCGGACTGAATTATTATTATTTCGACAGGAATATATTCATCGCATTAGCATCAGTTGAAAAATATATTGGCAAGTACTGGCTATCAGCAAAAACATTTGTCTATTTTAAGGATGTTGGTCCGACAACTTCGTTATATGTAAATGCAAGACGATATTTCAACACAACCGATTTTATTCAGGTAACAGTAGGCACAGGCACTGCGCCTGATGAACCATTTGATATTCAGACAGCTCTGATGCGTCAGAAGGCCTACAGTATCAGACTTGCATGCAACCTTTCAATTGCCGATAAACTTACGATGCGCCTTGGCACTGGATATTCCAGGGAAGAGTATGCAGAATCTGCATGGAGAAACAGGTTCGAAGGTGGAATAAGTTTAGTTTATGCTCTTAAATTGAAGTAATGAAAAATCAGCTGTTGTTGATATTGTTACTTCTCTTCGCTACTGTCTTTCAGGCAAACTTAACACTGTGTAAACCATTTTCTATTTCATCTCCTGACACAACGCGTTCGAAGAAGACTGAAAAAATTGTAAGCTCTGATAATAAAATAACAATAAGTAGCCTGATTAATTTATCGAAAGCCCATTATCCGGTACAACTCGGAGCCTTTAAACGGAAGTCAAATGCTGAAGCTTTATACCTCAAAATTGAAGCGTTTTTTGGTGAGGCTGTTAAAATAATCGAGGAAGATGGTTATTATAAAGTTCGTTTAACCAGCCGGAATGGTAATAACGATATAGAGTATTTAAATCTTGTGTATTCTTCAGATACGGTATCNGATGAAAAAAATGATGTTTCAGCTATACCAGGTTTAGATAAGATTATTGTTTCTGCCTCTGTCCCCACGCAAATAAGAGCTTCTATTGCCGATTCGGTACAAGCTCTTTCTTCTTCTTCTTATAAAACTCAAAATGAGCAATCTGCAAAAAATATCCAACACAAGTTCATCTTTCTGAATAATAATAGTCCATGGCTTAAGAAATTCAATTATTTCGGAAAATCTGTGGCACTTGTTAATGCTCTGATCATTTTCATAACAGGGTCAATATTTACAATGATCCTGTTTCTGATCTTCATTCTGTTAAACAGGACACGGATGGAAAAAGAAGAGAGGTTGCGTCAGTTTCTCCTGGAAAAATACCAGGGAATGATTATTAACTATCTTTTTGGCGATAACCTATCTGATGAATTCTTGACAATAGCTTCAGATAAATTCAGGCGTCAGGTTCTTATAGATCAGATGATTGATGTCAGTATAAATCTGAAAGGCGATGCTGAAGCTAAACTTCGAGAGCTTTATTTGAATATGGGTCTTGACAGAGATTCTGTAAAAAAAGCATACAGCAGGCAGTGGCATAAAAAAATAAAAGCGTTCAGGGAGTTGGCATATATGAATATAAGAGATGCAAATGATGAGATATACCGATGCCTGGAATCGAAGAACGAGATATTGAGAATTGAAGCACAGATAGCACTGGTACGACTTAGCGATGATAATCCNTTTGAATTTCTAAACCATCTTGAACGACCTTTTTCTTTATGGGAACAGATAACTTTGTACGAATTACTTGTNCATCATGATTTTAAAGTACCTCTCTTCCATCAATTTCTAAGCTCACCTAATGATACTATAGTGATGTTTTCCCTGAGAATGATCCGCGAATATAAACAGCTTGATTCTGAAGAGTATGTGTTAAAAGTATTGCAGCATAATAATCCGGATGTCCGTAAGATTGCGATTGAAGTAACAGGCGATATGAGAATGAAACAGGCTCTGAAAATCCTNAAAAAAATGTATAAGAATGAAAATTATNATAACAGTATTGAGATACTGAGATCGATGGGTAAAATGCCGGATGAAGAGATGCTGGGTTTCCTAAAACTGGTTCTTGATAAGGAAGATGATATTCAACTGCAGATAGAGGCCACAAAGTCTATCGAAAACATGGGAGAGGTGGGAGTTAAGTCTCTTAAAAAAATTATGGAGTCGGAGTATAAAAACTATAATATAATTATCAGGCATGTACTTGACAAGAGGATAAATTAGCTAATTAACGGTTATGGGATATTATTTTGCGAATTTTATTTTTATTCTTACCTGTGTCCTGTTCGGGTCGTACATTTTTTTGGGTCTTTTCTCCGCCGTTGCATTAAGAAAATACCTCCGGAAAAACAGTTATATTAACTATAACACGTTGGTATTGTCGCCATTAAGTCCNCATGTCTCCATAATTGTACCAGCTTATAATGAGAGTAAAACNGTTCTTGATAATATCAGAACGCTTTTATCTCTTTACTATAATAACTTTGAGGTTATTTTAGTGAACGATGGTTCAACCGATGATACTTTCGACCTGATTAAAGAGGTCTATGAGCTTGATAAAGTAAATTACTACTTTGATTACAAGCTTCCATGCGAGAGGATCAGAGGTATTTATAAGTCGAAAAATCCTTCCTATGCCCGTCTTATGGTTGTTGATAAGAATAATGGGGGTAAAGCCGATTCACTCAATGCCGGTTTAAATATAAGCCGTAACTCACTTGTAGTCTCTATTGATGCAGATTCAATGATCGAACCTGACTCGCTGCTTAAACTGGTAAAGCCATTTCTTGAAGAAAAAGATAAAAAAGTAATAGGTACCGGAGGTGTGATCCGTATTGTCAATTCATGCTATGTCGAAAAAGGATTTATCAGGGAGATACGTNTTCCGGAAAAAATATTACCACGTTTGCAGGTTGTCGAATATACCAGGGCATTCCTTCTGGGCAGAATGGCCTGGAGTCAACTCAACGGATTAATGCTTATTTCAGGAGCAATAGGAATGTTCGATAAGGAAACTATGATTAAATCAGGTGGTTACAGTACCAAGACCGTTGGTGAGGACATGGAACTACTACTTAGAATGAGACGGTTTATGGCTGAAAAGAATAGCGAGTATGAGGTTACGTATATACCTGATCCTTTATGTTGGACAGAGGTGCCTTCCGACCTGCGGTCGATGCGGAAACAACGAACCCGCTGGACACGTGGGCTAGTTGAATCACTTTTGACTCATAAAAAATTATTCATGAACAGGAAATATAAACAACTTGGCATGCTTGGTTATCCCTACTGGCTGATTTTTGAATGGATGGCCCCTTTAATAGCATTTGCAGGATTCCTGTACACTATTATTCTGGCTTTTGCAGGTCTGGTAAATTGGCCATTNTTTATACTTATCTTTTCTTTTGTTTATTNTTTAGCCGTCTGTCTTTCGATATGGGCGATCCTTCTCGAAGAGATCACTTTCCATAAATATCGCCGTAAGATGGATGTTATGAAGTTGATTGGTGTAGCGTTTATAGAACCGTTTATTTACCCGATNTATACCTATTTTTCNGTAAGAGGTAACATCGAATCCCTTCGTGGNAAAAAGGGATGGGGTAAAGCAACCAGAAACGGATTTGAAAAGAAAAAATAAAAAATAGTTTAGGAGAGACTTCCTGCAAAAAATGTTTTTTATCNCAGTCAAATAAAAAATATTCTTATTTAGGGTAGCAGTTTTATTTCAGTTTTCAGTATGCAAAACCCGGAATATTCTGTAATCCTGAACTGATGATATCAAGAGATTTTTTTGTTCTTTCTTTTGTGGAAGGGGTGGTGAGCCAGGTAGCCCAACTATATCTTGATGTTGTCTCTGTTAATTCATTTTTGTCAACAACGGTAATTGCTATTCCATCAGACACCTTTTCAGTAATTTTGAAGCTATAACCACCATCGGATGAAACAGCGCCATCTATAACACTCATTTGTGTGGGATCATAATAATAGAGCATGGTCCAGGGAATTCTTATAATCAGGTGGTTATCATACCAAATTACTGCTTCACGCTCCCCGGCAGAAAATTCCCGGGAATTTCCAGCAGGCATTCTTCCAATATTAAAAATGGTCCCTTCAAATTCGCTGGTAATCCATTTCATCAATTTCCAGGGCGCTCCATTGGTTATAGTGCTTCTGAATTTCTGTTCCGGCTTTGTCAGGTTGAATCTTGGGGTAAGTCCATTCATATTGTAAGCTTCTGTAACAAATAGTGATGTGGAGTCCATCCCTTTGATAGCCGATAAAACAAATTCAGCCCGGTTACCTGTTATCGTACCATCCGGCAAGACCGATTCTCCTCTTCCGGACAGATATGTATCGAAAGCAACCAAAATAGTATCTCCGTCTTGTGGCAGGTCTGAAAGAGTTATATCGAGATAAAATAAACTNTTATCGTTACTGGCTTTGATTGAACTTATTGTTGAGTTGTCTGATNTAAGAGAGTAATTTACCCAATCCGGAGGATCTGCATTGTCAAAACCAATCAGGCCAAAGTTTTGTTCCGGCGATGCCAGGTTGTGCCACAATTGTCTGGTAGGAATTATATTATCTGCTTCTGTTTTTCCAAATGCTTCAAGATAGCTGACAATCCAGGTGGGCTTAAACCACTCGTCCATCCACGAGAACATAAATCCCCCGCCACATCCGGCATAGACGATATTTTTAAGCAACCTGATATCTGATTCTCCCTGTTGTGTCTCCGATAATCCGCCATGACCCATGCCGCTGAAAGAAGCATGAGCATTACCCCAGCTTGAGGGGACACCGAATTCCGCAATGATCAGAGGTACATTATTATAATGTTCTTTAAGACTAGTTAAATAGCCAAGATAACTGTCTGGTCCTTTTTCATCTGTAAAGGTTCGGTAAAGAGGTTCATTATTAATAAAATCAGGATAATACGGGTAAGCATGGTAAGAAGCAAATAACATTGAGGCTCCGTTATTTTCCGATATCTTAGTTATATCAATAGATGCTTTATCTTCATCAGTATATATCTCGGTAGGATGGACCAGAGGATCCAGTGTTGGCCAACTTGATAAGCTGACAGTTCTCTTATTTGAATAATTAGTCATTTCATAATTAGCTGCTTCATTGAGCATCTGGGTTACGAATACTTCGCTTGCCGAGGCTCCGGCAATACTGAAAAAATTTCCATTCCAGGAGCTGATATCATTATGGAATTTATTCGTTGAATCAACCTCCTGGGGGCTTATCTCTCGCCCGATAATAAAACCTGCTACCCAGGGAGAGATATCTGTGATATAATCTCCATAGGCTTTTCCCATCCTGAACGGAATTGAATTCTTTCCATGTACACAGTCAACCACTTCCCTTATTCCAGCCTGGAAACTCTCTTTCCTTTGCATAAGATCATATTCTTTTCCCGATTTTGGGTCCTCAATTTCGTCGAGCCAGATACCCTGGAAGAGGTAGAGGGGATGTTCCAAGTGACGTATGTTATATTCTGCCAGTTTTTCATAAAATACCGGTGGGTGCAGTGTATATACCCTTACCGAGTTAAAACCCGATTCACCCATCATCTTTATCCATCTCTCGTACATAGATGCTGTTATTGCATATGCAATTTCTCCGGGAAAATATCCGGGGGGAGAGGATCCAAGATTGATCCCTTTAAGAATCAAAGCATTATATTCATTACCTTCTTTGACAGCAATAAAATCAGTCAATGTTTTGAATGGTTGTTCCTGGTTTGGTTTTAATATAAAATCAGCTATAGTATCATTAATCAGTATGAAGTCGGTTAGTCTTGTGTCATGAAATCCTTCTTTTTTGGCAACGCCAATAGTTGGTATTTTTATTGTTTTTACAGATGGATCAATGTTTGCAGGCGGGCTCATAAATGGTTCAATATACGTTGATCCGGAAAATCCTTTTACTCCCGATGATTTCAACAGGCGTCCCGAATAGGTTTTTCCGTGAAAAAAAATTGCATATATATATAATCCCGGACGTTGAGGAGATCCGCTCTGGTTGCATCCGTCCCACTTTATACGGTAGCTGCCTGCAGAAACGGAAGGAAATTTTACTTCAAAAACTTTTCGTCCACTCAGGTCGTACACGGCAAACAGGATATCGCCTCCAGCACCTGTAATGACAGGTATATTAACTGAATAGGTAAAGGGATTTGGAAACGCTTGTCCGGTTTCCATTTCAGCTGGAGAAAAAGGATAAATCCCGGAGATTCTAATCCTGTAAGAACCATCGGCTTCTGTCTTTGCTGAGAAAATGGAATTGTTTATACTAAAGCTGACTGAGGCTCCCGGAATCACCATCAACGATGGATCTGTTACCTTTCCTGAAATATTGATGTCCTTCCCTGCCGATGAAAGAGTAACTGCACCGGCCAGCAGCATCAATAATGGCCATCGTTTTATTGACATTGGATGATAATATTCTACCGCTTATTTGGTATTCTTTTACTTTTTTGGAACGCCGACAGTCTGACTTAGTATAATTACCTGGTTTGACCTCAATCCCATTTCAGGAGCAAGTTTGTCTTTTGGAACCATAGCTCTTATTACACAGCCAAGATTTGAAGAAGCACAATACAGGTAAACATTCTGTGCAATAAATCCTGTATTTGCCCAGGATGAAAGAAGACTTGCTTCTTTTATTTCATCCCCTTCTTTTTTCCCAAGCTTGCCCATATCGGCAACATAAACAAGATTTAGCGGAGCTTCACCGACAAAATCCTGCGTACCGCATAATTTTCTGAGATCCTTATTATTGATTTGTTTAAGTGTATGTGATTCACCAACATACAAATAGAGTCCTGTCGGAAGTGCAACATAAACATCAATTTCCTGAACATCCCGCGAAGATGGAGCAGTTCTTTTTTTATCGTCAGGCCTGTTAATACCCCAGCCTGCCCATAGCAATTCGGAAAGCTGTTGCAATGTCAGATCCTCTTTTGTAAATGTTCTGATCGACTGTCTCTCATTAAGTGCCTGCATCAGAGGCTTACCTCCTGTTTTATCGGGTGCCGGAAGAACAATATCCTGTGATGATACTTTCATAAAAGTTGCATTTAATGCCAAAAAACATAATCCGTACAAAATCTTATTTTTCATGGTAGTAATTATTAGCAGATCAATCCTTTTTGAACGTTTTTACTATATTAACAGCTTCAGTGACTTTTTCTGTAAGTCCCTTCCAATCTTTTTTCTGGATAATTTCTTTCGTAATAAGATTTGAACCTATACCAACACAAGTTACACCGGCTTCAAACCAACCTTTTAGATTTTCAACCGTAGGTTCAACACCACCGGTTGGCATAATGCTTGTCCAGGGGCATGGCCCTTTTATAGCTTTAACGAATTCGGGACCACCGACAGATGAACCAGGAAAAATCTTAACTATCTCGGCTCCAAGTTCTTCTGCATAGTTTATTTCTGAAAGTGATCCGCATCCGGGTGACCATAATATTTTCCTGCGATTGCAAACCTTTGCCATTTCGGGATTCAAAACCGGAGATACAATAAAGTTCGCACCAAGTTGAATATATAAGGAAGCAGTGCCAGGATCAACTACTGACCCTACACCCATAACCATTTCAGGTACTTCTTTTTCCGCCCATTTATTGAGATCACTGAAAAGTTCATGCGCAAAATCACCACGATTGGTGAATTCAAATACTTTAATTCCTCCCTCAAAGCAGGCTTTTATTACATTCCTGCAAACCTCGGGATCTTTATTATAAAAAACAGGTACGATCCCTGCCTCTTTCATTTTGATGATAACATCTATTCTTTTGAATCGTGCCATAATATACTGTTGAATTACATATACAAATTTATCTAAAATTTGGTTATTTGCAAACGGAAGAAACTGGGGACAGGCAACAGGCGGCAGGCGACAGACTTTCCTTTCCTCGTCCACCATAGCTTTAGCGAAGGTGAATTGTCTTTTGTCTTTATTAATAATTATCTTCGTCACACAATCACATCCTATGGCCTTAAACTACATCTGGATCGCATTCTTCCTAATCGGTTTTCTTGCTGCTCTCGGGCAATTGATCTTTGCAGGGAACACTCAGATATTCAATGATCTGGTTAATTCAGTTTTTTCGAACGCAAAAACCGGCTTTGAAATTTCACTCGGTCTGACCGGTGCTCTCACGCTGTGGATGGGATTGTTAAAGGTTGGTGAAAAGGGAGGCGTGATCAATATCCTGGGGCGATTTATGGGGCCATTCTTCCAGAAGCTTTTTCCCGGTTTACAGTTACACATACTGTCCCAGGTTATGCCGTAGGTTCATTCTATGGTCTTAAAACAGATGGATTGTTCCGTACACAGGCAGATCTTGATAACTCGCTGCCACAGTTTGGTTACTCAATTGCTCAGAATCAAACATGGTTGGGCGATGTAAGGTTTAAAGACATCAATAATGATAACATAATTGATGCCAGGGACATTACCTTCATTGGCAGTCCTCTGCCTAAGTTTACTTATGGTATCACAAATACTTTCCAGTATAAAGGATTCGATCTCTCACTCTTCCTTCAGGGGAGCTATGGTGCCAAGATATTCAACTTCCTGAAATGGCAGATTGAGAAGATGGACAACGCTTATTACAACCAGTCAACTGCTGTTTTAGACAGATACACAGCTGATAATATCACAGGCAGCCTTCCGCGGTTTACCAATACCAATACAAACAACGTTTATATGTCAGACCGGTATATTGAGAGCGGTTCTTATTTGCGTGTCCAGAATTTTACTATCGGATACAAGCTTCCGACAGAAATCGTCAGGAAAGTACAAATGTCCAGCCTGAGAGTATATGCTAGTATTCAGAACATGTTCACTTTCAGTAAATACAGTGGTTATGATCCTGAAGTCGGAGCTTATAACAACACTATCAGATTGATGAACGTTGATATGGGGCATTATCCTAACCCGCGCACAATTTCATTTGGCGCTAATGTTGAATTTTAATGATGACTTCTACAAAAATCTCTAATTATGAAATATAAATACATATCTGCTTTTGTAATGGTTGCAATTACGATTGCATCCTGTGAGAAATCCTTCATTGATCGGCCATCTCTTTCCGGAACCACGGTGAGTAACTATTATAATACAGCTGATGAAGTTAGGGCTGCAACAAGTACATTGTACTCTGGATTAGCATGGTCTGGGTATGAAAGTTGTTCTATGGATGCTATAGGAGAAGTTATGTCTGGTAATGAATTAACAGGTGGTACAGATGACCCTCCATTTCAGAACATGACTATATCTGCTACCTCAGTCCGTCTTCAGGATTGCTGGAAATCATTCTATAAAATCGGTGGCTGGACAAGTGCTCTTATATCAACATTCGAGCAGAAAAAATCAACAGGTGGAAAGGCTGAAATTCTTAACCCGGCTATTGCCGAATGTCATTTTATAAGAGGAACAGTCTATTTCTATATTGCTCGCGTATGGGGCGATGCACCAATTGTTACCGATCCCGGGGCCAGCGCCCTTTCTGGTAANTTTAATATTCCAAGGTATCTTAAAAGCGATGTTTTACGTTTTGCCCTTGCTGAATTGAAACTTGCCGAAAAAGGATTACCCGAATCGGATGTTCCCGGAAGGGTCACGACCTATTCTGCAAAAGGCATGATGGCAAAACTCTACCTGTACCGTCAGGATTATGATAGTGCCCGGATTAAGTCTCTTGAAGTGATCAGTGCGCATAGATATGATCTCTTCTCCAATTATGCCGGTCTGTTCAATTCAAGTGCTAACAATAATAACATCGAAACCTTGTTTGCAGTCGAACATCAGAGCACTGGCAGCCCCTGGGGATCAGGAAACCGTTTAAATCCTGACCGCGGACCATCAAACATGCAGACTGATGAGGCATCAATGTGGGAGCTTTACAGGCCCTCACTTGATATACTTCTTGCTTATGAAGTCGGTGACAACAGGCGTGCCGGATCCGTCATGGAGCTATGGCTGTAATGTTTCTGAATCAACTACTGAGTTTAAAACCGGAACAAAATCTCTTAAAGTTGATTATGTAGACGGAGGGCTGAGCCTCTTTCTGGGCTCAGATACCTGGTCTGATGGCCATTGGTTCACCGACTTTTATTCTCCTACCTATATCACATTCTGGGCAAAAGGAGGCGGAAAGGACGTATCTATTTTAATTAAAGGGGATGCTCCTCCTAACGCTCCAACTGATACTAAAATAGTAAGCATTCCAGCAGATGTCTGGACATATTTCAAAATTCCATCAAATTTCATTAATGGGACTTATGGCAGACTAAACTTTATTATAAGTGGTACAACAGGAAGAACAGTCTACTTTGATGATATTCTCTATGTGAAATAGACTTTCTTTGTTACCTTTTAGGTTTGTTTAATTAAACATCCGGTCGAAAGTATAAGTTATCTTTACCTTTCGACCGGTGTTATTTAAATACCTTTGTATTATAAAATGAAGAATTGGACAATTATATTGGCATTTCAACTTATCAGGATCGGGAGTATTTGTAATGGACAGACAGTTCAGGGCTTCTTCCTCAACAGCTGGAAGCCTAAATTAAGTATATCATGAAAACCGATTTCAAATCAAGATTGAATCTCCTTACTGAAGAGCACCGGAAACTCTTAAACAGGGAAAATGAAAAAGTTGACTCCGGAAACGGAATCTTTCACAGGTATAAATATCCCGTACTTACAGGAGATCATGCACCTTTATACTGGAGATATGACCTCGATCCGGAAGCAAACCCGGAACAGACTGTAACATACATAGGGAACAAGATTGTGGTTCATTTATAGATTAATGATTTTTAACTCTTTAAATTGATTCATGATTTTATTAAAGATTAACTTTATAATTGCTTCATATTATATTTGTCACATATAACTAACTAATATTCAAGATGAAAAGTATCCGTGTCCTTGTATCATTATTCGTAGCAGTTTTTATGGTCAGTTTTTCAGGCTATTCACAATACGTCTCACCTAAGGATTCTTTAGGAGGAGCGCCGGTACCTGCTGAAATTGAGAATCCTGAAATTCTCG
>JGIcombinedJ21911_10000728_pt1 | contig 10996 bp, 10 predicted proteins | sample BarGraNGADG00211_FD_21911 | JGI IMG/M metagenome (IMG submission 21911)
TGCTGTTGCTTCTACCCCAATCCTCGACGTGGGAGATGAGTTGGTGCCCGATGCCTTGGCGGGCGAATGCGGGGGCAACCGACACCTGTCCTATGTGGGCATTACCGTCGAGCACCGTTGCAACGATGTATCCGGCGATCTCGCCTGTTCCTCCGCTACCCAGATCAGCCCTTGTCCTTGACTTCGACACAGGGCCTCCCGATCAGGTACGGCCTCCGCGACCTCTGGCATGCCGACCGAGTGGAAGATCTGGCCAGCCTGGACCTCGAGAACGGCCAAGTTGTCGAGGTCCAGCGGCCTCGCGGAACGGATGTGTGTGGACGCCATGAGGCTCACCCTCTCACTTCAGCAGACGTCCCAAGTTCGGCAGATCCGGTCGTATCTTGTCGACCGTCCGCCGTCCCGAGAGCGGATCCGGCTACGGGACGACCAAAGGCGGCGATGAGCGGTTGCCACATGCTCGCTAGCCGTTCCCGATACGGGACTGCGAAACGGAAGCGTTCACGCCAGTCGTGGCACCAGGCGGGCCTCGTAGGGAAGTAGTTCGTAGAAGTTTGCATCGCCGTGCATAACCAGCGCCCGGATCACGACAGCTCAGATGCGGTGGTGCTGTCGTGGTGATGGTGTTTAGCGGCCGGTGAGCAGTTCGACGACCGGTGCCAGTTGCTCGGAGAAGGCGGCGTTGACGCTGACGTAGGAGACGCCGAGCCTATCGCGGCGCCGTTGTAGTTCGTCGGCCATCTGGATGGTGCTGCCGCGCAGCATAGTGAGGGAGTCGTGCGCGATCAGGGTGGCCGCGTCGGCGCCGATGAACTGCTCGGTCCGTGGGGGTATCTGCTCGCCGACGACGAACAGGTTCATCGCCAGCTCGATCTGTTCGGCGCGCTCCCCGGCGTGTTCGCGCACTTCGTTGACCATCTGCGCGATTTCGTCGCGGGTGGTGAGCGGGCCGGTGGCCAAGGTGACGATGTCGGCCTTGGTGGCGGCCAGCGCGCGGGCTTTGGGTCCGCCGGCGGCCATCAGCACCGGGGTGTGCGCTGAGCCGTCCAGTTCCCGGAGCCGGTCGATGGTCTGGCCGACCTGGGCGAGGCGTTCGGCCGCGGACCCATAGCGCAGCCCCAGCTCTTGTGCGGACTGCCGGACCTCGGGGCGTCCGGTGCCGATACCAAGTTCGAAGCGGCCGCCGGTGAGCACGGACAGGGAGTGGGCCTCCCAGGCCGCCGAGCGGGCCGGGCGTAGCGGTCCGGCCAGCACGAACGTCCCGACCCGCAGGTCGGTGACGGTTGCGGCCATGGCCAGCGACGGGAACGGCGAGAGTAGTTGCAGTCCGTCGGGCATGAGCAGTGTGCAGTAGCCGAGCTCGGCCACCCGCTGACCCTCGGACTGAGCTGGCCCGTTGAACGCACCAACTCCTGGTTCTCAAACTTTGGTCAGCTGCGCCGCAACACCGACCGGTTCAGCAGGCAACGACTGGGACAGGTCNCACTCGCCGTCGCCCTCATCCTGACCGTGAAACTCGTCAAATGGGCCAGACGATGGACCGACTAGACCCGCCTATCCGCGCGCGCTCTTATAGGCATTGTGTCGCCATAGACAAGCCACCGCTGCAGAGAACGTCGACTTTGGAGGAGTTCGCCCGGCTGCGGGACCCGGAAACAGTCGTGTTGCTGAGTCTCGACCCCAAGGGGCAGGTGGTCAACGCGGAGAACGACCCCGCCTGCTGAGCGGTTGGCCCCTCGTTGGCCAGTCGGCGCACATGACAGACTGCCGACATGAGCACGTCGCAAGAANTCAGTGTCGGGATGCAAGAGCTCACAGTCGGGTTAGGCGCCAGCGCGCTCGAAACGACCGACATGGTGCTCAACATCGGACCCCAGCACCCTGCCACTCACGGTGTGCTTCGGCTGCGGCTGGTCGTTGACGGAGAGCGCATCGTCACCGCCGAGCCGATCGTGGGCTACATGCACCGCGGTGCCGAGAAGTTGTTCGAGGTGCGCGACTACCGGCAAATCATGGCTCTGGCCAACCGCCACGACTGGCTGTCAGGGTTCGCCAACGAGCTCGGTGTCGTCCTGGGTGTCGAGGCTATGCTCGGCATGGAAGTGCCTCAACGCGCCACCTGGACCCGCACGCTGCTGGCAGAACTCACCCGTGTTCTGAGCCACCTGATGTTCCTCGGCTCGTACCCCCTTGAGCTGGGNGCCATCACTCCCATCTTCTACTCGTTCCGCGAGCGCGAGGAGCTTCAGGCGTGTCTGGAGGAGGCCACGGGCGGGCGGATGCACCTCATGTTCTGCCAGGTCGGCGGCATCAAAGAGGACCTACCGGCTGGCTGGCTGGGGCGGGTCGACACGGCGATCCAAGTTGTGAGGAGCCGCCTGCCTGACCTGGAGAGCCTCCTGGTCGGCAACGAGATCATCCATGCCCGAGCCCGCGGGGTGGGTATCGTCACCCCCAAAATGATTGCGGCATATGGTGTTTCAGGTCCCATTGCCCGCGCCTCGGGTGTCGATATGGATCTGCGACGCGATGAGCCATACCTGGCCTACGGCGAGCTGTTCGCAGAAGGTGGTCCTGGCCGGGTTGTCACGCGAACCGCCGGCGACGCCCTCGCGCGACTCGAATGCCTGTTGGAACAGGTCCACGTCAGCCTCGATCTGGCCGAACACTGTCTGGGCGTCCTCGGGTCACTCCCCCAGGGACCGGTCAACGTCAAGCTGCCCAAGATAGTGAAGGTGCCCGAAGGCCATCGGTACACCCAGACGGAGAACCCGCTGGGCTTCAACGGCTACTACCTGGTGTCGCGCGGGGAGAAGACCCCGTGGAGGATGAAGCTGCGCTCCGCATCCTTCAACAACNTATCGGTGCTGTCCGCAGTATTGCCGGGCAACCTCATCTCCGACATGGTCTCCATCCTCGGCTCGATGTTCTTCGTCGTGGGTGACGTCGACAAGTAGCCGCCGTGGCCTGGCCCGCGCCCGGGCGACTCGTGACTGTTCAGCGTGGCGCGGACCTGATTGCTCAGCGCACCTGACTGCTCAACGCTCGTGCGAGGCGTTGGGCTCTTGGTCGCCGTCAAGGTCGCGGCCACCGTCGGAGTCGTGGTGGTCCTTGTCCACGCGGCACATCCCCTGGACCACCAACCCCGCAACCACCATCAGGACTCCGCCGGCGGCCAGCGCCGCCAGCCTCCACACGAGAGAGCGACGCGAGGCGATATCAAAATCTGGCAACAGCACCAGGATCTCAGCGAGGTACCAGCCCGTGACCAGTGCCCCGGTCAGGGCCGATGCCTGAGCCAGGACCACGGTGCGCATTGCGCGAATCGGGTTGAGCGGCTTTGAGGCCTGACCACGTAGGAAGCGACGGACCGGGAGCCCGGCAAAAAAGACGCCACACGCCATGAACACCAGGACGATGAGTGCGCCCCAGGATGCCGGGGGCACACCCCCACCGTGCGCGGTCCAGATGCGAAGCGCCAGATATGCGAAGGCGGTGACCACCAACCCGACAAGCAGCACGAGTCGGATGGTGACGCCCTTGCCGGCGGTCACCATGAGGGACACCACTGCGGGCCGGGCCGGATGCCTGCCAGGCCGTCACCGTCGGCACTGTCGGCTCGCTCGAGCAGCTCGCTGATCGGAACGAGCTCCTCGCCAACCCGAAGCACCGCCTGGGCATCGACGGCGGACCACGGGGCAAGGACGAACGCCCGTTCATGAGCGCGGGGATGGGGCAGCATCAGCTCAGGGTCCTTGCTGACTAAATCCGAGTCCGACTCAGGATCGCCATACTGGATGAGGTCAAGGTCGAGACTTCTCGCACCCCAACGAGTTTCGCGAACGCGGCCGTGATCAGCCTCGATCCCATGAAGCTCGGTGAGCAAGGCGTACGCCGCCAGCCGGGTCCGCCCCAGGACGACCGCGTTCAGGTAGGCAGGCTGTTCGGGACCACCTACCGGGTCGGTCTCGAACAGGTCGGAGACCGCAGTGATACGCAGTCCGTCGACATCGGCTAACTGCCGAACAGCGGCCGAGAGCGTGGTCTGCACGGGCCCGAGGTTGGCGCCCAGGGCGATGACGACCGGCTCGTCACGCCGGCGCTCGACCACCACCTGGACATCACCGAATGGCACTCCGACCGGGGCCTGGGGCTTGTGAACCCTGACCTCGACGGCCTGGACCAGCTCGCGTCCCAGGGCAGCCGCTGCGATCTGGTCGGCCAGCGTCTCGATCAGATCCAACGACGGCCCGGTGATCAGCTCGACGATGTCGGCAGCAACCTCGGCGTAGTTGACAGTGTGCGCCAGCAGATCGCTGCGACCGGGGCGACGCAGGTCGACCTCGAGCGTCACATCTACCACGAAATCCTGTCCGTCTCTCTTCTCAACGTCCAGCACCCCGTGGAAGCCGCGAGCCGCGATTCCTTGCAGGACTATGCGATCGGTCATGGGGCAGCCTCTACGGCGGCGACCACGCGCAGGGCGTCAATACTTGACGCCACGTCGTGGACGCGCACCCCCCAGACTCCCGCCAGTCCTGCGATCACCGTCGTCGCGGCGGTCCTCGCGTCACGCTGGACAGGAGGTCGGGGCATGCCACCTTCGGAGACGCCGACAGAGCCCAGGAATGTCTTGCGCGAGGTACCGACGAGCACCGGGAACCCGAGCGCCTGCAACGCGTCCAGATGGGCAAGCAACGACCAGTTGTGCTCGGGGAGCTTGGCGAAGCCGAAGCCAGGGTCCAGGATCAGCTGGTCCCGGCCCACTCCCCGGGCGCACAGGTCGGACACCCGTTCGCTCAGCTCGCGGCACACATCGGCAACGACGTCGTTATACAAGGCCCGGTCCTGCATCCTGTCGCTGTGGCCACGCCAGTGCATGACCACGAACAGCACCCCGGCCTCGGCGACCACCCGTGCCATATCTGGGTCCGCCAGACCCCCGCTGACGTCATTCACGATGGAGGCACCCGCCTCAACGGCCTTGCCTGCAACCGAGGCTCTCATGGTGTCCACCGAGACCCTCGCCCCAGCCCGGGACAGCTCGCGGATCACCGGGATGACCCGGTGCAGCTCCTCTTCCCTGATCGGCCGGTCGGCGCCCGGGCGGGTGGACTCACCACCCACATCCAGGATGTCGGCACCCTGCTCCAGCAGGTCAAGTCCGTGGGCCACTGCGGCACCTGTGGTGAACCACTTGCCACCGTCGCTGAATGAGTCAGGAGTCACGTTGACGACCCCCATCACCAGGGTGCCCATGATCACGCCCCGCTCAGCCACCGCAGGTGCGGCCAGGTGAGGAACGCCTCTGCCTCCAGTGCCGCCACCGCGATGCGGGGCAGGTCGCGGGTGGCCGGATAGACGACGAAACGTGGCACCCAGGTCGGCTGGAACTTGGCGTTGAACCGGTACAGGCTCTCGATCTGGAACCAGCGCGAGGCAAACAGGAGCACTTTGCGCCAGGCTCGCAGGAACGGTCCGGCACCCAGCCGCTCTCCGCGTTCCAGGGTTGACCGGAACACCGCAAAGTTGAGCGAGACGCGGTTGACCCCCAGCTCGGGACAGAACCTCAACGCGTCAACGATGAGTAGCTCGTTGACGCCCGCATCGGCGGTCCGGTCCCGCCGCATGAGATCCAGGGACATCCCGTCAGGACCCCAGGGAACGAACTGCAGGAACGCTCTCATGACACCATCCTGACGTGCCACTGCGAAGACGCAGTCCGGGTCGACAGGGTCGACCAGCCGGCCCAGGGCCATCGAGAAACCACGCTCGGTCTCGGTGCCCCGCCAGGCGTGCGCATCGACCAGGGCGCGCCGGCGCTCCCGCTCCGAGATTGCGCCGGCCCGCAGCACCTCAGTGGTGTATCCGGCTCTTTCGATCCGTTTCACCATCTGCCGGACATTACGCATCGGCCGACCCTCGAGAGAGAAGCCGGCCACATCAACCACGGCCTCGTCGCCGANCTCCAGAGCGCTGAAACCGCTCTCCCGGCACCAGGTGACGCCACCCCGCTCCGAACAACCAATCACAGCGGGTGTCCAGGCGTGCAGCTCGGCCTCGGCCAGGAAGCTGGCGACCGCGCCGGGCCACGCTTCGGGGTCACCGAGAGGGTCACCACTGGCCAGCATCACCCCGGAGACCACCCGGTAGGCGATGGCAGCCTTGCCGGACTCGGACCAGACCACGCTCTTGTCGCGACGAAGGTTGAAGTAGCCCAGGGAGTCCGGGCTGCGCTGCAGCAGGGTGCGCATGGATGCTTCGTCGGCATCGGTCAGCTCCGGGCGCGGCTCAGGGGCACGTAGAGCGAGATAGATGGTCAACAGGGCCGTCATCAGGCCCAGCGCAGACAGTACGAAGTCATTCAGGTCATTGAAGCGGTCCGGCCGGAAGTCCAGCGGGCCGTTGAAACCCACCAACCCGAAGACGACCTCCTGGAGGATGCTCACGAAGCTCGGCGGCCCCCCCACCACATGATGACGCAGCAGGATCACCATGAGGACACCCACGACGACGCTCGCGGCTGCCAGAACGAAGAACACCCGCACCGCCCGCCACCGCGTCCTCGGGTCACCCAAAGCCCGGAACTCTCCCCGGTAGACGATCAGCGCGACCAGCACCGCCAGCGACAGGACGAGTGGGACGAGCTCGAACTTGACCGTGTGAGCAACGACGCTGAAAGCCAGCAGCGCCACCGTCGCCCGCCACGCCCGACGCTTGCGGCGTCCCAGCGCGTGAGCCAGTAGCAGCAGCAGTATTCCGGATACGACCGTCGTTGCAGATGCTGCGGCGGCGGCACCCGGCATGAGATCTGTCAGTGGCAGCAGCCGATGCCGCCAGCCAGGTCGCAGACCAGTGACGATATCGGCGAAACCAACCAGGTAGGCGAGTGCCCCGATGACCCTCGGGGCACGCGAGCGGCGACTGGTGGACCCAGCCCGAGGAGAGGAGACGTGTGAGGATGTGCGGGGTGGAGCGCTATCGCTCACCGGGTACCGCCCAGCACCAGTCCCATCGCCTCGGCGCGAGTGGCAGGATCACGCAGCTGGCCTCGCACAGCCGAGGTGATGGTCCTGGAACCCGGCCTGCGCACNCCGCGCATGGACATGCACAGGTGCTCGCACTCGATGACCACAAGGACTCCCAAAGGCTTGAGGTGCTCGGACAACGCATCGGCAATCTGTGAGGTCATCCGCTCCTGGACCTGAGGGCGTCGCGCATAGACGTCCACCAGCCGTGCCAGCTTGGACAACCCGGTCACCCGCCCGTCGCGGCCCGGGATGTAACCGACGTGAGCGACCCCGTGAAATGGCACCAGATGGTGCTCGCAGGTGCTGTAGACCTCGATGTCCTTCACAAGGATGAGCTCGTCATGACCGATCTCGAAGGTGGTCGTCAGTACGTCCCCAGGCTCCTGCCCCATACCGGCGAAGATCTCGGCGTAGGACCTCGCCACGCGGGCCGGAGTCTGCGTCAGCCCGTCCCGGTCGGGATCCTCGCCGATCGCCAGCAGGAGCTCACGTACTGCGCGCTCAATGCGCTCCTGGTCAATCGGAGCTGGGGTCAGCATGACCGACCTCGGGACGCTCGATCACAACCGTTGGCGGGTTGTGATCGAGCNCGATGACTGCCGTTGCCGGGTGTTGCTCATCATGAACCGTGTCCTGGAGCTTGGGCCCGTCGGACATCGCGGCATGCTCGGCAGGGGTCATCACCGGCGGCATGTCACTGACGTGGCGTCGNTCGCTGGAGAGCCACACCGGGCGTGCCGGGCGCTTGACCACGTTCTCGAAGATGTCGGTGAGCTGGCCCTTGGCCAGGGTCTCCTTCTCGAGCAGCTCGAGCACCAGGTTGTCGAGGATGGCGCGGTTGTCGTTCAGCGCATGCCAGGCCTCGTCGTGGGCAGCCTCGATCAGTCGACGGATCTCCTCGTCGACCACCCCGGCCACAGCCTCTGAGTAGTCGCGCTGATGGCCCATGTCCCGACCGAGGAAGACCTCACCGCTGCCATCCTGGCCGAGCTTGATCGCACCGATGCGCTCACTCATACCGAACTGGGTGACCATGCGCCTGGCCAAGGTGGTGGCCTTCTCGATGTCGTTCCCGGCACCGGTCGTCGGGTCGTGGAAGACCATCTCCTCCGCGACCCTGCCGCCGAGCGCAAAGGCGAGCTGGTCGAGCATCTCGTTGCGCGTGGTGGAGTACTTGTCATCCAGCGGCATCACCATGGTGTAACCCAGTGACCGGCCTCGGGGCAGGATCGTGATCTTGGTGACCGGATCGGTGTTGAGCATCGCCGAGGCGACGAGTGCGTGTCCACCCTCGTGGTACGCGGTGATCTTCTTCTCCTTGGCGCTCATGATCCGGGTGCGCTTCTGCGGGCCGGCGACGACCCGGTCGATGGCCTCGTCCAGGGCCAGGTCGTCGATCAGCTTGCCGTTACCACGGGCCGTCAGCAGCGCNGCCTCGTTCAGGACGTTGGCCAGGTCGGCGCCGGTGAAACCGGGGGTGCGACGGGCCACCGCGAGCAGGTCCACCCCGGTAGCCAGCGGCTTGCCCTTGCCATGCACCTGCAGGATGTTGTGCCGGCCGATCATGTCCGGTGCATCGACCGCGATCTGGCGGTCGAAGCGCCCCGGGCGCAGCAGCGCCGGGTCAAGGATGTCGGGACGGTTGGTTGCCGCGATCAGGATGACGTTGGTCTTGACGTCGAAGCCGTCCATCTCGACCAGAAGCTGGTTGAGCGTCTGCTCACGCTCGTCGTGACCACCGCCGAGGCCGGCGCCACGGTGGCGGCCGACGGCGTCGATCTCATCGACGAACACGATTGCGGGGGCGTTGGCCTTGGCCTGTTCGAACAGATCGCGCACCCGCGAGGCACCGACACCGACGAACATCTCGACGAAGTCCGAACCCGAGATGGAGTAGAAGGGCACGCCGGCCTCGCCCGCGACCGCCCGCGCCAGCAGGGTCTTGCCGGTGCCGGGAGGTCCATAGAGAAGCACGCCCTTGGGGATCTTGGCCCCGACCGCGAGGAACTTGGCGGGCTCGGCGAGGAACTCCTTGATCTCCAGCAGCTCCTCGACGGCCTCATCCACCCCGGCGACATCAGCGAAGGTGACCTTGGGGGTGTCCTTGTTGGCCAGCTTGGCTTTGCTCTTGCCGAACTGCATCACCTTGGACCCGCCGCCCTGCATCTGACTCATCAGGAACCAGAACAAGCCGAGGATGATGACCAAGGGGATGATCGTGGCCAGCAGGCCGTAGAACCAGTTCTGCTGGGGTGGCTCGTCGGTGTAGCCCTTGGGTGGCTGATGAGTCGTGAGTGCCTGCACCAGGCTCGGACCGCGTGAAACGACGTAGTAGGACATCACCTTGGTGGCGCTCTTGACGTTGGCGCCGTCGGAGTACGTCCGACCGGCCTTAAGGGTGAGGTCGATCTGGTCGTCTCCGACGAACTTGGCCGATTGCACTGACCCCGAGCTGATCAGCTTCTGCGCGGCTGAGGTGTCGATGCGGACGAAGCCGTCGGAGCTGGCAAGAGTGAGCACCAACAGGCCGATGCCGAAGATGAGCACCACCCAGATGATCGGGGTGCGAATGATGCGTTTGAAGTCCATTTATATCTTGCGGGGCTTGGCGCCCCGTCCCTCCTGCTCGTTCGGCCCTGTCAGTGCAGCCACGTCAGTTCAATGATGTCAAACGCGTTCCTGGCGAGCGCGATAAGTAGACATAATGACCGTACACCGCGCAGGGTGCCCGCATTCTCGCCTGGTCAAACGCCCGACATTGTGCCAAACGCCTGACCAGTTGCCGACGTTCCAGCCTAGGTGTAAACGTGAGGCGCCAGGGTCCCGACGTCGCGCAGGTTCCGGTACTTCTCGGCGTAGTCCAGACCGTAGCCAACGACGAACTCGTTGGGGATGTCAAAGCCCACGTATTTCACATCAACCTCGACCTTGGCGGCTTCGGGCTTGCGCAAGAGTGTGACGATCTCCACCGAGGCGGCTGAGCGGGACTCGAGGTTGGCACGGATCCAGCTCAGGGTCAGACCGGAGTCGACGATGTCCTCCACGATCAGCACGTGCTTGTCGGTGATGTCGGTGTCGAGGTCCTTGAGGATCCGTACCACCCCGGAGCTCTTGGTGCCCGAGCCGTAGGATGAGATGGCCATCCAGTCCATCGGAGCGGTCCCGGGCAGGGCCCGCATGAGATCGGACATCACCATCACGGCACCCTTCAGGACGCCCACCAGCAAGAGGTCCTTGCCCTCGTAGTCACCCCAGATGTCGACGGCCAGCTCAGCAATCCGGAGCCGGATCTCCTCCTCCGTGACGAGCACGCGTTCGAGGTCGGCTCCCATATCGGCGGCATCCACAAGCATCTCCTTGACTTTCTGTACAGGTGGCGAGCGGGTCTGCCCCGTTGCATGCCTGCCTATTCAACCTGACGGGGCGCTGCGACCAGCACTCGCCCATCGGTGCGGCTGCCCTGGACATGGCCCGGCAGATCGATCGGGCCCTGCCCGCGCCAGCACGTGACGAGGGTGTCGAGCGAGTCGATGTGGCTGGAAATCAGCCCGCCCGGCGAACACCCAGCCTCCAGTGCAAGGAGACGCCAGACGCGGGTGCGGATGGCCTTCGGCAGCCTCAACAGCGCCGCCGCCTCAATCCGCCCCGGACCGAGCTCGCCCCGGGCCTCGGTTGCCAGGTCGTCGAGCGCATCGGCGTCCTCACGGAGCAGATCGGCCGAACGTGCCAGTGCCGCAACCGCTCCCGGGCCGAGCTCGGTCTCCAGGACCGGGAGCAAGGCGCGAGCGCGCACCCGACCGTATGCCGGGTCGCTGTTGTGTGGATCCACCCACGCCGTGAGGCCGGCCGCTTCACAAGCAGCCACCGTGGTAGCCCTGGCCACCCCCAGCAGGGGGCGGACATAGGGTCCGCGACGAGCCGGCATACCGGACAGGGATCGTGCCCCCGAGCCTCGGGCCAGGCCG
>JGIcombinedJ21911_10000735_pt1 | contig 10959 bp, 12 predicted proteins | sample BarGraNGADG00211_FD_21911 | JGI IMG/M metagenome (IMG submission 21911)
CCCCGCCGGGTGAGACAACGATGTGATCGAGGTTGGCCTGGGAACGGCCTGGACGAAGCAACCGGTCGTGAAGAACAAGCCCCGAGCGCTTTGCTGATGGCCGCTTCCGTCAGGGCTCGACACGGCGGCTCGGAGGCCGAGCCTGAACGGCCGGTCGGCGCCGTCGTTGGTTGTCCCGGCTGTATGAGGGCGTTGCTGGGGGCCGCCGAAGGGCTCGTTCCCACGTTGGTCACAGCGGCCACGAGCAGCGGCACGGCTTGGATCAGCAGCGGTACGCCAAGCAGGAACATGGCCATCATCGCGAGCAGGCCCAAGCAGCCCTTGGCGACGCGAGGCTTCTCAGTTCTTCGGCGACGCGACGACGGCGCAGCGCGCTGCCACGCGCTAGCGTTGGTCCAGCTTGGAGTCGACCCAAAACTGCGGTTGCTCTTGATCCGCCTGCCTGTGTTGGGCGCTGGCGTCAAGCTGCTCCAGGGACCCGTCGCCTGCGGGAAAAGACCCTCCAGCTTCTGGGCGAGGAGTGGGACGGCCTCGTCGGGTTGGATTCGCTGCCTGCCGAACAACCAGTGAGCGATCTGGTCGACAGGAACTACGTGCACTCCGCGGATCAGTTGGTCCGGCCCGAAAGCGTGGGCGTTGCGACCGGTCAAGCAGAGGATGGGATCGACCACGCACGACGAGAGCGTCTCCATCGCCTCGGCCATCCGGCGCACCTTGTCGACTTGGGCATTCATGCACTCGCTGGAGCGTCCACCCTGGCCGTCGGGCTTGTGTCGCCACAACGAGCCTTGGTAGACGGTGACGTTCCCTGCCCAGTTCTTCGCGTCGACCAAGAATGCCCCGCCGGGTGAGACGACGACGTGATCGAGGTTGGCCTGGGAACGGCCTGGACGAAGCAACCGGTCGTGAAGAACAAGTACGTTGGGGCCATCTGCCAAGCCAGACAGGGCTTCAGCCACGCGACGCTCGCCTTCGGCTCCGGCCTCCCACGCTGCCGCCTCTTGCGCCAGCCGCCCCGACTCAGCCATGGCGACGGCGGCCTGCTCACGAAGCTCGCGGGCCTTGCTCGACGCAGACCCGCCTTCGTCCACCCGCCACCCCCTGAACGCCTGCACGCCGCTTCCCGATCGCATCGAACGTAGACGACCAGCGACTCCCGGGTAGACAGAATGCTGAAACTGCTCACTCGGCGGACCTTCCGCCATGATCGTGGAACGCGCGTGGGCCAACCAGCGGTACAGGGTGAGCCGGGCGCGGACTTCCCAAGCGACCACGCCCCCTACGTGGTCGCGGAAGCTTGATCCTCAAACGGGGCCGCGGGAGCGCTTGTTAAACCTGCGGCGAGACCGAGATGGACGGACCAGTCATGCTCGCTGGTCCGCCAAGCGCGAGCCGCGTCTGCGCGGTGCTCCTGGACGGAGCACTGGGTTCGAGCCGCCAGGTCCATCAGACGTATCTCGATCTCCCGAAAAGCCCGGAACCAGTCGACCGCGCCGGTGGGGGATCCGTGGTCGGAGAACGACATTCGCTCGTGATCACGCAGGGCGGACAGTGCCTCGACCATCCCGTTGTGCCGGTACCAGCATGGCGGGATGACCCGGACCTCGATGGCGAAGCGGTCGACGAGCTGCTCGACCCACTCCCGCAGATCCGCGAACGCCTGCAGTCGCTCGGCATCGGTCAACGAAGGCCAATGAACCGGGCCGGCGAGCTGACCGAACGCCTTCTCGAAGGGGTCGACGTCGAAGCCGAGCTCATCCTGGCCCCTCACGACACCAACTCCTCGGCGTGCGGAGAAGCGCGCTCCGCTCGCCGGAGCATGCCGATGATCGCGATCGTTGCGGCCTCTCGACCGAGGCGGCGCCACGACGCTGAGCCGTCGAGCACATCGTGCAGGTGTCCGTGATCGAGGCTACAGAGCGGGATGAGGTCAGCAAACTCTTCGGCCCCGAGCCGTTGGTAGGTCAGGTGATGCAGGTGCCCGGAGCGCACCGACCATCNCCGACCGCACACNAGGCAGACCGGTGAGGTGCCCGTGAGGGTGACCCACCGCGCATACCAGGCCCGTCGNTTGTCCTGCCACGCCTTGGAGTTCATGTACGCCGCATAGACGGCGCGGCGCGCGANCCTGTCCGCGGACCATCGGCTACTCCGACGTGGCGTGCGCATGCTGGATCACCCTCTCGAGATCGGCGCGTTCGGCCAGAAGTCGTGGGGAATCCTTGCGATCCACCCACTGCCCCAACGTCAGGACGATGGGGAGGGCCGAACGCAGCAGGAGCACACCGGTGCCGAAGGGCAGGGTGCGTAGCCGGGACGGCTCCATGACGCGGACCTCACGGTCGGAGGTCGATGTGCTGGTACGGCCGTCCGGGCCGATCGAAGTCGAGGTCTGTCGCTCCTGGCGCTGCCCGATGAGCTTGGATAGGTCGTCGAGGTCGCGGGCGTTCGAACCCCCGCCGAGGATGACCTTGACGATGGCCGAGTCCCAGATGGCCCCGGCCTGGTGTTCGCCCCAGACGGCGCGGGCTTGGGCCAAGGACTGCAGGACGACCAGGGTGGAGATGCCGGTGCCGCCGCCCTCGGACATCAGTGAGGACAGCGACGGCAGCGGGTAGTTCGCGGCTTCGTCCAGGATCAGTGACAGCGGAGGATCCAGCCGGGCCGCGGGGGAGCCGGCGGCGATACGCCGCGCGGCTTCGATGACGTCCTCGACGAACGCCCCGACAAGTCCCGCGGTTGCGGCGGCGCCCGTCGAGGTGCCCAGGAGGTAGACCGTCCCACGGGAGCGCAGGAACGTCTCGGGGTCGAACGCCTCACCGTCGTCTGGGGATACGGCGTCGAGGACCCTGGGGTCGGCCAGGGCGGCGAACGCGATGGCGACCATGGCCCACACCGAGTCCCGCTGCTTCTGGTCGGCGGTGACGATGGAGTCCAGGGCCTGATGCCACGACAGGGCCGCGCCCGGGTGGGCCGACAGGATCATCACCGCCTCCCGGGCCTGCACCGCGGACAGCGACCACCGGTACAGATCCGTTGAGCTGCGACCTCCCAGCGCCGCTGCGTGCAAGAGGCAGCGCACGGCTTGTTCGGCCGAGGACTGCCAGAAGCTGGAGTCCGTTGTACCGCTGGCTGTGCCGGCGGTGAGGGCCTTGGCGCGAACGAGGGCGGTTTGCGGGTTCTCGCATCCCCGGATTGGAGACCAACGAGTCGCAGACGGTATGCCGGGTGCGAGCCTCTGCGGGTCGAAGACGGCGACCGGCCCGGCACGGTTCCGGGCAGCCAGGGTCGCGGTGATGTTGTCCGGGCGGGTGCTCGTGGTGATCACAGCGCCGGGTGCGTCCANGATCATCGGGATGACGAAGTGCAAGCCCTTGCCCGACCGGGGCGGCCCGAGCAACACCATCGAGTCCTCGACACTGCAGTAGCAGTCGATCCGGCCGACTCGGCCGAGCCAGTGGCCGACGTCCAGCTCGCGAGGGTTGCTCAGAGATGGGCGAAGGCTGGATGCCCTGCGCAGCAAGGCTTTTGGGCCGGCGACGTGATCGACGTCGCGGTGGCTGGCCAGTCCTCGCAGTTGCCGCGGGTCAGCCTTCGCTGAGCTGGCACTGCGGCGACTCTTGGTCGCGACGACCAGGGCGAGGGCGCCGAGCGCCATCGCGATGATGACGGTGAGGCCCCAGTACAACGCCGGCGGGCCCACCGGTCGACCCCAACTCCTGGACGGATCTGTTGCCCTGGTCAGCGCCATCAGGGGAGTGAGCAGAGCGCCCTTCGGAGTGCCGTGACCACTGAACAGAGAAGACAGCCAGGCGCCCGCCCACAGGCAACCCAGCACGGCACCCGCAGTCGTGACCGCGACGGCCAGCGTCTTGTTGCTCAGGTTGGCGTTGCTGCGGCTACTGGAGGTCACGCGGCACCACCGATACTGCGTGCTTGCAGGTGCCAGAGTTCCGGTGCTGGAGTCTCCGCTTGAGTCGTGTCACGTCGCGCCTGCAGCGCTGCCTCGACCCCAGGTGCACGGCCCCCGGTCCCATGGGTTGCGGTGCTGGCCTCGATGATGGATCGCGCTGCAGACGCGACGCGAGAGGCGGTCGCTCGCACCGCCTTGGCGCCGTCCTCGCCGGCCCAGCCGGTGACGTACGGGAAGGTGTAGTCGCCGGTGGCCATCCCGTGGGCGTCGGCCACGACGAAGGCGACCGACTCGGCCTCGACCTCCTTCAAGCCGCGAGTGGGGTGGACTTTTCCCGCGAACGTGGCGGGATCGTGGAGCACGACATGCCCCAGTTCGTGGATGAGCGACTTGGTTCGGGCCGCTTCGTCCATGTCAGAGCGAACCTCCACCACGTGCGAGTCCCACGTAGTGCGGCCATTGGCCCCGCCAATGGCGTCGGCTGACGGGACCAGCCGCACGGCATACCCGCGGTCAGTGATCTGACCGATGATGTTGTCCCACAAGCCATCTGGCGCTTGGCCGTCGAGAACTTTCGGCATAGGGGGTTCAGGGAGAGGCTCACCCGTCGTTTGCTCAGCGGCGAAGACGTGCTCGATTCGGAATCCCTTGAGGACTCGATGGGTTTCGAGCGACTCGTCGGCGGATGGGGCTTCGTCGGCGCCAAGCGCTCGGCTGTGCCCACCGGCGTCGGTCGCAACGCGAGCTGCCCGGCGATTGGGTGCCAGGATCTGGTAGCCGTGCTGCCCCTTGGACACCGACCGGCCAAGGGCCTTCCAGGTGTTGAAGCCCGCAACGTATGACGGCCAGGGAGTGTCCACCAGGCCCTGCTCGAACGCGGCGGCGTGCTGGCCGGCGATGAGCCAGACGTTGTTCGCGGAGTACCTGTGGAGGCTGGACTGCAGCTTGAGGTAGCTGCGCCATTCCGTGCCCGACTGAATGGCGGCCACCGCGGCTTCTATCCTGGCCTGTGCCAGCGCTACTCGGTCGTTGACCTCCCCCTTGAGCAGCTTGATGTTCGCCATGTTCTAGGTACCGGAAATCGGGGGCACCATCGGAGGAGTCGACGGAGCGCTCAGCCCAGGCGCCATCGCGTCAGCTTGGGCGTGGATCCTGCTCGTTGTCCGCCCGCAGTAGCGGCGCCGCAATGCGGGCCCGGCGGGCTGACTGGGCTACTTCCTGCCGAACAGCCCGAGGAACGACGGGAACCGACCCTTCGCGGTGTTGCGGGCCAAGCGCATCGTGGGGGAGTAGTAGCCCACGTGTTGCTTGGCTCGCTGCTTCACTCGACTCGGCTTCGTCCATGCCTGGACCTGGCTGATCCCGAGCTCTCGCTTCGCCTGACGCTTAACCCGGGTGTAGCCAGTTAGGTTTCGCAGCGAAGGCCGCCGGTAGCATGGGGTGGGTGTGCCGACGCTCGTTGGGTAGGTCGTCCCACCGTCGGGGATTTGCAACGTAGAGGCTCCGACGGACGGACGGCTTTAGGTGATGTGGGCAGGAGGTGCCCCGATGGATTGCTTCTTGAATCGGAGACCCGGCGGGCAGTTCCAGGTGTAAGCGCCAGTGGTTCGTGCGTCCGCGCAGGATTCGGGCATCTTTGTCGAGGTCGAGGAGCGCGACACAAAGCATGAGTCCCGCGCCGGCAGAGAGGAACGGAAGGGCGGCGTCTGAGCTCGCGGGGTCGGCGGGCCTCGCCGGTCCTTCGGCGCACGCGAATGATGCTCGGCTGTGGGAGGGGATGCGACAAGCGGGGCAGTCGTCTCGGTCTGGGATGTGTCGGTGAAGTTCGGCAGTCCATTGCGATGAGGTTGTCGCGTGGAGCAGCAGCGGTTCACCTTGGGATGCGATCGACTCGCGGACCCCTTGCTCGTTTGCGAGCACCAGGATTAGGTCGGGTCGCGCCTCGTGGCGCATGGCGTCCCGGTACCAGAGCGGGATGGATCGCGCGGAGCAGTTCTCGGCAGCGCTCTCGGCTTTTGGACGCGCCCGTCCGGTTGGCGCCCCCTCGGGCCAGCCGGCGTCGGCCACTGTCATGCCCATGCAGCGATTGGTGTTGTGCAGTTCGCATGTGTCGCCGTCTATGACGGCCCATCCGCCGCGGATGCCAAAGATGTTGGCCCAATAGGTCAGGGCGTGCCCGACAGCGCCTCCTCCGACGACGAGGATGTTCCCGACATCTATGGGGCCTACAGCGGTGTCCGTGTTCGCGTCAGCGCTGAGAGTGAGTAGGTTGATCGCCGCGGGGGTCGGCCAACCGTCGTGGACTAGTGTGAACAGCGCCGCCGCCGCGAGGCAGGCGGACGTGGCAGCTCCTAGGACGTCACGCTCTTGGCTTGCATCAGCGGTGTTCCGGTCTGGCTGTGAGGCATGAAGCTTGTCTGCGCGTGCCCCGCGAATGCTGACCTCTCCTCGTCCGCCGCTCCAGGTGGCAGTGACGTCCGGAGAGGGGGAGGCCGTGACCGGGTGGGAGGAGACAATTACCGTGTGTTCGTCGTCGGCGGGTTCGTGTACTGGGTCCTGGAAGGGGTCGATGGCTGCGGCTGTGCGCAGGGAAGCATCTCTTAGCGTCTCCCCAGTGCTCAGTACCACTTGCGGTACGTCGAGGCGAACGTTGCGGTGGATGCGGAAGAGCATCTCGACCAGTGCCAGGAAGGCCACTTGGCCAGGCCGTGAGGCAGCCGACGCTGGGTCGATACTCAGCGCGACGGGTTTCGCCAGAGCTGCCGAGTCGGCACCGTACTGGAAGGTACGCATGTCCCTGGCCGCGTAGAAGGCCTCGGCCCGCCCGTCGTCGTGCGTCAGAGCGCACCGCCCATCAGATTGGGCACGATGACGAATGCGTCTGGATCCGACACTTGCACCCATGTGCCGTCCTGAAACTGGTGGAGGCCGGCGCCGTCGGCGGGGTCGACAGATCCCAGGCCGTAGTTGCCGACCACTAGCGAGAACATAGATTCGTACGGCATGAACACGAGATGGTCGTCGCCTTCTGAGTGGCGGGTATCAAGCCCCGGATGGGAGTGAACCTGAGCGACGATCCCGAGACCGTGAGAACGTGCGGCGGACGCGGCAGCTCCGATGGCGTTCTCGTTCACGTGAACCCTGCCCCAGCTGGAGCTTGTTCGTGGGGCGGCGCAGGACAGGACGAGTGAGGTGTCGTCGATGTTCCGTCCGAGCCAAAGGACGAGCCCCTCATCTGGCTGGCCGTTGGTGCTGCGCGCCTGGAGAGCAGCACGGGTCGGCGCGAGCACAGCTTCGCTAACGACCAGGCGACCCCGCGCGGGGAGCCGGCTCAGAACCGTACGGCGACTGACGACCATCAGCCCTGCATCCCGTCGCTGCGGTCGAGGTGCAGGTTGAGGGTCGCGAGCATGTCGGGGATCGTGTGCGCTTGGGTGTACTCGACGCCGTTCGTCTTCCAGGCCGCCAGGCTTGCCCAGTCGCCATGGGGGCCGCCGTTCACGCTGTACGCAAGCCGGTTCCAAGGAGCGCAGATGACCGGGTTGGGGTGGAAGACAGACCCGTTCGGCGGCCCCGGAGGAGGCGTGGCTGGGGGGCGAGGGTAGTTCTGCGACTCCTTGGACACGACGAGTCCCTCACCGCCACACCACCAGGCGGGAGGCTGCCGATCCGGGTATCCCTCCACGTCGAACCAGAAGAGGACCTTGGTGTGCCTCTGCTTCGGGTGCCACACCTCTGCGCGACCCTTAAGCGCTACTGGGTCATACATCACGGCCCAGCCGCTCCGATCGGCCCAAGCGGTGATGGCGGGGAGTTCGTCCGCCATCACCGCCTCGGTGATGCCCACTGATGGCATTAAACGCCGCCGCCGACGTCGACGAGCTCGAGGACGGCGCCGTCACGAACGTGCTCGCCCCTCAGTGGCTTGTCCCTGTCCAGCACCTCGTTGTCGGCGTTCTTGAACGTAGGCGTGCCGCCGACGTAGCCGAAGCGTTCGGCTACCAACTGAGCAGCCTCGCCGATCCTCATGCCGTTCGGGAACGAGAACGACACCGCGTCCGGATGGCGCGGCGAGAACACCGTCACCTCCAGCGTCGACCCGCCGTTTGGGGGCTGCTTCCCGGTGGCATCCGTGGAGTTGTCTGTCATGTGTGCCTCCTCAGGCAGTTGGTTGCGCTTTTCGCAAGTTCCATCACCATGACACGCCGTTGCGGAAATCGCAACTTCGTGGCTGGGCGAGCCGTGCCGTCTTCTTTGGCCCGCTCACGCACCCGTGTCCCAACACGGCTCTCGGCCGGCGGAGTGGCGGTGCACGGGGCTCCCGTGCTGGCCGGCGTGTCGAACGGCCCGTACTTGCGAGAATCGCAAGTACGGGTTCATAATGGCGTGTGCCCCGATCAACGCTTGAGGAGCGTGTCCGCAGCCTGATCGATGAGTCGGGTCAGACCCAGGAGGCTTTCGGCGCCTCCATCGGCCTCGACGCAACCAAGTTGTCTAAGGCTCTCAACGGTCACCGTAGATTCTCGTCCCTCGACCTCGCTCGAATCGCTGACGCATGCCTCGTCACTGTTGACTGGCTATTGACCGGACAGGAGACGGGCGTAGCCGCGCGGATCTCCGCCGATGGCTCGACAGTCAAGAAGGCAGTAACTGAAGCAGCGAAACTTGCGGAGTCACGCGACAATCTAAACTTCCTCGGCCTGCCGCAGGACTGGCCAAAGCCACCCGTGCCACGCAGTTCCCTGTGGATCGAACAGGGTGCGGAACTTGCCGAGTTCGCGTTGCAGCATCTCGGCCCACCAAACGTGATCGGTTCGTCCGAGACCTTTGCAGGCGCAGTTGAGCGCGCCTTCGGCATCGACGTACGTGTGCTGGAGCTCGACGGCGGGTGCGACGGTCTAGCGTTCTGGAGTCACGGTGGGGCTCGCGTACTGCTGGTGGCGGCCACGGAGAACCCCACGAGGCAACGGTTCACGATGGCCCATGAACTCGCCCACCTGCTCTGCCGCGATGATCAGGACTTGCACGTCGATGAGAACGTCATGGCCGGTAGCCGAGGAAACGCGTCAGAGGTAAAAGCGAACGCTTTCGCAGCCGCGCTCCTGATGCCCGAATCGCTGCTCAAGGAGCGATTCACCGACGGCGAAGTCACCGAGAGTACCTTCGCTGAAGCTGTCATGGAACTCATGGTTTCACCGAGCTCCCTTGCGTGGCGGCTCCTGAACTTGAAGCTTCTGTCGTCTGAACAGCGAGCACAACTTGGGAGCCTAAGAACCATTGACTGCGCCGCTGACCGAATCGACGATTACGCGGCTTGGGTCGAGGCCAGCAGTCAATCGCGCATTCCGGTGAGGTTGGTGAAGGATCTGCTTCAATCCTATTTGACGGGCTCTGCCACCCTGCGACCTCTGGCGAACCTTCTGCAGGTGCCAGTCGAACTGCTGCGGAGGACTATCGAGTCGGAACAGGACGGGCCAGAAGCCTCTGACTTTGCTCCGTGACGGCCCATCTATTTCCAGACAACACGGTGCTCTGCAACTTCGCATCTGTGCATCAGCTCCATCTGCTGTCGAAGTTGCTAGACGGGAGAGGCGCTTGGGTCGAAGCCGTGGCGTTTGAGTGCGAGCGGTCGTCGGCCCACTATCCCGATCTGAAGTCCGTCGCCGCTGGAGGCTGGCTCGGGGACCCGGTAGAGGTCAGCGACGAGGTTGAACTCCTTCAAGTCGAAGGGATTCGCAAAGCGGTCTTCGGCGGAGCAGCGGCCCGCCCCTTACAGCATCTGGGCGAGGCCCAGACCATCCACGTGATCGCCAGGCGAGCCCAGTTCGCGGGATCGACCTGGCTCAGCGACGATCAGGAATCCCTGCGAGTTGCACGACGGCAGGGCATCGCGGTCCGGGAGACGCAGCACCTTGTCGCCGAGGCAGTGCAAATTGGGTTCGTCAGCAGCGCAGGGGCCGGCTTCTCAATGTTGGAACAGATGATTGCGCAGGGGCAGAATCCCGCTCTCCCCCGCAGTGCGACCGACCTGCTCTCCATGTAGCACCGCTTCCGGCATTGCTTTCCGGAGCCCGGTGCGGTGGGCAAAGACCCAGCAGAGGCAACAGGGACCCACGGCTTCCGCTCATCGGCACGACCGGACTGCGGCATAGAGGTCGTGTTTGTCGACCGTTTGCCCCTTCGATTACCGAACGGCCAGCGACGCGCCTCAACCCAAGCTGCTGATGAGCCAGCCGTATCACAAGGGATCCGTGACCGGTCACCGATCGTCCAGCGGGACCCGAACGACGCCTTCCGCGCCCGCGCGTTCGCGCTCCGTCACGTCCTCCACAACGCGGGGTTCCTCAGAGCCAATTTCGGTAGTGCGGTCGGTCCAGGTGGCGTGGACGGCGTCCTCGTCACGTTCGAGAAGCAGTAGCGGTCAGGGTTGGGCGTACGCAGTGTCAGTGAAACCGACGCCCATGAACGCAGCCGAGCGCTCAGGGTTGTGGGTTATCGCCCTCCCTTGGAATATTGATCCAGCCTGATGACGTTGGCCCCAAATTGGGCTGGCAGTCGACGGACAGGAAGAGGGCAGTCACATGTCACAGGGCCCGCCAACGAGACGGCAGAGTTGATGCCGTCTAGGTGTTCCGAAGCGATCTGGCATGAGTCGTGGACCAGCCCTCTCTCGTGGACGACAACTACAGGCGCTCGTCGGCCAGCGGGGATAAAGAAGGCGTGTTGTTGGCGATGCTGAGCACAAGCTGCCGCCGTTCAGGCTGCCCGGTTCGGCAATCATTCGCCCTCCGCGACCTCGCCTGCGAGTCGCTCAACGACCTCTTTGCCCTCTTTGAATTTCTCTGAAAGGCCCGTGATTCTGAGCAGACTACCCAAGACCGTGTCGCCCATCCCGAGCGCGGCCGAGACAGCGCGGCAGGCCCGCTTAAACCGGTTCGGCCGTTGGGTCGTTAGCGCACGTTCCTCGACCTGGACCCAAGCAGGCGATTCCTGCCCGGCCAGAACCCCGCCGGTGGCCCCATCGATCGGCTGCCCGTCGTCGAACT